>VMHT01048316.1_pt1 | contig 23484 bp, 20 predicted proteins | sample 4693611 | NCBI WGS metagenome assembly VMHT01 (sample SAMN12280063, study PRJNA550983) | marine metagenome | isolation source: seawater sampled from same location over 5 years 0.02-0.2 micron viral filtrate | place: USA: collected off the coast of southern California halfway between the port... ...
GTTTTGGACATTGAGGTTCAACCCAATTCAACCAAGCAAGGTCTTCTGGGTTTCAACCGTTGGCGATCTCGTCTAACGGTGGCCGTTCGCGCCGAGGCAAAGGACGGACAGGCCAACCGGGCCGTCACCCACGTGCTTGCGACCGTTTTTGGACGCGATGCAGGGGCGTTCACCATCACGAACGGGCATCGCTCAAGGTTCAAATCCATCCGAATCGATGGCGCCGCGGTGGAAGAAATGATTCGGCACATTGAGGGCTGTTTGGAGGCACTTGAATGACGGCTGATTCCTTCCACGGGGTTGGACGAGGCTCATCCAACGCTGAGGAACGCTGGCACCACGCCGCACAAGAGCTTGCTCGGGCCCGTGCCCGCAACCGGGTTGCTGGAGCAGCCGTTTTGGTGGAGGGTCGACGCGATCGTATTGCGCTGGAAAGGCTCGGATTTACGGGGCCGATAGAGGTGCTGAATCGCGGATGGTCGGTGGACGATGTCCTCGTGCACCTCTTGGAAACTTACGGACGCAGAAGCGACGTTGACAAGGGACCAAGCATCATCGTGTTGATGGATTGGGACCGGACCGGAGGTCGCCTTCAGACAACCATTCGCCGGAATCTGGAATCGTTGGACCTGCGATTTGATGAGCGTCTTCGTTCAACCTTGATGCGCTGCCTCAAACCCGAGACGAGGGTGGTGGAAGGTCTGTCGGGGTTGATCGAGGTTCTCAGGCCGCTGGTCGACGCCTACGACGATTGATTCAGTTGTCCGTTGCCGGCAGAGGAAACGCCTCTTCTTTGACCGTGTTCAGCACAACATGGGTGTAGGAGCGGGACACGCCCTCGAGGGTGAACACGGTTTTGGTTAGGTTGTCGAGGTCTGCTCTGTTTCGAACTCGAGCCAAGACGATTGAGTCCCAATCGCCCGTGACGTCGTACACGGCGAACACCCTTGGGTCGGCAGAAATTTTTTGTTGCACGTTGATCATCCGGCCTTTTTCGATGCGTAAACCAGCCATGATGGTCATTGACCATCCGAGTTGGGAGGGATTGAGCGCCACTCGATAGCCTTGGATGACGCCCGTTTCTTCAAGCCGACGAACACGGTTTGTTACCGTGCCTTGTGCGATGCCCAGCGTTCGGGCCAACGCTCGATGACTGACGCGTGCATCCTCGCTCAGCAACAACAACAGGGCTCGGTCGGTTTCATCGAGTTGCATCGCTGTTCGGATGCAGAAGCAGGTTTTCAAGCCTTCATTCGGCTTCGTTGGACTTGATGTTCCGGTCGCCATCTGTTTGCGCCCTCAGCCAGAGGTGTTGTTTCCACGCTCCAAAACCGTCGATATCGATGGCCGCCTCAATGTGGCAGTCCTTTCTCTCCAGTTCTCGGAACTCGATTCGAACGGTTCGATGTTCATTTGCGGTCATGGTTAATCGCCGAGGTCGACCTTTGAATTTCCACGGGGGCTGTACGGACCACGAAGTGATTTCGAACGGATGCGAACCCGCTTCCACGTGCACGCTCACAACCCGCTCGTCCTCGGAAACCCAGGTGGCCTGAAGTTGAGGAATCGCTTGCTCCCTCCGTCGGAGGGCGCCGACAATCGACACGGCGATGACGGCCGCAATGGAGGTGATGATCACCGGTGTCCATGCCTGGTTGGCTGACACCTGATGGGTCGGTGAAGGCAGATCACCGTGCGCCATCCAAAGCAGATGGCTGCTGAGGTTGACCTCGGCTTCACTACCGAACACCGCTACGGTGTAGGACCAGCCCGTTGGAACTTCAGTGAGGTCAACCCCTGCTGCTTCCAAATGGTCGGCAGGGAGCATCGACACCAACGAGGTTGTGTTGCCGGCTTTGACCGAGAAACCAACCTCGGGTCGCATCTCTCGAACGAGATGCCGAACGCTTCGCTGATGCTGGTCGTAGGCCTCGTCTTCGGTGAGGACGACGTAGAGAATGGTGTGGTCGCTCAGATTGATCTGCGGTGTGATGTCCAATTCAAACGCAACCATTCTCGCACCGTCTTCCGCGGACACCACCTTGACCTCTCCTTCCACTTCGACGTGGTCGATCGTCGGCCATGCATGGTGTTCCACGGTTGCGGTGCTTGAGGAAGCGTCGATGCTGAGGTTCTGGGTGGATGCCCGATACAATGCGTCGTCATCGGGCCACGAAGAGCCGGTTTCTTCGCTCCAAGACCACCATGTCCAATGCACGTTCGCCGGGTCGCCATCAGGTGAATCGTCAAGCGAAAGGGGGACATAGAATTCGGTCAATCCGCGCTCCTGTGTGCCGGTTATTTCAGCGGTGGCGTGTTGAGCCCAGGCGTCTTCGTTCGCCAGCGCACCGGGAAGAACCACCGTTAACGCAACAACGACGGCAAGTACACATCGCACACATCATTCCTCCTCGTCCCGCCAGGGAAGGTCCAATTTGTGTCGCAGAATGTTCTGCTCGTTGGTGTCGATCATGAGCGTTACTCGCGCACCCACCCACACCGAAATTGTTTCTTCACCCCACGGTAAATCACTTCGAATCAAAAACGCACCTGCGCTGACATCAGTCATCTCGGTCGTTTCGAGGAAGTCGTCGACGAGAGGGGCCCATCCGCGAAGAAGGCGAACGAAGTGGTCGGCGGAAACACGCGCTACGTTGCTTTGGAAGTGCTCCCCCAAAGCGTAGAGCGACTCTTGGCGAGAGCGCCACGAGTTCTTTTTCAGCGTAAACGCGGGCAGGCCGGCGTGGACCACCCTGACGGGATGAAACGAATCTCCGCCCCAAACATCGCCCTTGTTGGTCGGCGACGCCGGTTTGAAGAGACGGTCAAGAACGAGTGGCGGGGCGACGTTCAATCGTTTTCCTCGCTGCCAACAAGAGTAGGTGCTCAGATCAATGCCGTACATGGTTTCCACGTGTTCAACCACGTTCTTGTCCGCCAACACAACCGAATTGGGCGTGGGCGGTGGAGGTGTTTTCACCGTCGGTGTCCATCCCTCATCTCGTCGAGCTGACCGTCTGGAGCGATAGACGTGTGCGGTTGCTTCCCCAGCGTCGTTGGCTGCGTGCCGGAACTTCGCCACAAAGAAGCCACCCGTGTTGTTATCGTCGTGCCAGAGGCGTTTGCACATCTGGAGTTGTTCAGCGATGCGACGTTCAACGTCCGGATCGCCTTCGCCCATCTCAATGCGACGGCCAGGCGCGAGATGAGCAGGTTGGAAAAACGGTTGATTCGGAAGATCGTCCTCGGCCACAGGCTCTCCTGATTCGTTGAGTACCGGCCATTCATTTCGTCCGGAATGAAGCACAAGACCGTCGAGGTGAAGCGGTACAAGTTCGAGGTAAGGGCAGCGACGGAGGACCTCTGCAACCACGGCTTCGTTCTCAACGGGGTCGATGCTGCAGGTCGAGTACATCAGTTCCCCTCCCGGGACCAGCAGGGAGGCGCCTCTCACCGTAATGTCCACCTGCATCGTGAACATCCTGCGACTCTCCTTCGGCGTCCAATCCCACCACACGTCTCGATTTTTTCTGCTCGTCGCCGTGCCTGTGCACGGTACATCGGCCACCACAGCATCGAACCCGGGCGGCGGCAGGCGGCCAAAATGACGACCATCGTGTTGGGTTACCACCACGTTGGTCAACCCCAATCGACTGCGGTTGCTCACCAGCATGTTGACCCTTCCGGACACCGGTTCATTGGCGACGACCACGCCGCTTGGGTGCAGATGTTCTCCCAACTGGGTGGTTTTCGAGCCCGGTGCAGCGCACATGTCCAACACCAGTGCCCCTTCGTTTGGTTGGAGCAAACGGACGGGCAGCATGCTGGCGGCTTCCTGTCGAGTAATCCGTCCTGTTTCATGCAGCAACGCCATCAAGCGTTGAGCAAGGCCTTCAGGCGCTCGCCCACGAGCGAACGGCATGGCGAACCCCGTTTCGTTGGGCATCCACGTCAGGGGAACGGCGCCCAAGGCCTTCACCTGCTGGACGGTCCATTCACGATCGTGTCGATGAAGGGAGATTCGAAAGGTTTCAGGCAGCGGCTCAAGCGCAACGTCCAACCACGTACCCATGTCTCTGCCGAGGTGCCGTGCGAGCGCCGCCAGTGACGAGCGCTCTGCGTAGGCGCGCCGCTCCTCGTGGGCATCGGTGGGTCCTCGCACACCGTTGGCTCGAAGGAGGTGTCTTTGGGTCTTCCGCCATGATGAAAAGGGGGTTCTTGGCATTGGGGGTCATGCTGGCATCCTCCGCCTCGTGGTATCTGCCAGCTCTGTTTCTGAGCTGTTTGCTGTGGGCGTTCTCGGTCCAACTGCACGAGAGCTTGCGTCAGCGAGCGATCCTCCAGCGTCTGTTCATGTGGGCGCCTCCGGTGCTCACCGCAGGGTTGCTCCTCTCCAGGGCCGTGGACGTGCTCACCCTCGACCCAAACCACCCCGAGGTCGCCCTTGTGCTCGGTCAAGGGGCCGATTTCGGCCTGAGGTTCAAGGTGCTCATGACGGGCCAAGGAGCGGTTGAGGGTGCGCTGTGCTCCCTGTTTGTGTTCTCCATTTTTTCACCGCGGCTACCGAGTTTACGGGGGTCTTCAAGGGAGACGGCCTCCTTTGTGCAGTCCCGGATGATGGCCCACGCTGGGTGGTGGAGTTTGGTGGTGTTGATGTTGTTGTTTGAACCCTCTTCGTACCGGCCTGTCGACCATCCACCGGACGCTCCGACGTTGTCGCCTGGGGCATGGACGGACGTTGGACTGGTGGCGATGTTTACGCTCTTGTTGATGATGGCGGGTGAGATCCTCAGTTCCACGGCGCACATGGCTTCGAGCGGCGAGACACATCTTCTGCTCCGCAGAGCCCTCTTGAAGACCGCCATCGCCGCCGTTGTGGCTTGGACGGTTCTCTTCCAATCGGACGTGTTCACGTCCACGTGGTGGGCTCGACCAACGGCGGATGCCCACCTCGCCTTCGCGCTCCTTGTCACCGTCCACGCTACGCTGATGATGACCGTACACGCCTTTTCCACCTCAGCCGAGGGGCTCCAAGCATCAGCGGGTCGCCAAGCGAAGACCTTGGCCTGGGTGCTCAGCATCACGGCGTTGACGCTGTTGGTCCTCACTTCGAGCCTCACCCGCAGCGTTCAGTTCTATCCTGAGGGTCTCGACGCAGTGCTGATTGGATGGCGTTGGACATCGTTCGCTCTGCTTTTGGGCGCCGCCTCGATGGTCCTTCCCACGGCCGGGTTTGACGCCGCCCACCATCCCGAATCGTGGTGGTTTAGGGTTTGCGTGGCCATGGTCTTACCGTTCAGTGTTCTTCTCTCGGACGGAGGCTGGTTGCTCATTCCTGCGTTGCTGTTGGCTGGAGCAGGCCAGCAACTTGTTCTCATGAAGGCGGTGTTGACCGACGAAACAAGGAATCGATTTACGATCGGAGGCCTCGTTTGGGCGTTGTGCATTGCCGCCGCTGTCGTCGCCAACGAACCCTTGCGGACGCTTGCGCTTGGGCTGGTTGGTTTGGGGGTGGTCTCTGCGTTGGCATGGGATGTTTTGCGCATTGAGCGAGGACGCCGCAACCCCGAATCGGCGTTTTGAGCCCCTCCGGCGTCGCGTTGCTTAAGAGGGAACCAACGAAGCGCCAACTGGAATCTTCGGATTTCAGGGATGGGACCCACCATGGCACGAGCTTTCCGCGCAGGCGTTGAACCACGAAGAAAACTGCGAATGCCCCTGCGACAACGAATTTGGCGCCCGTCCCGCGACCTTGCTTCTTTGACGTCTCGAGCAGAACGCATCGGCCAGCAAATGGGGCCGCTGACCGAGGTTCCAGCTCTTGTGCGCATTGAAAACGAACATTGGATTTTTGAGCGTATTGAAGCATCAACTCTGCACGAGTTGACGCATCGACTCGTCGTACAAACAGCCGACGGCGAGGAGGTCGTTGGCGTGACGGAGAACCTGTCGACGGCGTTGGAAGTGGCCCGTTGCATGGCTGAGCGCGAACAACGAGTGGTGCTGATTCAACCTCTTTAGGTTCAGATCAGGTTCCAAATGGCTTGGACGACCCCTTGGTTCACCAAGTAGAAGAAGCCAGCCAGCAAAATGCACGCGGAGTACACCTGCGCCGGCGTGATCTTCCAGGATTCCTCGGATTCTTCGTCGAAATACCGAATCAACCCAGCGGCCTGTTGAATGCCGCTGCCGTCGTTTTTCTTCTTCGCCGCCATGATGACCGTATCTGGCCAGCAACCTCCCCTTTATGAACGCGACGCGCGACTTATTCTTCTTCTTGATTCGATGACGAGGCCGATAAATCCACGAAGGGCACACGCTCCTCCTCGTCCACAGAGAGCGTCACCTCAATCTGCCCTCCACGACTTCGTTCTCCCGCCAAAAGAACGTCAGAACCGTCTGAGTGTACGGTCAATGGAGCGGGGATAAACCCAGAATCGGGTGCTGCGGACATTTGAATCAACGTGGCCTCAAGTCGTGCCAGCGCCCGTTCAACACCCGGAGCATTGTCTTCAGAGAGCGCCCGACGAGCCATGTGGAGGTCGTCCTGAAGAGCAGTTGCCCATCCATGATCGTCGTTTTCGTGTTCGGTCATCGAAGCATCGCAACGCGTTTGCATGGCTACAATCGATTCGTTGAGACGGTCTCGGCCCGATTGCAGTAGACTGCGCCACGTCCGTTCATTGGTTTTGAGATTCAGGGAGGGGTGCTTGAGCTTGAACCAACGTTCTGCAGTTCGCTGATGCGCCATTTCCCAGGGAGGTTGACCCAGTGCGCTGGCCGTGTCCAGCACCAACCGGCCCCGTTCTGCCAGAGGTCCTTCCAACGTGATGATGTTGAGGTAGCCGGACGTCATCAACCCCCAAGCCCAGTACGGAAGAGAAGCGATGTGAACACGGAGAGAGCCGCTGGTGGTGCTCAACCTCCAGCGTTGTTCGTTGTAGCCTGGATGTTCTTCGAACACGGGGGTCTCAGCGTTTGCGAGTTGGGCCAAGCAGGCTTGGGCAACATCTCCCAAGTAAACCACGCGGCTTGGTCCGGTGAAATGCTTCCCACGCAGCAAGTTGTGGACGGTGTCAAATTTGTGTGAAGCATCGGCTTGGCGAACCTGCGCAACCAACACCGAACGGTGAGCGTCAAGAACTTCGTCCATCGCATTCACCTCAGGCGCATGGTGCCGTAGCAACGGAACAGTCCACTGACGCCGCAGAGCATGGGCTTTGATCGTCCGACACCGCCTCGGTCATGATTTGCGCAGGACAGACGGCCACAAGAAGGAACCGATTGGCGGATTGTTGAAAGCATGCAGGAAGATTCAAAACAGTCCAGCAGTATAGTCATCTTGAGTGAGCCCATGCCCAAGAAAACGAACGGTTCAGGAATCACGTCGTTGCCCGGTGTCGGTGCAGCGACGGCCAAGAAATTGACGGCCGCCAAAATGGGGACCGTTGCCAAATTAGCGAAAGCAAGCGTTGGCGACCTTCAGAGCGCCGGCCTTTCAGCGGCCGTTGCGAAAAAGGTCCTTGCGGCTGCGAAAGCAACGGGCAAAACCAAAGCCACTGCGGTGAAGGCAACCAGCAAAGCCACCGCTGCTGCAAAAAAGGCTGGTTCGAAAGCAAAGGCTGCTGCGAAAAAAGGCGCTAACAAAGCCAAAGCTGCGACCAACAAAGCCGCTGGCAAGACCAAAGTTGCCTCTGACAAAGCGGTCGGTACAGGTCAGAAGATGGCGGAGAAGGTCGTTGAAAAGACAAAGTCGGCCGCAACCAGTTTGAAAACGAGCAGAGACAAGTCTCGCAAAGGAAACACCATCAACGTTCCAAGGTCGGTCAAGGACATGCCTTGGTTCAAGAAACGATGAATTCGCCGCTACCTTTGAAGACCCTCACTTTACGTTGTTGAGGCATGCCAAGGCGAAAATACGGTCGCCTGCGCAAAACGGTTGAACTTCCGTCCAAAGGAAACTGTTCCCGTTGCCGGTCTGGAAAGCACTGCCCCATCGAAGGTCATCAAGGGCAAGATGTTCATCCCCATCGTGAATGGAGCGGGCCCGAGCAAATCAGCAAGCGGAAAAAGTCAGCCTCATGACGTTGAAACGCCGTGCGTGCTTGCCGATGGCGTCGATTCGGTCACCGGTTCCGGTTCCGTAGGGTGTTCGTCCATGTCCTCTCGCATCGATTGCGCACGATGGTAGACTTCACGCAACGTCTGATCGGAAATTTCCAGGTAGACGCGCGTGGTGGCGATGGTGGCGTGCCCCATGAGACGCTGGATGGTGACCAAATCGGCGCCACGCTCAAGCAGACCTGTGGCGAAGTTGTGGCGGAGCACGTGCGGCGTGAGCTTTCCTTTGGGCAGTCCGGCTTCTTGGCCGAGGGTATCCATGAGTCGCTGCACGCCCCTCGGCTGAAGGCGACGTCCATGGCGGTTGACAAAGCAAGCCTGTTGGCGCCGGTCGGCTAAGCGGGAACGAATGGGAATCCATGCTTGCAGCCGACGGACGGTTCGATCGGTAAAAAGCACGAGGCGATCTTTGTCACCTTTCCCTCCCAGCACTCTGGCTGAGCCATCATCAAAGTCGACGTCCTCAAGGTTGAGGCCGCAAACTTCGCTGACACGCATACCGGTGTCGAGCATCATGGTGACCACCAACGCTGCAACAGGATCCTCGCTCATTTCGGCGACGTCCAGTACCGTGGTCAATTCTCGTCGGGTGAGCGTTCGCGGCAGGCGTTTGCCGGTGCGAGCACGTTGGAGATGGTCGGGCCACTGAAGCCCCATCCATCGAATAAAATGACGTGCGGCTGCGATTCGAGCGTTGTACGTGGTGGGTTTGAGTCCTGAAATGCTGTGTGCCCAGACGTCCAGGCGTCCGTTCATGGGTTCCATGCGTTGAGCCATCGTTTCGATGGAGAGGGATTCGTACGTTGTCTCGTCGAGGACATCCTCTCCGGGAAGAACCGTCTCAATCAGGGGCCGCAGGCCGTAAAAGTAGGATTTCTGGGTGTTTTCAGACTTGCTTTCTGTTTGCAATTGGCGTTGATACGCCGTCAACCAAGGCAAATGACGCAGGTGAACCAAACGGGCGGGAAGGGCGATCTCATCGTTCGTCAAACGGAGTTGGCTTGGCCTACGCGCTTGCGGCTGTGGCGTTCGCTTCTCTCGCTCGTTCATTTGGCGTCACCGCCTCCCGCCGAAGCGGGTGTGCATCCCGTGTCCCTGAGGACAAGTTGAAGACGCGCATCGCGCTTATGAAAGCATCGTTGAATAAGAGGATGAAGGGAAGGGACCTTTCTCGTGCCTTGGCACGAGAGAGGTCGTTGTACAACTCAGAGAGCTGGAAGAAGGTCAGCGATCGCTGCAACCTCAATCGAGGTGCATGATGCCTTGCTTCTTGACGTTGGCCTTCTTGATCTTATCAGGAAGCCAGTCAGGACCGCCAGCGGGTTTGTCGACCATCGCAATACTGCCAGTGAAGTGGTGAACACGCTTGGTGCCACGCTCTCGCAGTTTGATGTCGGTGTGTCCGCGTGTTGCTGCCTTCAAGGCCGCACCGCGGGGTTGCTTGCTCGCAAATACTTGCGTTGTGTCCTTTCCGCCCTCCATGAGAACGAAGTATTTTTTTCCGTCTGCCATTTGGATTTCCTCCGTCCCGCCCTTCTTACGTCGAGCATATAATGTTTACTGAAAAAAACAGGGGTACTGCGGCACATATGCCCTTCAGTACCCCATTCCGAGGGGGCTTTTTGGGAACCTTCAACTCAGTGCAACGGTTTTTTACTCGTCAATCCAGGTCGGCCCCGGCGAGTGTTTTCGTGTTGACCACACCATCGACCGATCGGATGTGTTCAACCACAGCTTTGGCGATGGTGGCCAAATCGTTTGCTTCGAGCTTCACGATCAGGTCGTGATCTCCAAACAACACCGTGGCGTCGGTCACGTGGGGTAAATCCTTCACGCCCTGATGGACTTGTTGTTCCGTACCGGGCTGAACGTTGATGAGGACGTATCCGATGGCCATGCTGCTCAAGTCTGCACAGGGTGCTCCAGCACATCACCCTTCCGCCGGTTGGTCTTGGGTTGCCAGCGCAGCGGTTGATGCCTCGACATAGGCCGCCCACTGCGGCTGCGTCCATCCCTCTGGCACCGGACCTTCCAACCATGTCGTGAATTCCTCCACCGTCCATCCGTTCGGAACGATGCCTCCTGTCTCCTGCTCTCCCTCTGGACGACCATCGCTGGCAAACACATCGGATGGCTCGCTTTCATCGAAGAGATCTTCGGTGTTCAAGAGTGGGTTCAGATGTTCCTCTTCACCCCACGCTGGCTCCTCATCCACCTCTAAGCGACGACGAAGAATCCAACCGATGCAAGCGGCCAGCATGAGGACGGCAACCCCTCCGATCAAACGTCCATTGCCCCCGGCCTCAACCTCGCCGTTTGGTCGCTGGTCTGCTGTACGGCTCGCATTGCAATCCAAGCAGTCTGGGGAGGGCCCCACCTCGATGGAGGTGCTGAAGAAATACGCCTGTAACAAATTGTCCATGCAGGTCAGGTTGAGGGCGAACGTGGTGTTACCGAGATCCAACGGTACGGGGTACTGGTAGGTCAGTTCGTTGGAGAACACGCTCTCCGGGCCGGCCTGCACAACGGATTGCATCAACAGGCTCCCGTCCTCGCCGTAGAGGTTGTAGGCGCAAATCACTTGTTCCAGTCCGTCGAGGTCCGATACGGTGACGTTGGTGTAGAGGTCTGTGCCGGGCACGGCGTCTGAAAACTCCACGTTTTCATAGACGGTCGGGGCGTGCTGGAACAGCAAATCCAACGATTGAGATTTCACCAATCCGTCAAGGTCGCTGATTGAAAACACCGCTCGGCCCGCTCCGTCCACGAGCGAATTGTCCAGTTTGAGACGGAAGTACAACCACTCGACCTCCTGGCCGACCGGCGTCTCAAGCGGACAGGCCGCCGGCGGTTCCTCGGTGCCCCAGACCGGTTCGTCGACGGAAGGAGCGACAATGGCCCATCCAGATTGAGTCAGTTGAGCGCTGGACGATTGGATTGGACGATCGCTTGACATGCCGACCACCAGCGTTGCGATTTGACCAAACGTCATGTTCTCAACCTGGCCGTTCGCATCGCACGCCTGAAACACAACGATGGCAGGAGGCGTCAGCAAAAAGGGGATCTCGAGGTTGGCCGAGGCCGTCGCGCCGTGTTGCCCCCGTCCTTCGGCGGTGATGTCAAGGTCCCCCGCTTCCAGTGCGATCATGAGTTGATCCAACGGTACCAAAGCGAACCCATCGCTGGGTGAGATGTCCAGCGGTAACTGAATCGGCTCTCCTCCGGGCCAACGCAAGGTGACATCACCCACAAAGGGTGTGTCGGGATCGTCAATGTCCGCGACCCCGATTCGAACACGCTCTTCTCCGTTGCCCACCACCCTGTCAAGAGGTTCACCGGCCGTGGTTTCCACCGCCAGCTGGAGTTGAGGGGCTTTGTCGGCCACGCGGAGGGAACGCTGGAGGAGGAGCGATCCTGATGCTGTTCGGACCTCAATGTCCACGTCGTCCAAACCACTCCCGACTTCCAGCGTTAGGCTCGCAGTGTAACAGTAGAGGTTGGTGGCGGACTGTGCGACGTAGGTGACGTTGCCCAGGGTACCGCGATTGGTCATGAAGACCGGGGCGGGTGAATCCAAGCGATAGTCAGCGTCCATCACGCATGCGGTGAGGAACGTTGGCAGGTGCCGGTGAAGGCCTACAGCAGGTTTGTTGGGGAGGAAGGAAGCGTTGTTCCAACCCGCTGGATCAACCCCGAATGCATGCGGGCCGAACCAGGTTGGAGGCGCATCCACAACCTGCGTGACGTTTTCTGCCGTTGCAGTGGATGTCATGTTGTGTACATCGGTTACGTTGACCCGGACGGTGGCGCTTCCGAGGGGTGCATCGGCAGGGACGACGAGCGTTGTTTCCCAGCGAGAAGGCGAGGCTTCACCCATGGACGCGAGGGACCAGTTGGAGTCGTCAATGCTTTGATTTTCAGCAAGGATCTGCCACTCGAGGGTCGCACCAGCAATTCCCGTGTCGTCGGAGGCGTCCACCGAGCAGATGGTGTAGCCTCCCCGTGCGAGGGACGAAGCGCTGCAGTAGACGTCGTTGATGGCCGGCGGGGCATTGACAGCCACGGAGAGTGAACGAAGGTTGTTGGCGTAATTTCGTTCGGGGGTGGCGTTCACGTAGCGAACCCGCAGGTCGAGATAGCCGCTGTTGGGTGGAGTGATGGAGATGTTGACGCTGGTCCGACTGCCGATTTCATCGCCCGCCGGGAGCGTTAGATTGTGAGCGTTGAGGAGGGAATTGCCCAACACGGTACGAATCTCAAGCGTACCGTTGGAGCGGGCCATGCCCAAATTTTCCACCAGGACCTCAACGGTTGCTGGTTCTCCAAAATTCATTCCACCCACCGACCTCGCAGCCACCACATTGACATCGTGAAGCACGTCCGTGTACGGTGCCATTTTCGGGTCGCCTACGACCACTCCCATCCAACTTGTGTAGAGGTTCGCTGCTGCATGGCTTTCAGCGAGGTTGTAGCCGGATGCGTACGTTGGGAGGAAGGTGCTCGGGAGGCCCACAGCCGTTAGATAGGGTTCGTAGGCGTAACCTTTGACGCCGGAAACGCCGTCCTCGAGGAGGTCAGCCACCAACGATTGGCCGTAGGATGTTCCCCATTCGAACGAGCGCGCTCCGGTCGACACGGCGGTATCCGCGATGGACCCGTTGACCCATTGCATGTGCGGGCGGAGTGGCCGCAGGACCACACTGTCGATGAAAAATGAACCCACCGTTGCGGTGGCCTCGATGTCCAAAACGATTCTGAGGTTGAATTCAGTGGCGTTGGCGGCAGGTCGCATGCGCATGGTTTCCGAAACCCACGAGGTGGTGAAGGTTCGGTCGTTGGATGCGTTGGTGCTGAGAATTGTACCCGCTCCGTCGGTGCCTTCAACCATGAGCGCGAACGCACCGTTCACCTCGCCTTCCCGTTTCCCGTAGACGTGGACGTTCCATGCGTGGCCGCTCAATTCAGGGGGGATTGAATACGTTGTCTCGAGCGTGGCCACGTCGCTGCCGGCTCCGGAATAGAGCGTGCAGTTGTCGATAATCGTCCTGCGAAGCCGAACGATTTCATCGTCTTCAAGCGCAACGTCCCAGACCAGCACTTCGTCGATCATCCCTTCAAAGTAGGCACTACCGGCACGATTCACACCCAATTTGTAGAGGTCGATGTTGGTGTACGTGCCGTTTGGGTAGGTGTCCTCGTTCACCAAAACACCGTCCATGTACTGCCGGACCTCACCGTTGTCGAACACCGTTACGAGGTGTGTCCAGCGCTGAGGCACGACGTCTCCAAACGGTTTTGTTTGGTTGTTGTGAAGGCGCCACTGGTTGCTTGAAATCATGTGCTGGAAGGAGCCGTTTGAACCGGCTTGGTCGTTGACCGCAAGCGTCGATGCGTAGGTTGTTTGGGCCGTGGTGTTGGCCCACACCCACTGGCTTACCGTCAGGTTTCCGGCGTAGTCGTCCACTTCCACGCGAGCGATGTCGTCGGTTCCGTCAAACCAAAGGCACCCGCCGTCGGGGCACGACCGCCAGTTGCTGTTGTTGGTTCCCGAAAGCGTCAGATTCGCACCGCCTGACCCCCTGTCAAGGACCTCGGTCCCCTGACCGTCCTCAAAGGCCCAGTGATGGACCAGGCGGTTGGATTGCGGCGCAACGTCACTCGTAACGAAAAATGCACTCGCCGGTACGATCGCTTTGGACGTGTTGGGTCCTTCCCAGAGGAATTTCAACCCGTGAGGGCCGTTCCCTTGGAAGAACTCGATTCGAAATTCATGGAGCCCCTCGGTCAGGTTCACCTGTCCCGACCGCTCTCGCATGCCGTGCGAGCCGTGGTTGGTCACCAGTGAATCGCCGTTGAGCCACAGTTCGGATCCGTCATCGGAATCGATGAAGAAGGTCCAAGTGCCCGTGTGTGGGACCTCAATAAGACCGCTGAACCGAGCCCCCCAGTTCACTTTGAACCGATCGTCGAGGCCTGAATACGCATTGTTTGAGGAGCCGTGATTGAGGGTGGCTTCGATTTGAATACGGTCCGGTTGACGGTCGATCAGCGTCGGCATGCTTGCGGTGGAGAAACTCACGCCGTCGTTGTCGAAATACTCGCCGTAAATGCCCTGAAGTCCTTTCCCGCCGTCCTGGTTGCAATCGGTTCTCAAACTGGCTTCAAACGCCCCGTTTCCACCTTGCTTGGTGCCGGTTTGATAGGTCCAGTTGAAGTCGTCCACAGGAGCGACCGTGGGTGAGGTGTGAGTCCAATACCTTGACCCGCTTTGCCACGAACCATCGAGTGTGTCAAAGCCGCTGTTGGGCAAGTGATTTCGGTTCCAATCACCGTCATTGCTCCCCCACGAGGCGTAGCCCATGACGTTCGAAACGTTGGTCAGAAAGTTGGTTTCCTCGTCGAAAAGCACGGGCCATCCCATGCCAGAAAGCGTTGAATTGGCGGTGTAGAGGTCGTCGTTCCAAAATTTGTAGCCCGATTCGTTGCGATTGGTGGCCAAATCGAGGACAAATTCCCCTCGCTGGCCCAGGCTGTTGTTGGCTCGTTCAATGAGATCAAGCGCGGTGTCCACGGTGTAGCCCGTCAGTCGGGTGACGAGGAAAAAGCCGTACTTGCTTCGCGAGAACGGTTCCATGGCTTTGCCTGCAAGCGGGCCGTAGGTGTGGGTTCCGTAGTAGTCTCCGCCCACGGTGCTGTTGTAGGCCCCTCCCAACAGCGAAAGCTCCTGGTCAAAGCTCGCCTTGTTGTTGCCTCCGGAGATGCGCAGCGGGATGCCTTTGGTCGTGACCAGATAGTTGAGGCCGTTGGAGCTTCGGTTTTGGAGCATTTCAAGGAACGGAGAAGCAAAATACGTGTCGAACTGATCGCGGTTGATCGTTTCTCCCGTCGGGGTTCCAGAGGCGTTGAACACGAAAACTCGATCGAGGGAAACGTTGCGTGCGGCGACGTAGGCCCAGCCGATGGTTCGGCTTTCTTCGGAGAGGTTGTTGATGAGCACGCCCACGTCGCTGTAGTCCGTCACGCTGTCGTAGGTGAAGCCCTGAGGGACAGCCGTGAGGGGCCATGGGGTTTGATTCCACACGTCTTGGTCCCCCACGACGAATCCGGAGAACCGTTCGTCCTCGAGTTGGGCGTTGCTGAATCCTCGGTCCGTGGGCGAGGGTGCGAGCGGAAGGATGGAGGCCAGGAGGAGGGCGACGAAAGCGATACTGCACGCTTTCGTGGACATGGTCGGTGGATTGTGGGGCTTATTTTAGCGCTATCGCTTCGTTGAAACACGGGTGCGTCACCAAAGAGGTATCATTTTGCCTGATTTCATCACAAAGCGGGGTAGATAATATGTAGGGTAGCCTCCTCTTCGGGCCGATGGCTGAGCTCTACATGGCACGTACGTGCAAGCACGGTGTCCTTCGCGTGATGGGCGGCGATGTCTGGAATCACTCGGCGGATGTGCTCATCACGCCGGCGAACAACCGCCTGTCGGGACGAGAAGGTCTTGACGGGATGATTCACCAAAAAGCGGGCAAAGAGTTGACGCAGGTCACTCGCAACATCTGCCTTGAGATGCGAAAAATCAACGCTCCGCCCTGCGCCGTTACTCAAAACGTGGTGACCGAGCCGTTCGCGCTTTCGGAAAATTACACGCACATCATTCACGCTGTCGGCCCCGATTGTCGACGCCCCAATCAAGACGAAGCCCGACGAGAACTTCTCTCGGAGACCTACGCCAACCTGTTCGCCACCATTGAGGAGGTGGGGAACGTCGGATCGGTTGTTTCACCCCCACTCTCGATGGGCGTGTTTGCCTACCCTCATCGAGAAGGTGCACGATTAACCCTTCAGGTTCTTCTTGAAATGATGGACGGCGAGAAGGATTTCGGCATTCGAGACTACACCATCGTTGTCAAGGAAAAGAACTTCATCAACAACATGCGAACCGTTTACCGCGAGGGAGAAGACCAGTTCCCCGGCATGGACACCACCATGCAGGATTCAGTTCGCTAGGCGACGGTTGATTTGGTCCAGTCGTTCGTCCAGTCGTTCATGCTCTTCGCTGACTTTCACCAAGGATGCGCTTTCCAAATTCCGCTCAACGGACAATTTCATTCGTTTCATTTCGTTGAGCCGCTGTGTTCGGTCCTTGGGGCGGTTTACGGCGCTTCGCATGCTCATCAACCACTCTTCGAGAAGGGCTGCCCCCCATTCCGCAACCCTGAGCTCGCTTGAGAGGTAAATGCTCCGACGTCGGTGCTGAAACCGGGTTTTGCCCTCGCTGGTGCGCAGCCCTTGAATGGAGCCGGGGTTCCATGTTTCCAGAGGGATGTGAAGGTGTTGCTGGATGTTCAATTTACCGTCCACGTCCATGAGAAAATCTGCGATGAGAACGCTTGATGACAATCGAATCAGCACCTGGACGATGTCGTCGTGATTGGCCCAGTCTGAAATCCGAACGGGGCGCTCGCCCCATGTTTCCTCGCACCACACTTCAATCGCCATGCTGTGCGGGTGCATGGTGTTGAATCGAAGCCGACCCATCATCAAGGTTTGTCCATCACGGCCTGCGGTGCGGGCGTATCAATGTTCAAGACGGAACAGCGCGTCGGAGGTGCATGGTGGGCTCGTGGGGTTCTGTTCAGGCGAACTGGGCCTTCCTGTTTGCCCTCCTTATCGGGTGGTACATTCTCATCCGTACGTGGGAACGCAACGGCACCTTGGACCGATGGAACGCCACGAGAGCGTTGGGCATCGTTCTGATGGTCCGAACTCAACGGGGGCAACGGCTTCTCGATTGGATGGCTCGGCCTCGGAAATTTTGGCGTGCGTACGGGGAAGTGTCGCTTTGGGTTTGTTCGGTGGCCATGCTGATGGTCGCCTTTGTCGTGCTGTTGGCGTTCATCACCTCGCTGCTTTCTCCTCCAACCGCTGCACAGCCGCTGCCCGCCAGCCAACTCGTCGCCGTCCCCGGCATCAACCCGGTGATTCCGCTGGGCTGGGGCGTTCTTGCCTTTGTGGTGTCCCTTGTGATTCACGAGTTCGGCCACGGGTTGCTCGCCAGAGGCCACGGTATGCGCATCCGTTCCTTCGGTTTGCTCCAACTCGGCCCCCTTCCGTTGGGTGCTTTCGCAGAGCCCCAATCGGATGAGCTGATGCGAGCGCCTCGTCGAGAACGCCTTCGTATGTTTGCCGCTGGCCCTGCGACCAACCTCTTCACCGCCTTCATCACGCTCGTGCTGCTCGGCGGACTTGCCACGCAGTTCGTGGCCGAAGAGGAGTACATTCACGTTCAGGGCATTGTGCTCGAGGGTGGCGCCGCCGAGGCCGGCATGCAGCCTTGGGACACGCTGGTTTCCATTGACGGTGTTCCGGTCAGCACAACCGATGCGTTCAGGGATATTTTGACCACCTACTCGGCCAACGACACCGTTGACATGGTGGTGATCCACCAGGACGGGACCCGTGAAACGCTTCAGGCGACGTTTGGTGACAAACACGCGTACTACCTCGATTTGGGATGGAGCGAGGAGCTGCTTGCCAACCTTGAGGTGAAGCCGGGCGATCCATTCCTGGGCGTCGAGGGCCTTTCAGAGGGAACATCCGGGATCGATCGTTTGGCGGGCCCGCTTTCGCCTCGGTTTGAAGCCACGTTGGCCGAGCGAGCCCTCTCATTGCCGTTTCACATTCTCACCGTTCTCATGATTCCCTTCGAACTCGGCGGGGTGGCCATTCATCCCTTTGAAGAGTCCCTGCTCGTTGCCGGAGACGGGCTGCTCGGGTCTGTTTTGGGAACGGAGGTGCTGATGTTTTGCACGCACCTTTTCTTCTGGTTGATGTGGGTGAACATTCTCTTGGGATTCACCAACCTCATCCCCATCGTTCCCTTTGACGGCGGCCACATGCTTCGGGACATGCTGCACGCCTTCCTCAGCGGGGTTAAACGGGTGGGTAGAAAAATCAAGCTCTGGGACCTTCACCCAATGTGGGTTGACCATTTCTCCGCGCGAGCCTCAAGCTATTCATCGCTGGTGCTCGTGATCATGCTTTCGTTCACAATCGTGGTTCCTTACCTTTGATTCGGGGTTGAACCGCAGAGCGACGTCGTTCAAGTTCGGAAAGGATGTCTTCAACCGACTTGGAATCGTCCTCAGCCATCGTGGCGCCCTTGCCCGTACCCGCACGCTCTTTCAGTTGATGCAGCGGTGTACGCACGCCCCCTTCAGGGGAACACATCATGCCCACAAATTGGTTCAGAGGCATGCCTTGTTCCCAATCGATGAACGGCGAACCGTTTCGATTCAAAGGCAAGGCCGGGATCATCGAGGCAAGTCGAGCCAACGTGCCTTTGAGCCCCTTCGTCTTCACGCGAAAGATCCGCCACGAATCGCCGCGAACACCTTTGCGGCGGTGGGCGTAGAGCGGCATCAAGCCCGAACGCTCGCCCTCACGAATCATGGCGTTCAGTTGGTCCTTGGTTCGCCCCGAGAAGTAGAGTTTCTCGGCGCGAGTGGACTTTACTTCAATGGGGAAACTGCAGTCGCCACGAAGGGCCACCAAATCTCCACTGCCCTCCATGCCTGAGCCCGCTGCCCGCACGACCAAGAACGGGCGCTCTCGCACCCGACTCATGCGTCCTTTTTCTTCGGGCGTGCAGCTTCTTGTGACGGCGTTGACGCCCTTTTCCGTGCCCGAGAGGACCTCCCGAAGTTCACGCTCGTAGGCGCCTGTCATGGTTGCACATCGTTGTCCATCGTTCTTGATAACTTCGGCCTTGAGAGGCTCAGACGGGTGCTCTTTGAGAACGGTGGTCACGAGCGACCGATAGGTTAGAAGATGACACGAACGCACAGCGGTTTGTGAAGCGCCTGTACGTCCGTACCGACGATTTTCGCCTCGCGCACCGGTTGTTGAGCGAGCTTCAGGAACGCAACCTCCCCGCCAAGCAGGTTTCCCTCTCGGAAACAATTGAACCGGAGGCGTATTGGTTCGGTACGCCTGAGGAAGTCGCATTGTTGGGCGGGCGGGGCGTGGCCGTTGACGTCGATGATGTGAGCGGGGCGATCTCAACGTGGCTGCTGGGTCGTCAACTCCCCTCACCTCCCGATGTGCTCGTGGTTGGGGTTGACCCCGGTCCTCGGCCCGGCTGCGCCTTCGTTTCTGAAGGTATCCTGATGGGGAAGCGAGAGATGGAATCCATTGCCCATGCGCTTGATGAAATCGTGAAACTGGTCAACCACCTCTTGCCCGCACAAGTGTTGGTTCGAATCGGCCACGGCTCGCCAGTTCATCGGGACCGTCTCTTGAACCAGGTGCTTTCGCTGGGCTTTCACGTTGAAATCGTCAACGAGCATCGGACCAGCGCAGGACAACGACGTCATGCCCACGGTTCGGCGGCGGTTAAAATTGCGATGTTGTCTGGAAAACCGGTCCATGAACAGCGTACCGTGAAGCCCACAACCGGAGAACTTCGTAACCTCCAACGAATCAGTCGGCAGCGCTCCAAAGGTCGATTGACCATCTCACTTGAGACGGCACGGAGGGTCAGCGAAGGCTTGCTCACGATGGACGAAGCTCTCGCAGATTCCGGGTTCAACGAACCTTGAGGGCCTCATGACCCGGTCATTCCGATTCGGAATCGGCCACCTGTTCAGGTTCCATGTCTGCTGCGTAGTTCTTCATTTCCGGCGATCGATTCAGCCACCAGCGGAACACCGATTCGGTGGCCAAGGGGGCAGTAATCACGCTGCCGATGACAGCAGCAAGGGCCAAAAAGGAGGTGAAAGGGACGTCCCGGGTCCCGTAGGAAGTTGGTCCGCCCACCATGAGTTTGACCGTGCCCAACCAAGGGATTTCGCCGCCAGCCACGCCGATGACCCAGTCGTTTCTGATGGGCCCAACAACGCCCGACGGGCTGTGAACCCCCGCTGACCCGTTGGTGACGCCAGCGCCTTGGTCAACCGAACATTTGTTGTTGTCGCCCAGTGTCAGCATGCCTTCGTGGCTCGGCGACCACTGCCACACCACCAGGTACGGCTCGACGACGTACGTGGCGCCACTGTGCGCCGGGCGCTTGCAATCGTAGTACGCAGCGTCGGTACCGTCAAAATGGACGGTGACGTTGGCGACATCCTTCACCGAGGTTCCCGGCACCGACCAGGTCAGAATGCACGAACCCGCCATTCCGTCTTCTGCAATTCGAACCTCATCGTAGGTCGCATCTTGAGGGCAGGGCGTGGTCGATGTCCGGTCGGGGGCCACGGTTTGCTCGGCCACCACGCGCATGATGGCTCGGTGGATGATGGGCGTGCCGGCTTCTCCGTTCTTTGAGTAGATGATGACGTCACCTTCCATGCCGTGCTGCTCGTAGCCGTAGGCGTTGTTGTTGGGGTCGGTGGCTTCCGCAAAGGTGACGATGGTGTCGGCGGGCTGATCGTGAACGAGAATCAAATCCCCTGCATCGATGCTCCCGATCTCCCCCGCTTCGCTGTGAATCATCGATTTCGATTCCACCACGACCAGGGGCGGCATGGAACCCGTGTGGATGAACATCGCCCCGACCAAACAGACGATCATACCGACGGCCAGCGCCAGTTCAAGCACCAAAGTTCGCAGCGGATCGTGGTTGGACATGAACGTCCCTCGTGCTCACCGCTTCACACCTTTGCTATCAAGGAATGCATTCCAATGCTCAAGGTGCCCTGCACCCAGTGCCTCGGCAGCCTCAGCGCCTTCGGCTTTCCGACGACGAATTTCCGGCGTGGACTGAATTTCCTTGATTTCCTCAAGGATGTTGACGTAGCCTCTGAATCGAAGAAATTCGGGGAACGATACCAAGAACAGGATGAGCGAGATCACCGCTCCGATGATGGCGCCTCCGGTGAAGTCGTTCCATTCCGCATGGTCTTGCAGGAACAAGAGTTGGACCATGCACGCCACCAAGACAACGGCGCTTGAGCCCGAGGCAACAGCGCTGATGCCGAACTGACTTCCGTGTTGTTTTGCCCAAAGCCGGCCGAAAAAGGTCCCTTCCTCGCTCATGTCTTCCCCGGTTATCACCAAGGTGCATGAGACCTTCAACCCTCCCATTTTTCGAAACCCTCTGCGTCGTCGTTGCGTTGCCCGGGAGGGGCATCATTCAAATGCGATGCGAAGCATAATCGAAGCACTCCGGGTGACCGCAATGCGCCGTGCTATCTTCCTCACGCTCCTTTTTGTGCTCTCCGTGATGTCTCCAATGGCCGCTGCGGCCACCACAGAGACCCAGTTCAAGGACGGAACAACGGAATACGAGCACACCTTTTCTCAGAAGGGAACGGGCGCTGCGGGCGTCATCACGTTGCCCATCGGTGCAGCCGTCCAATCCGCGTCGTTCAATTTGCTGGGTGAGGCCAGCACCACGACCTGGACGAACTTCACCTCCGACAGCGACTACGGCGGAGCGGGGGACACGGACTACACCAGTTCCACCACGACTCGCCCCTCTCCCTTCACCTACGCCAGAAGGGACAACCTCGAGGTTGACACTGAAACGGTGACCCTCAAAGGGAATCCGACCGAACTGACGCCACGCTTCTCGTCCAGCTCCTCGATTGCAACCCTCGGGAGCGCCCACCTCAACACCACTGGGGAATTCGTGGCGTTGAGCGATCAGGGCTACACGAGCCCGACCAAGCAATTCTCCGACATACGCCCTTCAACCAGCACGCCGTGGGGTTATACGGGGGTTGTGGTTCCAATCAACAGCTCTGAAATACACATCCTTCGATACTCAAGTCAGTACATGACGAACAACCCAACGGCCATCATGCGCGTCAACCCATCCACGGGCCAGTACCTCGGAACGGCTTCCTACCTCACCAACACCTGTGGAACGAACGCCATGTACGGCATCCACGATGCCGACGTGTACAACGGGGACCTTTACACCGCTCACTACACCTACTACAAGGTCAACAAGTGGAGCGTTGGTTGGAACACTCAGGGCACGCAGGTCCAATGGAGCTGCCAGTCATCCTACACCTACAACTATCCAAACTACATCACGGGTGTTGACTTTGACGACAACACCGGGAAGATGTACATCGGCGTTTACGATGCGTCGTCCCGAAATCACTACCTCAAAGAGGTCAACCCCTCCTCGCCCACCGTCGTAACGGGCACGTGGTTGATGACCTCCACTTCGTACTACTACGACCACGGAGCAGGGTTGTCCGTCAGCATGCCCAACGTCATGTACAACATTTACTACATGAACACCGACTACAAAAGCATCCACTACCACTACACCATGTCCAGCGGGCTCCTCATTTCACAGGGCGAACGCACCATGCCGGGCGGTGGCCACTACGGCATGACGGATACCGACGATCACAAGGTGGTGTTTTCCTGTCACTGGTCCGGAACCAATTACTGCACTCAGGGCATTCGCAAGGTCCACGTGTACGGAGATGGCGCCCACTACGACGTTCGTTCATCCAGCCTCACCTCACAAACCGTCGTCGGTCAGACCACCACGGTGTCCCGAGCCATCAACAGCATCAACGTGAACGGAATCTTCGGTTCAATTCCCGTCGGTACGAGCATCAACGTCGATGTTTCAAACGACGGCGGCGTTACGTGGAAATCCGGAAGCGCAGGACAGAAAGTGAACTTTGCCAACGCGGGGACCTCAGTCAAATGGAGAGCGACCCTGAACGGTACGTCCACCAAAACCCCTGTGCTCGGTGACGTTGTTCTCACCTACACAACGAACTATCAGACCAGCGGGTACTACTACGCCTACCAGTACGTTGGGACGGCAGCCAGCAACGTCATCGCCGCCACGGTCGACTGGAACGAAACCCGCCCCAGCGGGACGTCCATCACCGTGAACGTAGGCTACAAGGCCAGTTCATCAACGTGCGGCACGGGTGGGTCCGGTGTCCAAAGCTTCAACTCACCCAACACGACGAAGTCCATGACGGCCACCTCGTCGTACTACTGCGTTCGAATCATGCTGACGACGTCCTCAACCGGCGCAACACCGTCGCTCACCGACCTCACCATTGCCCTGCACTCCAACGCACCCAGTCAGCCCGGCATCAGCATTGACGGGGCGTCTGCTTGGAAGCGGGCCGCAGCTGACGGAGCGCTCATTGGCCCGATCACGGTTTCCAGTGCACAAAGCGGCAACACGCTGGTCGACAAACTGAACGACGCGATTCCAAACACCGGCTCCGGCACGGTTGACATACCGATCGATCTCACGTCGGAATCGGCGGGCAAGCTTTCCATCACCTCGTTTGAGGTCACCTACACCATGCAGACCGTGAACCTTGATTTGGCGATCCCCGTGGGAGAAATTCTCCACGAGCGAATCACACCGTACGA
>VMHT01090973.1_pt1 | contig 23484 bp, 28 predicted proteins | sample 4693611 | NCBI WGS metagenome assembly VMHT01 (sample SAMN12280063, study PRJNA550983) | marine metagenome | isolation source: seawater sampled from same location over 5 years 0.02-0.2 micron viral filtrate | place: USA: collected off the coast of southern California halfway between the port... ...
AATTATTACTTTTAAGAAGTAACAATTATTTTTTCCTTTAACAAGTTAACATCAGTGTGTAAATGTCTATCCCTTACCTTTTGCCAAACAAAATTGTCCCTTAAATTAATATTAAGATTGTGACGTATTTGTTTGCCAGCGTTGTCATCTATAATCTTTTTTGCCTTAAAAGTTACAGTTGGTAGATAAAGGCACCTGTTTAATTTACGTGCCACTTTCTGTGTGTAGGTGTCTACATGCCAATGCCAAAAGAACGGGGGTGCGAGGTATCCTAATGTGTTCACCCAATTTTTATGCACGGCAAAGTGAGCCGCTGGTAGTGGTTCGTCTGGCCAGAGTTTGGTTTCACTACCTGATTTTTTATTACCTTTGGCTCTGCCGTCGCTGGGCACTACCATCAATATCTTATCCTCGTATTTGTCAAATTCGTTTGCGATCAACATATCCCAGTCCTTTGTTTGCACTTGTACATCATCGCCCATCAGCATGACTATATCTTTGGTTGCTTTGTCAGCCATGAGATTCCAACTGTAACAAGTGGATTGATTTGGTCCAATAGTGTAATGCTTTTCGTCTAATAAATCTTTGTACTGTTCTAACTTTTCATCGTCGTCGTTTAGATAGAATAAGAATTCTGTGTCACCTGTTTGTGTTTCGGTAGCAGTATCAATCAATCTTTTCGCAAGTTCAGGCCTACCTCTCGATGGGCAACAAAATGAAATCATATTAATTTGTTCTTCCAAGTGTCTGGGGTTATATCGTTAACGATTTCTAACGGTAAATGGTATTGGAATTTTTTTGTGCCTCTTGATCTAATATATTCGGCAGTTTTCTTCACTGACTGTCGCATGTTAGTTGACGTTTTGTATTTTAACAACTTACGTGCTTTGTCCGACGAACACGTTGCTAGTTTAACTTCTTTAGGTCTGTCCTTGTGATGTATTGGCTCTAGATTAACTCCTGTTTCGTTTGCACAGGCTTCTGCTAATTGGTTGATTGTGACTGGTTCCTCGTCTGGTCCTATGTTAATAATCTCACCAACAACATTGTCTTTGAAAGCAAGAGCGTTCAAACAGTACAAACAATCATCTATGTAACTGAAACATCTTTTTTGTTCTCCATCTCCGTATATGATTGGTTGCTTTCCTTGTAACATCCTATTCAACATTATTGACATCACATTTCTAAATGGATCATCGTACTTTTGTCTTGGACCAACTATGTTGTGTGGCACAGCAATTACGTACTCTACACCATGTGTTTCACATAAATTTTTCAATACATCTTCTCCGGCCTTCTTTGCGATACCATATGGATCTTGAGGTTTACATTCGTAAGTTTCCTTGTATGGCACGTCGTCGTGATGTCCATATCTTGCCATGCTTGAACAATACACGATACGCTTTACTTTGTTTCTGATTGCCGCTGTAATTGTTGTTACTGACGCTTCAAAAATATTCCTAGTAACAAGAACTGGAGAGAATACAGAAAGTCCTTCATATGCCGTTGCGGCTGTATGGTAAACTATATCAGAGCCTTCCATGGCCTTGGTCATGTTTTCTAAATCACAACAGTCTACTTGATGAAATTCTACATCTTGTGGGACGTTGTCAGTGTATCCGCCTATCATGTTATCATTACCGGCGACTGAATGGCCTTGCGATATCATGAGGTCTGCTAGATGTGAACCTAAAAATCCTGCAACACCTGTAATAAAAATTTTCATTTGCAGTATTTAATTTGCCTTTGAACGGTAGAAAACTTTATCTGGCCAGTGTGATATCAGCACCTTAAAACCTAAAGAGGTTATGTATTTTTCTATTTTAATATTACTACTGCCATATTTTTTTGTATTATTGTTTAATTCTATCATTAGATACTGCACATTTTCTAAAGTCTTTTTTGCACCTTTTAATACTTCCATCTCATATCCCTCGACATCAATCTTAATTAGGTCAACGTCATCTAATTTAAGATTATCAATAGTGATCATAGGGATATTACCTTCACCTATAATTCTTTTACTTTGAGTAAAATTATCCTCTGATAAAGAAATTAACTTTTCTTCTGAACCTACAGCCAATTGATGTGTTTCTATATCATCGCTGACATTTTTAACCAAGCATTCATAGTGTAAACTATCCGGCTCAAACGCAACAACCCTGCCGCAAAATTTATTCATTGCTATGCTCCAAGTACCAACCCATGCACCAATATCTAATATGTGATTAAATTTTTTATTTTTATCAACACAATAGTCTATAAATTTTAGCAAACATTTATTTTGTGTAAATGGTTTTCCTGCTTTCCATTCCTCAAAATGCAAATCATTTTTAGGCACCCAAAATCCATTTACTTTCTCTATTTTCATAGTATTCCTTTGTCCATTAGAATCTCGACTGCTGTACCGTTGTTGATCTCTTCTGGAGTGAATTGTTGATATGCCAAACTGTATAGCCATGGTTCAGGCCCACCATAGTAAGGATTTTCTATGTCTGACAATTCAACGTTGCCAACGTCTACAGCAAAACTTATGTTATCACAGAACACCGGTATGCCCTCACAAATTGCTTCAACCGCCGCTATGGAACAACTCGTTACAACACACCACGCTTCTTTAAGGTCCTCGGATAGGGGTACCGTTGCCTCACTAGGTCCTGATGTACCCCTGCCCCTAGGCTTGTGTCGAAGTTTGATCGGTCTGTCCGTGTATCTCTTAATCTGTTCTATTGTCTCGTTTGTCCAATTGGGTCTGTTCAAGTATTGGTGTATGCCTGTGGAACTAGGACAAACCAATACATGCTTACCGGCAAAGTTTGGTGCCTTTATCTTCATACGAAACTTTTCAAATCTGTCTGCTTTGCAATCTCTCAAGTAAGGAACATGGATTCTATTTTTACAAATACGCCAGTAATGATTGTCTGGCATTAAATTATTGTTGTCAAATCTTCCAAAGTATGGTGTGTCTGCGAACCAATATGTATGATTACGTGCATCCAACTTTTGTACCATCTCTCTGTTGTTGCCAACAAATCCCCAGAACATGCTATTGCTGACTGGATCTTTTTCTATGGCGTTGTCTAGTTTGGTTATTTGATCTGGCCACGACTTCTCAACGCCATTGAAAACTTCCCATGCTTTGCTGTTTTTGTTACTAAATGGTGCGTAGATTGTTAGCATCTATAAAATCTCGTAATTGTTCTGCCCACTGAATGTGTCCTTCTGCTGATGGGTGTGGGTCTTGTGGACTTACAATCAAACCCTTGTCTGCCACAAATTCCAGTTGACTTATTCCTGGACTGAAAAATCTATCCATGTTGATTGCATTCCTAATCACTTTGAAGTCTTCAGTTCCGTTACCAAAATCGTTAGGTAAAGAATTATACATAACGTAAGGAATCGTGTTACGTTCAAAATAATTTTGTAAATCAAAAACGTTATCAAGATAATTCATAGCAAGGTTGTTTTCTATATCCCACCCTTTATGTTTCCGTATGAAACTTACATTATCCAATGTCTTCCATGTCCTCCATGTGAGCTCAGTGCCTGGAACACGGCCTCTCTTCCATCCGTCGTCTGTGATATAATCATTCCTGACCGAACTAGACCATCCTATCACTGCAAAAATCTTTTCGTCTTTATTCTGCTCGCACCAGACCTTTGTTGAAAAACTGATTCTGGTGTTACCCCTGCCACCCATAGCCAAATTAATGAGACCAAGTTTGTAATTGTCTGCGAGGATTTGGGTGGTAAATGTTTCCACACCATCTTTGTTTCTTTGTGTCAGGAAACTACATCCGTTAGATAATAATTTGATCATGTCGTTGTTTAGTAGTATAATTATAAAGTAATTATTGGCAAAATGCAAACATGAAAAATATAGATTCAATCAAGTACTTCACAGAAAAATGGGAAACTGTCGACAACAGTTACAATTATACTGTGCCATATCATAAAGATATTAATCCTAATTTTGAAAGTTTACCAACTTTTGTTGCTGAATTTTATGATTGCAAAGTGCATAGTTGTCCATTACTTGTTACCTATCAACAAAAATTAATAACCAATTATATCTGGCCTCTCACCGATCAACGTAAAAACAAACCAGACAAGACACACAAACTTTGGAAGCATTGGGGAGACGAAGTACAGGCAGTGTTACCTCCTGTTAGTCAACACTTCCATGAGAAATATCTCTATGTATGGCTACCCGTCGACGAAGAGAGTGCAAACAATCCATGGCACATATGGATAGATGTAATATCGAAATTTAGATTAATGGAGAAGCGTTGGTCCACTGATTTTACAAAATACTGCTACGTGTTGGCTAACGAAAGCAAGTATTTCAAAAGGGTTATCGAGGAATTGTTTCCAGAAATAAAAGTTCTTGTAATGCCTAAAAACGAAACGTGGCAGTTTAAACACTTGCTAGTGCCCAGTGCTAGTAATTCAAAGGACGGAGTAATTACTCCTCATCTAGCACCATGGCTAAGGCACTTCAAAGGTTTACATGGACATGAGGAAAAAGCACCGCATAGAAAGATTGTAGTACTACGTCCAGGAGCAAAATCAAGAAGACTGACAAACTCCGATGAACTCTTACTAGCACTGAAAGGCTGGGAAACAGTTGTACTTGAAAATATGACAATCAAAGAACAAATAAAAACATTTGCTGAAGCAACACACATTGTTGCGGCCCACGGTGCAGGACTAGTAAATTTACTTTGGTGTCAATCTGGAACAAAAGTAATTGAGATACAAGATACTAAGATGGTTCACAAAAAAGTGTATCCAATACTTTCACACCACCTTGGACTAAAACATGAACTATATCTGGCAGACACAGTGCCAATAAAATTACTAAATGGAAGAAAGCCTATAGGTATAAAAAGAATAAGTGATCTAATAGATTTTAAAATTAATATACCAGACCTGCTTAAATATCTCGATTGACGATGAAAATAAAAGTTATTACATCATACAAACCTGGTTGTTGGAATCAATATGCAAAAAAAGGTATAGAGTCCATGGCGGAACAGTTCCCGAAAGAAATAGATTTGGTCGTGTATGCGGAAGAGCAAAAACCACAGTGCAAGTATGACAGGATCAAATGGATTGACCTAGATACCGCTGAACCTGGACTTACTGCATTCAAACAACGACACAAGGATGATCCAGTTGCCAATGGAAAATTACAAACAAAAGTAAACGGCGTTCGAAGACTCCCAGAACTGCAGACACTTGGCGGTGCAGACAAGAATAAAGAATCTTTCTTATGGGATGCCGTGCGTTTTTCAAACAAAGTTATCTGTGTTGTAAACGCACTACGTAATGCAGAAGGATATGACTATGTTGTTTGGATAGATGCTGACACATTTACCTTTAGACCAATACCTATGAATTTTTTTGAGTCTTTACTACCAAAAGACACAATGGTCACTTACCTAGGCAGAGAAAACCCAACATTGGGTGATGGTGGAAAATATCCTGAATGTGGCTTTGTTGGTTATAATTGTAGTCATCCTGAAATACAAAATTTTATAAATGACTGGGAAAAATTATATATAACCGACAGTGTGTTCAAGATATTAGAATGGCATGACAGTTACGTGTTCTGGCACCTAACAAAAATATATAGGAAAGAAAAACATATTAAGGTTAACGACATAGGACGTTGGAAAGGGGTCAGAGGACATCATGTTTTTATAAACAGTGAACTTGGTTTATACATGGATCACATGAAAGGTGATCGTAAATCAAGAGGTACCAGTGCCAAGAATGACCTCCGGCAACTTCATGATGTAGAATATTGGAAAAATATCCCACCGTTGTAAAAACCTATAATTACATTAAAATGAAAAAGATTGCGTTCATCTCAGGAATGACAGGACAAGATGGTCCTTACCTAGCAAAGTACCTATTAGAGCAAGACTACAAGGTGTATGGTTTGGTAAAGAGATACAGCAATCCAAATTTCTCAAATCTCGATTATTTAGGCATAGAAAATGACGTTGATTTAATTACAGGTGACATCACGGATGACGCAAACATGAATCATCTAATTAGGTCAATCCGACCACATGAATTTTACAATCTTGCCGCCCAAAGTTTCGTAGGCTCGAGTTGGGATCTAAACAAGCAAACAACAGAAGTAAATGCAATGGGTGTGTTGAATGTGCTAAACGCAATCGTTAACCAAAATCCACAGACAAGATTTTATCAGGCAAGTACCAGCGAACTTTATGGCAACGCAAATGATGAAGGAGTGCAAAATGAAAAAACTCCTTTTCATCCACGTTCTCCATATGGGATTTCAAAACTTTGTGCCTATTGGATGACTGTAAACTTCAGAGAAAGTTATAGCGTACACGCATCAAATGGTATATTGTTTAATCATGAATCTCCTATCAGAGGTAAAGAATTTGTAACAAGAAAAGTGTCAGACGGTGTGGCGAGAATTAAATTGGGTCTTGCAAATAAAATCACGCTAGGAAATTTAGAGGCAAGAAGAGATTGGGGATTCGCCGGAGACTTTGTTAAAGCAATGCACATGATGGTGCAACAGAAAGAACCAGGTGACTATGTAATTTGCACAGCAGTTCAACACAGCATACGAGAATTATTGACTACTGCTTTCAGAACTGCAGAAATAGAGGATTGGGAAAAATATGTAGAATCAGATCCTCGTTATAAACGTCCAGCAGAAGTATTTGCACTTCACGGCTCTTACGCCAAAGCAAAAGAAAAATTAGGATGGGAACCTAAAACCGAATTCAAAGACATGATTTCTTTTATGGTTAAGGAAGATATAAGGCGTTTGTCTCATGATTTACGTTAGTTCTACAAACAGAAAACTTACTGAAAAATACATTGATTGGGCCGTTGCAGGACTTCCTGATTGTAAAAAACTATCACCATTAGAATTAATAAAGAAACAAGATTGCACAAAAGCAGTTTTATTAGGTTTACTACGTGGCACACATCTTGTTTACAGATGGGCTGAAAAAAATAACATTGACTTCTTCTATATAGACAGGCCGTATTGGGGAGAAACACGTAACCACCCATACTTTATGAAGATAGTAAAAAATAATTTCTTGAAAAACTGGCAGGAAGAACGGCCGGACGATAGATTCAAAAAATCTTTCCCGTGGCCAATCAAACCATGGAAAAAAAATGGCAAAAATATAATTGTGTGCCCGCCATCTAATGCTATTAAGGAATTCCGTGGAGCACACGACTGGCTTGATACTACACTGAAAACTCTTAAGGAGAACACTGACCGACCGATTATTGTTAAAACTAAAGGATACAATCCACTCATAGGAGTAGACGAACACGGTGGTTATGTTGTCAAAGGAAAGGACAAGCAGAAACCAAGTGGACCAATTGAATGGAATGAAGCATACGCAATAGTAACTTACAATTCAAATATCACATTGGAAGCAACCACACGAGGCATACCGTGTTTCACAGATCCACATAATGCCTGTGCACCTATATCAGAAACTGATTTTACTAAGATAGAGACACCTAAATACGCCGAAAGAGAACCTTTATACCATTCAATGGCCTACGGTCAGTTCACAGCAGAAGAGATGAGAAACGGTTACGCATGGAGGATACTAGATGAAAGTTGAAATTTTTCGAAGAACAGTCAAAGACAGGCGTAGGGGAGCAAGTTGGGACCTACTGCAATACATGGCCGAGGGCGTAAGAGCATGTGGAGATGAGCCTGTGATTGTAAACGAAAATATGACAGGTCCATGGCAAAAAGATGAGATGGAACCAACAGCGCCAATCGGATGCATGTTTGGTTATGGTGGTACAAATCAAAGACATCACACAAAAGGTCGAAGGTTAGATCTCGTTGAACGTGCAAAGAAAAAAGGAATATACATTATAACATTTGACGGGGGACTTTTATCTAGTTTTGGTAATGTGCATGGGCCAGGACATCATTGGAGGGTATCTTTGTATTCTCCCATGAACAACGGAAACTTTTTAAGTGACGATTCACCTGCCGATAGATGGGAAGCGGCGAAGACCAGGTGGAACGTTAAGAGTGATGCATGGAGAAGAAGTAATCAAGACGATCCTATTATGTTTGTGTTGCAACCTAAAGACAACTGGAGCATGAACGAACTTGATCCTATAGAATGGTTTCATAGTGTATATGAAAAATTAAGACCTATCACAGATAGAAAATTTATTGTACGGCCTCATCCTAATCATGTTGTCAATATAGAAGAACGGATAAGCGAATTTCCCGAAGATGTAGAAGTACACATTGGTCAAAAATATTTTCAAGGAGATGAGAAAAAGTACTACAGATTTCATTTCCAAGAAGCAATAACTAATTTACATGCTGTTGTTACTCACAATTCTACTGCCGGCGTCGACTCTTGCGTTCGTGGAATCCCTACCTTTAATACCTCAGATCTTGCAATTAGTTGGCCAGTAGCAAACAAAGATCTAAACAATATCGAAACTCCACAACGTCCTGATAGGACTCAGTGGCTACATGATCTAGGTTACAAACTGTGGAGTGAAAAAGAAATAAGAGACGGCACAGAATTCAAAAGATACAAAACAAAGTTAGGACTATAATGTGTGGCATATACGGTATAACCGAACACGATCCAGAATTTATACAACAGTTTATTAAGACATGCGAACACCGAGGACCTGACGGCAACAAGGTTTGGTGGGATCCGGAGCATAAACTGACACTAGGTCATAACCTGTTAAGTATCATGGCCAACCCACAACTATCTATACAACCATGGAAGACACCCAAGGGCAACACACTAGTATACAACGGTGAGATATTCAACTACTACGAACTAAAACAGAAATACAATGGAAAAGGTTTTGTAGGTATTACTGGATGTGATACAGAATTGTTGGCGTGGGGACTAGACGAATTTGGATTGAATTTTATTGATGAGATAGATTCTATGCACGGCTTTGCATATTACCGCAAAGACGAACAACAACTTTGGCTATCTAGAGATCATGCTGGCATCAAGCCATTGTACTATGCTGAAATAAAAGAGGGATTGGTGTTTGGCTCCGAAATAAAGGGCATGTTGGACAAGGTACCGGGAAGCAGAAAAATGGATAACCTAGCAGTAAGTTTCATGGCAAGAACAGGAATTAATGCCCTGCGTAATACTTTTTTTACTGGTATCAAAAAGTTATTGGCCGGAGAGACAATAGTATATGACATAGCAAAAAAACAGATGATTAAAACACACAGGGTGCATATTAAACCAACAAGTGACAAAAATTTTAATATCAAAGAGTTTAGAAATATGGCACATAAAACAGTTGAGATGTGCTCTATTGGAAGAAGAAAGATTGGTGTGTTCTTAAGTGGTGGGTTGGATTCTAGTGTTGTTGCATATGAACTAAAGCAAATAAAGGGAGAAGCAAACACATTTACAAATAGGATGAATCCAAATGTTCAAGCAGATGAGGACTACAACAGTGACGCCAATTGTGCCAATATATTGGCCGCACAAAATAATTTTAATCATAAAGAAGTTGTAATAACACCCGAGTCATTCATAGACCAGTGGGACGACAGCATATATTACATGGAGCAACCTGTTTACAATCCTAGCATGTCTATGTATTGTTACACCAACAAGTTCCTAGCAGACAATAATATAATCGTTACACTTGCTGGAGACATGGGAGATGAAATCCTAGCAGGCTATCCAAAGTATTGGAAGATGAAAAATCCGGAGTGGTTGCAGAAGCAAATAGGGAAAACAAAAATAGAAAGTTGGGACGATGTCTTAAGACTTTGGCTTAATAGAATAAAACGTCCATTAAAACTGACAGACAATCCTGTCAGCGACGATATATTACTTAAAGAATTTAAAAAATGTTATGAGGGCGAATTATGGAATCCGAATGATCCTATAGGCTCCCACATGGCCTTAGACTGTGTTGCTCAAGTACCCGAAGAGATGTTCAGCAGGAACGACAAATATGGAATGGCCTACAGTATGGAAGGACGTTTTCCATTGGCAACAAAAACTTTTATGAGATACTGCATGAGCATACACACAGATAAAAAATTAGGACCAGATAAAAATGATACAAAGATTCTTATAAAAAAAGCCTATGCAGGAACACTACCCAGAGAGATTATTAACAAACAAAAAACAGGATGGACTGTTCCGGTAGGACACTGGCTTACAACAAGTACCAGTAGCAAACTAAACAGTTTCTATAAGGAACGCACAGGCACAGCATCTAAACTGAATGTTACCAAAGCAAGCCAGAAAGCAGGCAAGGCTCTGATACCTGCATGGATTGTTAGCGACTGGATTAAAAAATACAACATGACAAGGTAATGTAAATATTTAGAATGAAAATTAAAGTTATCACATCATACAAACCTGGCACATGGAACCAGTTTGCCAAGAGGGCAGTACAGAGTGTGCTTGAGCACTGGCCAGAAGATACCAGCGTGACCGTGTACCACGAAACACAGACACAAGACTTTTTCGAACATCCTCGATTAGACTGGGTCGACATACACGAAGCACAACCGGAGTTAGTTAAATTTAAAAACAGGTACAATAAAGATCCTGTCGCAAACGGGGAGATAGACGAAATACCAAACGGGGTGAGGAGGCCGGAACCTATGCCAGCAAAAGGATCATTCCAATGGAATGCTGTAAGATTTGCAAACAAAGTTTTTTGTGTTACACATGCCTTGAAAAATTCTGTAGGATACGATTACGTTGTGTGGTTAGATGCAGACACTTATTCTTTTAGACCAATGCCATCAAGTTTCTTAGAAAAATTACTACCAGGAGATAGTCTACTCACATACCTTGGACGTGGAGATTTAGACCCAGAATGCGGATTTGTTGGTTATAATTTAAAACACACTGACATTAAAAAATTAGTCGACGAGTGGGAAGACCTTTACATCAATAATAAAATATTCAAACTTACATCAGGTTGGACCGACTGTTCCTCTTTAATATACCTATCACGACAATACCAAAAACAGAACGGCGTAAAAGTATACGACATCGGACATGCAAGTGGTGTAAAAGGACATCACGTGTTTATTAATAGTCTGTTGGGACTGTACATGGATCATTTTAAAGGTAAAAGGAAAAAGTCTGGCACAAGTTGGAAGAAAGATTTTTGGCCGCAGGCACATGACGAAACTAAAAAAATTGTAGAACTTGATTACTGGAAAAGTATCAAATGAAACTAGAAGTCTGGACACAGTACGGTCCGCTGAACTCTGAACCTGTATTCAAATCATTTATTAAAAGTGTGCAAGATGCAGGAGACCAAGTTGTAATGAACAAATCCAGCGATGCCGACGTTGCCGTTATATGGAGTGTGTTATGGCTTGGAAGGATGGCGAAGTACAGGCAGATATGGCAAAGATATAGACAAAACAACAAGCCTGTTGTTGTCCTAGAAGTTGGAGGACTAAGACGAAACAAAAGTTTTAAAATTGCAATTAACGGCGTAAACAGAAAAGCCGACTTTGCAAATCAACATGTCGACGATCAGAGATGGCCTTTGTTCGAACACACAATGAAGCCATGGCAACAAAGAGGACAAACAATAATAGTGCTCGGACAACACAACGCATCAGAACAATGGACAGGCATGCCTGACATGAGGAACTGGTTTGAATCACAAATACAACAAATAAGAAAATACACAGATCGTCCAATTCAAATAAGACCGCATCCAAGAAACAATATTGGATTAAATGTTAAAAAATATCCTAATGTAACTTTGAAACTTCCAGTAATCGATCGTAGTAAAATTGATGACACAGACTTCAAAGACACACTAAAAGATGCCTGGGCAGTTGTAAATCATAGTTCGAATCCAGCCATGGAGGCTGTCATTAACGGTATACCAGTATTTGTTTCGGAGGCCAGCCTATGCTATGACGTTGGCAACCATTCATTCAACACAATCAATAATCCTGTCATGCCAGACAGAAAATCATGGGCAAATAAATTATCCTACACTGAGTGGTTTCCAAACGAAATCGAAAATGGTCTACCATGGAGAAGGATAAAGGCTAGGCTAAAGGAGGCATACCTTTGATAGAACCAATAGAATTTAAACCATACGTTGGAGAAACTGTAAACACAGTCCTCAGGATTAAGAACAGGGTAAAAACTCAAGAAACAGAATGGTATCCGGATAAGGTTAAGGCAGTGCCCAGAGGAAATGCATACTGTATAGGGAATGGGCCATCTCGTAAAGATTTTGATCTTTACAGATTACAAGACACTGGACAAACTTACGGTTGTAATGCATTGTACAGAGATTTTGTACCTGATTACATTTTCAGCGTAGATTCGAAAATTACCATGAAGATGTGTGAAGACAAAGTGTATGAAAAGTGCTTTCATTATGCTCCTTCGCTAGAAGTTAATAGGCCGCATGGCAAAGACAAACTGCATTTGATTCCAAATAACCCACACTGGATATCAGGAAACGCCGCCTTCTGGACAGCAGGAGTGCATGGGCACAAGAACATATATCTCATAGGTTATGACTTCAGGGAATACGGAAAAGGTAAACTGAACAACATCTATCAAGATACACCCAACTACGGTGAACGTAATGATGACAAGATATTTGATGGATGGCTGAAGCAGTTACGTGACATGATTAAGATGAGGCCATACGTCAATTACACCATTGTACATAACAATCCACCAGACTATCTTAACAATCTACAGACAGGAACCGATCTTGGTAACAGTAAAGTTATCAGTTACAATGAATTTGAAAAGGTATTAACACCTTGCAAGGATTAGGCCTGCCATCCTAAATTTATTTCTCCATGCAAAGAAGTTTGCATTATGATTTGCGTAAGGATCTTTTATCCATGTCATCTGATACAGATGCACCATTTCGTGTGCAAGTGTTTCTATGAAGTCTTTCCATTTTGGAAATTTACAATGCAGTTCAATATAGTAATCAACATCAACATGATATGGTATTACACGCTGATCAAACTTTCCTTTGGGCGTCTTTCTATTGTCCCAATTGGCAACACATCTGCCCCAGTCCTTGTGCAGTTTCCTCACATGCAATGGTACCATTGGTAATCTACTATTGAACAGACATCGATTGATGTATCTGAACCATTGGTATGCCTGTTGTTCTGTTGGCTTGAATCCTTTTGTGTTCTTGTATCTGGTCGCAGTGTTTTCCAACTTGACTTTAAGTTGCTTCCTTACATTTACCGCTTTGTTCTTTACCTTTTTCATGGTTGACAGTATTACCAATTATGTTATAATATACTAATAATTACCTAAAATAGTATGGATAAAATGCACACAGATTTGCCAAAAACAATTAACGAAGCACTTAAAATACTAGCATATAATGATTATTTTTGGGCTGATCCGTCAATGATTGGAAATACAGGCGCAATTAAGCCACACCCTAAAGATCATGAAACAGTGAGATCACTAGCAGAGTCACAATACGCCTGGACAGAGAAACAGGCCAGACTAGCACTGGTTATATTAAAGAGATACCTTACAAAGTTCCAGGCACACGGCATGGATATCAAGAAGTTGTTGGACAATCCTCAATATGAGGACGACTTCAGGGTTATAAGTTTTGACAAAGTGATAGAAAAATACACGGACGATGATAACATTGATAGAATTGAGATGAGATTCCCTTACCACAAGAAAGTTATACAACTAATACGTTGCATGAAAGACAAACGTGACCTACCTGGAATGTATGCCATGTATGACGGTGAGAAAAAGAGATGGACTTTTAAACATAGTGATGTAACCGCCTACTACCTTACATTGATTGCAGTGAGATATGATTTTAAATTCACAGATGACAGCCTGCTTAACGATTACGAAGATATCAAAAAACAAGTGATTGGACATCGTCAACCTACAGCGAAATTAATCGCTGGAGAGGTTGTTTTGGATAATGCCTCCGAATCGCTACAGGAATACTGGAATCAAAATATTAAAAACAAAACAGCACTTGATCAAGTAGACTCATTAAAAAATTTTTATATATCAACCAAAGGCATAAACGTTGAGGCCGAAACTACAATAGGACACAAGATTGCCCACAACAATTACCACAAATTATGGATAGACTCGAAGGGATTTTCAAAGAATGATGTGGTCAAAGGATTAGTAGAACTAGATTGCTTTCCTTTAATAATGCCAGTCAGCGGTGACATACACATGCAGGACGATGTTAAAGACTTTTGGGAATGGTTGAATGTTTTCAAGGCACATGGCATAGACATACTGAATGATTGCAGTTGGGGATTCGATGTGAAAGAACCAGTCTACAAAAAAGATTTAGATAAGTTTACAAATGAAAGACACTGGTTAGTAAACAATCAACAGTCGCATGAGTTCTTCGAAAATCTTTACGAACTACATCAAATGAGTAAACAGTTCAAACTGATCAGTGACAATACCAAAATAATATTCGTTAGGAACAGAATACCAAGGGCATTGATCAAAAGTAAAGTAAAACCAAAAGCGTCTTTGGTCGCACTGGGTGGCGGTTATTATGCGACAGGCACAGACAATCTAAAAAGAATGCTTGAAAATCTTCCAAAAAAGTTGTATTATAGTGATCACCAACCGAGTAGTTGGGATTGGCATGATCACATAATAGTAAAACTTTAGAATGAGCAGTTGTAAATTAGTAATAAAAGATGAAGTGAACGTAAAGTTCGAGAACCTTAGCCTCGAATGGCGAAAAAGGTTATCTAATAAATTCAAATATGAAATACCATACGCAAGACATTTGCCTGCTGTGAAACTGGGCAGATGGGACGGTAAGGTCAGTTTCTTTGGTCTCGGAGGAACAACATACCTGAACCTAGTTGATCAAATACTTCCTATACTAGACGAAGGCGGAGTGTATATAGATGTTGAGGATAAAAGAGAACAACACAATTTTGAATTCAAACAAGTAGACAAAAATTATCTATCGCACATCACTTGGCCAGAAAATCATCCGGCCGCGGGACAACCAATAGTATTAAGAGACTATCAAGTGGAAACAATAAACAAATTTATTGAACATCCACAAAGCATACAAGAGATCGCCACTGGTGCAGGTAAGACTATTATTACAGCGGCACTGTGCCAACTGGTCGAACCATATGGCAGGACACTTACAATCGTTCCAAACAAGAGTCTAGTAACACAAACCGAAGAGGACTTTCTTGCTTGTAATTTAGATGTTGGTGTGTACTACGGCGACAGGAAAGAACTTGGACGTTTTAACACTATAGCAACATGGCAATCATTAAACGTGCTTGAAAAGAAAAGTAAAGACGAACACACAACAGATTTTCTGGAAGCAATACAAGGCATTAACACAGTAATAATAGATGAGGTGCACATGGCTAAAGCAGATGTGCTGAAGAGATTGTTGACCGGACCATTTGCACACTGTGGCATACGTTGGGGGCTGACCGGCACTGTGCCTAAAGCGGACTACGAGTTCATGGGTTTGAAATGCAGTATTGGTGACGTGTCAAACAGGATACAGGCAAGTGAACTACAAGACAAGGGTGTGTTAGCAAACTGCCACGTGAATGTATTACAGACCCAGGATCATCCACAGTTCAAGACATACGGAGAGGAACTAAAATGGCTAACCACAGACAAGACCAGGATGAAGTGGGTGGCAAACACAATCAAAGACATATCGAGTTCAGGAAATACACTGATACTAGTTGATAGGATCTCCGCAGGGGAGATATTAGAAGAGCAGATCGATGATGCGGTGTTCGTGTCGGGATCAACTAAAAACACAGACAGAAAGGAACAATATGATGAAATATCTACTGCAACAAATAAAGTTATCATTGCCACATATGGAGTTGCCGCTGTTGGTATTAATATTCCTAGGATTTTTAATCTTGTTCTCATAGAGCCAGGAAAGTCGTTTGTCAGGGTAATACAATCAATAGGGCGTGGCATCAGGAAAGCCGCGGACAAAGACAGTGTCCAGATATGGGATATTACCAGCAGTTGCAAGTTTGCAAAAAGACACCTCGGACAAAGGAAAAAGTTTTACAAAGAGGCAAATTACCCGTATAATATAGAAAAGATAAATTATGAAAATCCTTACACTGGAAAATAAAACATACTCACTTGAGAAGATACCGGAGTGGGTGGATGACAAACTTAGATTTGCTGTGCTTGACAATTCAGATCCTGCCAATCCAGACTTCTTCTACATACCTTTAATTTTTCTAGAGAGCTTCAATGCTCCGGCGGCAGTGTTGGAGATAGGATCTCACAAGATAAAAATGCCACTGGATTGGAAGATGCTAATAGGTGAAGCCGGACAATCTGAGATGCACGTGTTACCAATTACAAGCCTCAACGACAGAGGTTTTGATGCTTTCACATTCAATCCGTTATCGAGTCCAAAACCGGACTTCTACCCAATTGATGTTGTAGACATCTACACCGAAGTGAAATGGTATTTTCCTAAGATCAAGTCAGGACAGATGTTGGCAGTGCCATTACAAAATGGGCCGAAACCGATGTGTGCCTACTTTGTCAAGGACATTTCGAGACAATGTGAACAGGTGGACTATGGCTCGGTTTGGTAGAAGGTCAATCACAATAGAAGCACCTGTCATGATCACAAGTGATAAAATTGCAGTATGGATGGATGAAAGATGGATGCACGACTTTTTTGACTTCATACATTTACACAAAGTCAAACTTTCAGGTTTACAACACAAACAAAGGAAATTAAAATTAACATTTGTAACGCCAAAAGAATGTACAATGTTTGGACTAAAATATGCCGGCAGAAAAAAATAGAAAATTTTTTGATTTAAGGAATGGGCTCAAAGCAGTAGACTTCCGTAACAAGGACTATTTTGACAGGATAGATGACAAAGAGAAGTCTTTGTATTCTCCATACATGCTGATGAGATACGTATCAAGCACATCATCAAAGGATAAGTTCTTTGTTGAACACTACGTAGAAATGGTCAATGAATGTGTCAACAAACACTGTTTCACACTAGGCAAACACAAGAAACTTTTATGGATACTAACTGCCATGTGTGGTGCACTGCAACAACAATTCCATCCATGGATTAAACCAATGAAACGTGTACCAAACAAGAGTCTTAAAAAATTACAACAGATATATCCGACTTGGAAAGAAACGGACTTGGAGACATTAGATAAAATTATAACAGACAGAGAACTAGAAGAGCTGATAGAAGCACATGGCGTCGACGAATAAATGTACATACTGTGGCAAAGAATTTGCAAAGGCAAGGACACTGCAAGTGCACCTGTGCGAACCTAAGCGTAGATACCTGCAACGTGATGAGAAGTGGGTTGTGAATGCATTCATGGTGTTCCAAAGGTTTTATCAGATACACCAACACAATTCCAAACCTAAAACTTATGACGACTTTGTAAAAAGTGCATACTACAATGCATTTGTGAAGTTTGGTAGATTCATTATGCACATCAACCCTTTGTATCCAGACAAGTACATAGACTATGTTTTACAATCAAAAGTGAAATTGGATCATTGGTCAAGGGATGATCTTTATGAGATGTATCTGATTGAAGCATTAAAGAAGGAGCCTGTTGAGGCCGCACTACAAAGAAGCATAGCAACAATGATGGACTGGGCGACAGAACAAAATGCACAATGGTCAGACTACTTCAGACTTGTTAACACCAACAGAGCGGTGGCACACATACAGCAGGGCAAGATAAGTCCATGGTTGTTGTTAGGTTGCAACGCAGGAAAAAAAATGTTAAAATCACTTAACGACGAACAATTACAGATGATAGAAAAATTTATACACACAAGTTTCTGGCCAAGCAAGTTGAAAAGTTATCCAGCGGATCTCATGTTGGTGCAGGACACAGCAAGGGAGGCCAAAATTGTCTAAGATTGATTTACAAATTGCAGATAATTTAGAGTTTGAAGACGGTGATATAGCAATCACAATCAAACAAGACGGATCAATAGGAAAAGTAATATTACCTAAGATGGATTTGAAAACACAGAACAGTGCAGGATACAGAGCGATGCTAGATATTGTAGATTTACTACAACCTGGATCCAAAGAAGAATTCATTAAACATAATAAAAAAGAGAAAGGGAGTGTACACTGATGTTTTACATTCGAAAATTTTTAACAAAGAATAACTTACTTGGCATAGTGTATATAGGCGTATTCATATACCTACTAGCACTTCTTTTAAATAATTTACAAGGAACAATATAATGCCTGACGTAGATATTGATTTCTTCGACAGAGACAACACTTTGAAATTATTCAGGCACACGCCTGCTTCAATTATCAAGGAAGGCAAAACTGAAAAACACAAGACAGGAGTGTACTTCCATGCGGTGCCAGAACATCCAGTTACAGGACATGCCACTCTAGACTACAAAAAAGCAGAGGAAAGAGGCTACTTCAAGATAGACTGTTTGAACGTGAACATATACAAAGATGTCAAATCAGAACAGGAACTGGTTGAACTGATGATACAGGAACCAGACTGGGACATGCTGAAGGATCCAAAGACAGTGGAAAACCTTTTCCACCTAAATGGCCATTTCAACATAGTGTCCAAACTCAAACCGGAAACCATAGAACAACTTGCGGCTGTATTGGCTATAATACGTCCTGCGAAGAGACACCTGATGCACAAGGACTGGGTAGACATAATGAAAGAGGTTTGGGTCAAACCCACAGATGGGTCATACTTCTTCAAGAAATCACATGCTGTTGCGTATGCACAAGCAATAGTTGTTCAGATGAATCTTATCTCAAAAGATAAATATAATTTTGATGCAACATCAAAAAACTAAAAAAAGAATCAAAAAAAAATCCAAAACAAAATCCAAGTCTTCGCTTCGTTCAGAGAGTAACAGTTATCAGCCGGATAGTCCTTTAACAGGTCACTATCTTACAACAGGTGCTATACTTCCTGAAAAAAAAGACTAGGTAGGTCTTCGTACTAATTGGATGGTACGTCTCTTCACCCGTTTCTTTGAAATATCTGAGAGTTTGACAGTGGGGCCGTGTACTATCTCAACATCCTTTGAGTTAAGAGTTATAAGAGTTGTACGAAAATATTTGAATTCGCCCTTTAGGAATATGTTAATTGGTAATTTACGATTTGACTCATGCCACCAAGTTTCTCCACATTTCAGAAATCTCATCTTATCCTGTGGCATCATAAGCCTGCTGTAGTCATAGAAACTGATAACGTTTATGTCCTCATTCTGCACAATGCCCACGTACTCCAAATCACCCTTTCTAATCAGGCTCAAAAATGGGAACTTGTCCCTTAGTGTGTTAAAAATCTCGTTCATTCTATATCTATAAATACTGTTAAATATGTATTATGCAAACAGTTTCAAGGTATTTACTATCACAATTGGTAATAGCCAATGTAAGTGGTTTTCACGGGAGGAATTCAAAAGTGTACGATAGACGTTTAACACTGCATAGAGGGGTATCAAACCCAGTAAACTTTACGTTTAAGAACGAGGACCAGAAGGCACAGGACATCACATCGAAGACCTATGAGTTCAACATGATCGATTCAGAAAGCAAAAAAGCAGTCATTACGAAGACATTGACCGTACTTGATGACGGATCTACAGTGAGTACCAAAGGTGACGCAAGTTGCACAATCACAGAAGGCGATCTTCTACCGCTAGATGCAAAGTTCTATAACTTTGCTGTTAGAGAAGTTAAAGCCGATAATAGCAGAGAGATAACATATTCAGACACAGGCTATGCGGCGGCAGGCACAGTAGAAATATTAGATGGTGCTTATCCTGAATTTTTGCCAAGCACAAATGTTTCTACTTTTACCACAGGTGGTCCACTGGCTTATGTGTCTGGCAACATAGATGCTAGGCCTGGTATAAACAACAATAAAGCATTACACACAATCGCCGTTTACACAAAAAACTTTTCAGGTGCCTTAAGGGTGCAGGCCACAATGAGTGCAAGTCCTAGTGATTCTGACTTCTTCGATATAACAATGGAGGGTGCTGGAGCAACAGCAAACTCATTTACAGATTCAACCACAGTTACCAACTTTAACTTTACAGGTGTTTACCACAGTGTGAGATTTGCCTGGGGCAACGACACGGACAACACTGGGGTGATTGACAAAATCCTATATAGACAGTAAAATAGTATAGATTATGAATCTTATACAGAATACAATTCTGACTAGTCTTCCTGCGAACAGAAAGAAAACACCAAGTGGTTGGATAAGTTTCAATGCACCTTGTTGTGTACACAATGGTGAAACAGCAGACAAGAAAAAACGTGGTGGCCTAATGACAAGTGCAGATGGCACTGTGAGTTATCACTGCTTCAACTGTGGCTTCAAAGCAAGTTATGTGATAGGACGTAAACTGGCCTACAAGATGAGGCAGTTCATGGGATATATTGGCATACCCGATGACACCATACGTAAACTAGCAATAGAGGCCATGCGTGAAGAAGAGAGTGATGTGAAATATGAAAAGAAAAAATTTGTTACATTTGGCAAAAAGGATTTGCCAAATAATACTAAATCATTAGACACGTGGTTAGAAAAATACACTACAGGAACATTATCAGACGTAGAACAGAAAAGTATAGACAACTTGTTGAACTATCTATCTAGCAGAGGGGTTGGACCAGACTGGTATGACTTCATGTATTCGCCTAGTAAGATATGGGACATATATCAAAGACTATTAATACCATTCTATTGGCGTGGAGAGATTGTAGGATTCACTGGACGAGTTTTTGAAGACTCACAGGCAGTGAAATATTACACAGACGTGTGGCCTGGTTATGTTTTCAATATGGATGCACAGGACTGGACAAGGAAGTTTGTGATAGTGACTGAAGGGCCATTTGATGCGATATCCGTTTCTGGTGTTAGCATACTTGGTAGTGAGATAAATGATACACAAAGAGAACTGATAGACAGTCTCGGTAGAAAGGTAATTGTTGTACCAGACAGAGATGCTCCAGGAGAAAAACTGATTAACCAAGCAATGGAATATGGATGGAGCGTGGCTTTTCCAGAATGGGACAAAACGGTTGGCGATGTGGCGGATGCTGTGTTAAAATATGGTAGACTGTTTACTATACAATCGATACTGAAAACTACAGAGTCAAGTAAACTAAAAATAGATTTAAAGAGAAAGATGTATGGCTGAATACACATTTGATGTACAAAAACTTTATATAGAGATGCTTCTGGCAGATGCAGAATCATTTGCTAGGGCACAGAACATATTCAAACCAGAGTCGTTTGACAGGAAACTTCAGCCGATTGCGAAGTTCGTCAAGGACTACATGGACGAATACAAAGTTATGCCGGAGGTTGATATAGTAAATGCACAACATGATATAAAATTAAAATCAGCCAAAGATTTAGATCCAAGCCATTTCAATTGGCTACTAGACGAGTTTGAAACGTTTTCAAGACACAAGGCACTAGAACATGCAATACTACAATCAGCAGATCTGCTCGAGAAGGGAGACTATGCTCCAGTAGAGGACATGGTGAAGGAAGCAGTGAACGTAGGGCTGACACGTGATCTTGGTACAGACTACTTTGAGGATCCAAAAGGAAGACTTGAGGCACTCAAGGCAAACAACGGACAGGTCAGCACTGGCTGGAATAACTTAGACAAGAAACTATTCGGTGGATTTAATCGAGGAGAACTAAACATCTTTGCAGGTGGATCAGGCGCAGGTAAGAGTTTGTTCTTGCAGAATCTTGCAGTTAACTGGGCACAGGCAGGCCTGAACGTTTGTTACATATCTTTTGAATTAAGTGAACAACTAACAGCAATGAGGTTGGACGCAATGATGACTAACATTCCAACTAAGAAAGTGTTTCCTGAAATAGATAATGTTGAAATGAAAGTCAAGATGCTGAAGAAAAAGTCAGGTACTTTGCAGATCAAATACTTGCCAAGTGGTAGCAACGTGTTGGACGTAAGAACATATCTAAAAGAGCTCGAGCTCAAGAACAAGAAGAAGATAGATTGCATATTGATCGACTACTTGGATCTGATGATGCCTAAGAGCAAAAGGATATCGCCAGCGGACTTGTTTATAAAAGACAAATACGTGTCTGAGGAGTTGAGAAACTTGGTAGTAGAGAAACAGTGTGTGTTGGCGACAGCATCACAGTTGAACAGGGCATCTGTTGAAGAAATAGAGTTTGATCACTCTCACATCTCAGGTGGACTATCCAAGATACAGACTGCTGACAACGTGATAGGTATATTCACATCTAGGGCAATGAAAGAACGTGGCAGGTATCAGATACAGTTCATGAAGACAAGATCAAGTTCTGGTGTTGGGCAAAAAGTAGATTTAGAGTTTGACGTAGACAGCCTACGTATCAGAGACTTGGCAGACGATCCTGAGTACAAACAATTTGATAAACAGAGAAGTACGATATACGATAACCTTAAGAAAACATCTAAAGTTACAGGAGGCACCACGCCAACAGACGCAAGGCCGGAGGTTCCTGATCCAACAAAAGGTGACACTATAGGAAAAGTAAAAGCCACAGTAGAGGGCGGCAAACTGAGACAACTTCTAAACGAACTGCACTCAGATGAAGAACAGTAATGACATCAACTACATATACGAGAAATTAAGTTCTCTATATCCAAATTATTCAAACAAGAAACCTAAAGCAAAAATATATGCCAAGGCATATACCAGTCTCATCGGTGTCATGCTGTCTGCTCAATCACAAGACAAGAGGACAGCAGTTGCTTGTAGACAACTTTTTGCACTAGCAGATACGCCTGAGGACATGCTTAAACTATCACAGGAAGAGATCATAGAAGCAATCAAACCTGCAGGCTTGTTCAATGCAAAATCTAAAAATATACTGGCCACAAGTAAAATGCTTTTAGAGAAGTTTGATGGACGTGTGCCAAGCACACAGAAAGAATTATTGACACTGCCGGGAGTTGGACGTAAGAGTTCCGACATAGTCATGAGATTCGTTTTTGGCGAACCACACATAGCAGTGGACACCCACGTGTTTAGAATGCTGTGGAGACTGGGTTGGGCAGACAGCCTTGACGAAGGTAAAGCATCCATCAACGTAAATGATACTACATCAAGCAAATACAAATACGGTGCTCACATGTGGTTGATAACACATGCAAAACTTGTTTGCAAATCAAGATCACCATTGTGTGAACAGTGTGTGATCAGTGCGGCATGCGACAAAAGAGATATCACAATTCCTAAAAATAAACTTCGCCAAAATCTTACTGCCTAATAATATACGCAGATAAATATTCCTGTCCAGAGCTTTATGCGAGAGGCGATAACAGGCAAACATAGGCATGAAAAATAAAGAACTAAACGACATAACAAGGCTATACGATAGATTCATTAGG
>VMHT01142497.1_pt1 | contig 23481 bp, 19 predicted proteins | sample 4693611 | NCBI WGS metagenome assembly VMHT01 (sample SAMN12280063, study PRJNA550983) | marine metagenome | isolation source: seawater sampled from same location over 5 years 0.02-0.2 micron viral filtrate | place: USA: collected off the coast of southern California halfway between the port... ...
AAGGCAGTGACTTATGGCCGTCGGAAAAGAAATACGTAACCAGATCGGAAGCATCAAGAGCACGCAGAAGATCACCTCCGCCATGGAAATGGTGGCGGCGAGCAAGATGCGCAAGGCTCAGGAGCGTATGCAGGCTACCCGCCCGTATGCCCAGAAGATGCGTCAGGTAATCGGACACATCGCCAGGTCCAACAAGGATTACATCCATCCGTTCATGCGTGATCGTGAGGTGAAACGGGTCGGTTACATCGTCGTATCCTCCGACCGGGGGCTCTGTGGCGGTCTGAACAGTAACCTGTTCCGTTCCCTGGTACGCGACATGCGTGAGTGGGACAAGAAAGGTATCAAGGCCGATATCTGCGCGATTGGTCAGAAAGGGGCCGGCTTCTTCCGTAACTACGGTGGAAACGTGGTCGCCGCTCTGACCCATATCGGTGACAATCCGGGCGCGGAACAGCTCATCGGTAACGTCAAGGTCATGCTGGACTCCTTCGAGGAAGGCAAGATCGATCGTCTGTACCTGGTCAGTAACGAATTCGTGAACACCATGACCCAGAAACCAACGATCGAGCAGCTGCTGCCCTTGCCGGAAGGCGAAGACGAAGAGATCGGTCACCAGTGGGATTATATCTACGAACCGGATTCACGTCCGATTCTGGACGGGCTTCTGCCACGCTATATCGAATCCCAGGTGTATCAGGGAGTGGTAGAGAATCTGGCCTGTGAGCAGGCGGCACGAATGATTGCCATGAAGAGTGCCACCGACAACGCAGGCAGCATCATTGATGAGCTTCAGCTGGCTTATAACAAGGCCCGTCAGGCAGCCATCACACAAGAGATATCGGAGATTGTGAGCGGCGCGGCATCCGTCTGATCCGCCCCTCCACAGTCCTACTGGTTTTATTGACTATCAAGATAACGAGGAACCGAGCATGAGTAGCGGACACATCGTTCAGATCATTGGCGCGGTTATCGACGTGGAATTTCCACGTGACTCCGTGCCAGGCGTTTACGACGCACTGCTGCTTGAAGGTGGCGAAACAACTCTGGAAGTCCAGCAGCAGCTGGGCGACGGCATTGTTCGTACCATCGCCATGGGCAGCACCGAAGGCCTCAAGCGTGGCCTGAAAGCAGAAAATACCGGCAAGCCGATTTCCGTACCCGTGGGCACCGCCACACTGGGCCGGATCATGGACGTGCTGGGTCGCCCCATCGACGAGCAGGGCGAAATCGGCGAGGAAGAGCGTTGGGGTATCCATCGCAAGGCTCCGGGCTACGCCGACCAGGCAGCGTCTGCCGACCTGCTGGAAACCGGCATCAAGGTTATCGACCTGATCTGCCCGTTCGCCAAGGGTGGTAAGGTTGGCCTGTTCGGCGGTGCCGGTGTAGGCAAGACCGTAAACATGATGGAACTGATCAACAACATCGCGAAAGAGCACTCCGGTCTCTCCGTATTCGCCGGTGTTGGTGAGCGTACCCGGGAAGGTAACGACTTCTACTACGAAATGAAGGACTCCAACGTCCTTGATAAGGTAGCGATGGTTTACGGCCAGATGAACGAGCCCCCCGGAAACCGTCTGCGTGTGGCACTGACCGGCCTGACCATGGCCGAGAAGTTCCGTGACGAAGGTCGTGACGTACTGTTGTTCGTGGACAACATCTACCGTTACACCCTGGCCGGTACCGAAGTATCCGCACTGCTGGGCCGTATGCCCTCTGCGGTAGGTTACCAGCCGACACTGGCCCAGGAGATGGGTGAGCTGCAGGAGCGTATCACCTCCACCAAGAACGGCTCTATCACTTCCATCCAGGCGGTCTACGTACCGGCGGATGACTTGACTGACCCGTCACCGGCCACCACCTTCTCGCACCTGGACGCAACGGTTGTACTGAGCCGTGATATCGCCTCCAAAGGTATCTACCCGGCGATCGATCCGCTGGACTCCACCTCCCGTCAGCTGGATCCGCTGGTGATCGGCGAGCAGCACTACACGGTTGCCCGCGGCGTGCAGAACGTTCTGCAGCGCTACAAGGAACTGAAGGACATCATCGCCATCCTGGGTATGGACGAACTGTCAGAAGACGACAAACTGACCGTTGCCCGCGCCCGTAAGATCGAGCGTTTCCTGTCCCAGCCGTTCCACGTTGCTGAAGTATTTACCGGCGCGCCCGGCAAATACGTTTCCCTGAAGGAAACCATCAGCAGCTTTGAGGGCATCCTCAACGGTGAGTACGACGACATGCCCGAGCAGGCATTCTACATGTGCGGAACCATTGAAGAAGCCATCGAGAAGGCGAAGGAAATGCAGGCCAAGGAAGCCAGTTAAGGCTTCCTTCACTTCCTGACCCAGGAGGCGTATAAGTAATGGCTATGACCGTACATTGTGATGTCGTGAGTGCCGAAGAGAAGATCTACTCGGGGCTGGTGGAGATGCTGATCGCCACCGGTACCGAGGGTGAGCTGGGTATCCAGTATGGCCACGCGCCGCTGCTGACCGGGCTCAAGCCCGGTGCAGTGCGGATCGTCAAGCAGGGTGGCGAGGATGAAATCCTCTATGTCTCCGGGGGATACCTGGAGGTGCAGCCCAACCTGGTGACGCTGATGGCAGACACCGCGGTTCGCGCCAAGGATGTGGACGAAGCCGCAGCCCTGGAAGCTCAGAAAGAAGCTGAAAAGGCACTGGCAAACAAGACCGGCGAGTTTGAGTACTCCCGTGCCGCATCGGAGCTGATCGAAGCGGCCGCCAAGCTGCGTACACTGGAAAAGCTGCGCAAGCACGTCCGGTAATCCGGGCTTTCAAGCCTGGTATCAAACCGCATCCCGCGTGGATTACAGTCGCTACCAGCGTTCTGCAATCTTACCGGGGCGCGGTTTTTTTATTTCATATGACAGAAAACCACTGACCGGAGCTGATTAATCCATGAGCCCGCTACACGTAGTCATCCTGGCCGCCGGTCAGGGCTCCCGCATGAAATCGGCCCTGCCCAAGGTACTGCACCGGGTGGCCGGCAAGCCGATGCTGCACCATGTGATGGATACTGCCAGACGGATGAATGCCGAAGGCATCCACGGGGTCATCGGCCATGGGGCCGATCAGGTCCGGGCGGAAACGCCGGCAAATGATGTGAGCTGGGTTCTCCAGGAACAGCAACTGGGTACCGGCCACGCGGTGGCCCAGGCATTGCCCAATCTGCCGGACGAGGCCCGGGTGCTGGTCCTGTATGGTGATGTACCACTGACCTCGGAAGCCACCCTGAACGATCTGGTCGCCAAGGTGGATGACCAGACCCTGGGACTGCTCACCGTCACTATGGAAAATCCGGACGGCTATGGCCGGATTCTCCGTGACGAGCAGGGTCAGGTAACCGCAATCGTCGAGCAGAAGGATGCCAGCGATAAGCAGAAACAGATCCGTGAGGTGAATACCGGCATACTGGCGGTATCCGCCCGCCATCTGAAGAATTGGCTGCCCACCCTGTCCAACAGCAATGCCCAGGGCGAGTACTACCTCACCGATATTATTGCCATGGCAGTGGACCATGGCCTGACCGTCAGTGTCGCCCAGCCGGCAACTGCCTTCGAGGTACAGGGTGTGAATAACCGGGTCCAGCTGGCCCAGCTGGAACGCTGGTACCAGCAGCAACAGGCGGAACGGCTGATGACCGAAGGTGCCACCCTGGCTGATCCGGCGCGGGTCGATGTGCGCGGCGAGCTGACCATCGGCAACGACATTCTGATTGATGTAAACGCGGTGTTTGAGGGTCGGGTAGAGATTGCCGATAACGTGCGAATCGGCCCTAACTGTATCATTCGCGATGCCGTCATCCGTGAAGGCGCTGTGATTGAAGCAAACAGCATTATCGAGGATGCCGAGGTGGGCCCCGGTGCCCAGGTCGGCCCCTTTGCCCGCCTGCGACCGGGCACCCGGTTGGCCGCCAACGCCAAGGTCGGCAACTTTGTGGAAACCAAGAAAGCCATCGTGGGTGAGGGCAGCAAGATCAACCACCTCAGCTATGTCGGCGATGCAACCCTGGGTGCCGGTGTGAATGTAGGTGCAGGAACCATCACCTGCAATTATGATGGGGTCAACAAACACCAGACGGTCATCGGTGACCGGGTATTTGTGGGTTCCAACACGTCGCTGGTAGCGCCGGTGACGGTTTCCGAAGGGGCGACCATCGGAGCCGGATCCACCATTACCCGGGATGTCAGTGAGCAGGAACTCGCCGTGGCCAGGGGTAAACAGCGGAACATCGCAGGCTGGCAACGTCCGCAAAAGAAAGCCTGAGCGGACCTATTCGAATTCAATCAGTAAACAGGTGAACGACAGATGTGTGGCATTGTAGGTGCGGTATCGGAAAGGGATGTCCAGGAAATCCTCCTCGAAGGGCTGCGTCGTCTGGAGTATCGGGGTTACGACTCCGCTGGCATGGCGGTGGTCGACGGTGACCAGAACATTCACCGGGAGCGGGAACTGGGCAAGGTAGCCGCGCTGGCCGAGGCTGTGGGTAATAATCCCTGCGAAGGCACCGTGGGTATCGCCCACACCCGCTGGGCGACCCACGGGGAACCGTCCCAGCTGAACGCCCATCCCCACATGTCCGGGGAACGCCTGGCCATTGTTCACAACGGCATCATCGAGAACTATCAGGAACTGCGGGACGAGCTGAAAGCCGATGGTTTCAACTTCACCTCCCAGACCGACACCGAGGTGGTTGCCCACCTGATTGAACAGCAATACCGCCAGACCGGCACTTTGTTGGGGGCGGTCAAGTCATCCGTGGCTCGGCTGCGCGGTGCCTATGCCCTGGCCGTGGTGCATGCTGACGAACCGGATCACCTGGTGGTGTGCCGTGAAGGCAGCCCGCTGGTAGTGGGTGTCGGTATCGGTGAAAACTTCATTGCCTCGGATCAGCTGGCCCTGTTGCCGGTGACCGACCGGTTCATGTTCCTGGAAGAGGGCGATCTGGCGGATATCCGTAAGGATCAGATCCGTATCTGGGACCGGGATCACCAGCCGGTGGAGCGTTCCGTCAGCCGTTTCGAGCACAGTGCGGATTCCGCTGACAAGGGCGAGTATCGCCACTTCATGCTCAAGGAAATCTACGAGCAGCCGCGGGTTATCAAGGCCACCATGGAAGGGCGGGTGACCGCAGAACGGGTGCTGGAGCAATCCCTGGGCACTGAAGCCGGCCATTTGCTGGAGAACGTCCGCCATGTGCAGATCATCGCCTGCGGCACCAGCTACCACGCCGGCATGGTGGCCCGTTACTGGATCGAGGAACTGGCCGGCGTGCCCTGTTCCGTGGAAGTGGCCTCCGAATTCCGCTACCGCAAGCATGTGATCCAGCCGGACACCCTGTTCCTGTGCATCTCCCAGTCCGGTGAAACCGCCGATACCCTGGCCGCCCTGCGTCAGGCCAAGCAGGCCGGCTTCCGGGCCGCCCTGGCGATCTGTAACGTGCCGGGCAGCTCCCTGGTAAGGGAATCCGATCTGGTGATCATGACCCAGGCCGGTCCGGAGATTGGTGTGGCATCCACCAAGGCCTTCACCACCCAGCTTACCGCTCTGTTGCTGTTCACCCTGGCCCTGGCCCGGCATAACGGTCTGGACGAGAAAACCGAGGGCGAGATCGTCTCTGCCATGCACCAACTGCCTGGTCAGGTGGACCAGATGCTGGCACTGGACCACGACATCGCCGAGCTGTCCCGTCGATTCATGGACAAGAACCACAGCCTGTTCCTGGGCCGTGGCTCCATGTTCCCGGTGGCGCTCGAGGGTGCGCTCAAGCTGAAGGAAATCTCCTATATCCATGCCGAAGCCTATCCCGCCGGTGAACTGAAGCATGGCCCGCTGGCGCTGGTGGACAGTGAAATGCCGGTGGTCACCATCGCGCCGAACAACGACCTGGTGGAGAAGCTCAAATCCAACCTGGAAGAAGTGCGGGCGCGGGGCGGTGAGCTGTTCGTCTTCGCTGACCGGGAAGCCGGCGTGAAATCCGAGGACGGTGTGCATGTGATGAACCTTCCGGCCCTGCACCCGATCACCGCGCCCATTGTGCTGACGGTGCCACTGCAGCTGCTGTCCTATCACGTGGCGGTGCTCAAGGGCACGGACGTGGATCAGCCGCGGAATCTGGCGAAGAGTGTTACCGTCGAATGATGCCTGTCGGGGTCTGACACTCCAGGCCCCGGCTATTTCCCCTGTACCCCGCTTTTCCCTGTAAGACCATCTTACATACACCCCCGGTCCCTCATCAGATACTGCTCCCACAACGGGTTATTCGAGTTCTGAAGAGACCGAAGGGAGAAGTGTATGAAAAGGGCCTTTCATGGAGTCCGGACATTAAAGTGTCTGTTGGCTGTGGGAGCGCTGTGCTCTCTGGCCGCCTGCGGTGGCGGCAGCAGCGAAAAAACCAAGCCATCGGACTTTGAGCCTGACCGCGATCCGGTCAACGTGGGCGGTGACGGAGATCTTTACCAGCCAGACCGGGTGCTGGAGGTGGCGATCGACATGCCGGATGCTGCCTTGCAGCAGCTACGCCTGGAGGGTCGCTCCCTGGCAAGCACATCCCGCGAATGCATCCCGGAATACGAATACACCGAATTCCCCGCCACTGTCACCATCGACGGTGAACGCATGGAAGATGTGCATGTCCGCAAAAAGGGCTTTATGGGTTCACTGAGCCCTGCAATTCCCTCCCTGAAACTGGACTTTAACGACCTGTGGGAAGGGCGCACTTACCAGAACCGTAGCCGGATGACCCTCAACAACAACCGGCAGGATCCCTCCAATGCCCGCCAGTGTATGGCCTACAAACAGTTTCGTGAGGCTGGTATCGCCGCGCCCCTTTGCAACTATGCCCGGGTAACGGTCAACGGTGAGGAGCTGGGGATTTTTACCAATGTGGAGGCCATCAAGAAGCCTTTCCTGAGGCGCGTTTTCGGCGATGACAGTGGCAACCAGTATGAAGCCCAGACCGCGGATTTCGGCACCTGGCTCAACCGGCGTTTCGAGAAAAAGACCAACGAGAAAGAAGATGACCGGAGCGACCTGACCGCGGTCGCCGAGGCACTGGCACTGCCGGACGAGCAGATGCTGGAGGTGCTGCCGCAACTGGTGGACCTGGACCAGTGGATCCGCTTCTGGGCGGTGGAAACCTTGCTGGGAGCCTGGGATTCCGCCAGTGGCAACGCCAACAACTTCCACATCTACCGTAACCCGGAAGACGGTCTGTTTCATTTCATCCCCTGGGGTGCGGATACGGCGTATCGCGGGGCCCACCCCCTCAAGCCGGGCACCGGCGTGCTGTACCGCAATTTCTCCCTCGCCGACCGCTTGCTGGAAATTTCCGAGTACCGGGACCGGTATCAGGCCGAGCTGGAGTCCCTGCTGGCGGATCAGTGGAACGAAGAGCAGCTGCTTGAGGCGTTGCAGGACATTCGCGAGCTGACCGGCACAGAAGCGGACGCGACAGCCAGCGTGCGTGACTTTATCGCCGGCAAAGGAGAGCCGGGTGACGAGGACTATCAGCCCTCCCGCCGTGTGGCCATCGAGCAGGCCCTGGCCAGCGGTGAGCCAGATGCTGAGGTGTATCGCCTTGAGGACAGCAAGCCGGATTGCGCCCCGCCGGTCACCACCTCGCTGACTGCGAACATCAACTCCAGCAATGGCTCAGACACCGGTGTCTTCGAGTTCTCCCTGCCCGATGGCCAGACCGTCAGGGCGAGCCTGACGCTTGCAGCCTATGAGGTGGACAGTCTGGTTCACCAGATCGATGACGAGTCCTCGCCACCGGTGGTCAGCCTGCTGCTGATCGGGGTGGACATAACCGATTACACCAAACCCTATGTCATCCAGCTGTTCATCGAATCGCCCTTCTATCGCACCGGTACTCATCCGTTCCATGGCTTCGCCACCAACGTGCTGCTGTTCGAGGTAGGAGAGAATGGACCGGAGGATCTGCGGACCCTGGCCCTGGGGGCGGAGGGTGAAGTGACCATCACCAGTGTCGGGCCGGAACCGGGCGATATTGCCTTCACCCTGGATGCCACCCTGGAGTACGGTCCGGATATCCGATGAATATGGCAGTGACCGATGCCCTGGCAGCGCTGCCGGGGCACAGTCTGGATGACCAGTTGGCGGTAGAGTTGATGAACCGGGTGGATACCAAGTTTCTGGTTCCCGAAGCGGTTCTGGAAACCTGCCTTGGCCAGCTGGCAGACCACTACAGTGTGCTCGAGTTGTCCGGGGAACGCCGGCTGCCCTACGACACGCTTTATTTCGACACCCCGGAGCGGCGTTTCTACCGCGATCACCATAACGGAAAACTGAATCGCTACAAGATCCGGCTCCGGCATTATCGCCATTCCGGGGCAACCTTCCTGGAGGTGAAAAAGAAAACCAACCGGCTGCGAACCCTCAAGACCCGCATTCCGGTGCAGCCAGGGCAGACGGAGCTGCCGGACCTGGCGAATTTTCTGCAACGCTGTTCGGGCCAGCCGGTGGCAAGGATGCGACCGGCCCTTTTTGTCCACTACCGCCGTGCGACTCTGGTCAATGCGGGCGGCACCGAGCGGATTACCCTCGACACCCGCCTGTCCTTCGCGTCCGCGGATCATGGCCAGACCCTGGCGCTGCCCGGCTACGCCATTGTGGAAGTGAAAGCCGGGCACCACCGGGAGACCTCCCTGTTTCGCGATCACTTGCAGCGGATGGGTTGCCGTCCGGTGTCGTTCAGCAAGTATTGCATCGGCTCCTCCCTGCTGTATGGCCATTCGCTCAAGACCAACCGATTCCAACCGTTGTTAAGGAGCCTGTATGGAATCTGCTATTGATGTTCATTTTCTGCTGCGGCTGATCATCAACACCCTGTCGGTGTTTGTGCTGATTCGTTGTTACTACGCCTTCTCCCGACACCGGGAAAACGCCGCCTCCTTCATCCTCTTCGGGGTCGGGGTGTTTCTGGTGACCGCCCTGTTGCACTCGGTGACGGTCACCATGGGCTTTGCCTTCGGGCTGTTTGCGGTGTTCTCGATGCTGCGCTACCGCACCGAGGCCCTGGGCATCAAGGAGATGACCTATCTGTTCCTGGTGATTGCCATGGCATTGCTGGCGGCAGTGGGCACCATGCGGCACTGGGAACTGGTGGCCCTCAATGCGCTGCTGATCGCCATTGCCGTGGTGCTGGAAACCCGCCTGCTGCTGCCGCGACATGGTGAGAAAGAGGTGGAGTACGAGAATATCGACAATATCCACACGGACCGGCAGGCGGCCCTGGTGGCAGATTTGCGGGAACGTACCGGGCTGGACGTATTCCGGGTGGATGTGGTGTCGGTCAGCTACCTGCGGGATACCGCCGTGCTGAGAATGCACTTCCGGGAGGATCAGGCCCATGGGTAGATCCTTTCATTGCCAGGCTGCCTTGATCGGTTCTCTTCTGCCTGCGCTCATTTCAGTACCGGCCCATTCCGGCGGCTTCGAGTCGGAGCTGAGCGGTTATCTGGCCGCGGGGGCAGATCATTACGGTGCCTTCTACGATGAGGACGGCGAAGAAAGTACCACCGAAGCGGTGATCAGGAATGCCAAGCTCCAGCTGGAGATGGCCTGGGGCGATCACTGGGAGGCGGAACTGGATGGTGCCTACGAGTTCCGGCGCGGCGACTATGAGGTGGAACCGGGTGATCTTTACCTGCAGTACAGTCGTGGTGCCGGCGTGCTGCGCATGGGGCAGTTCAAGGAGCCGTTCGGGCTGGAGCGGCTCAGCGGTTACACCAGCCTCAATACCAGCGAACGCTCGGTGGTCACTTCTTCCTTTGCGCCAGGTCGCAATACCGGTGTGCTGTTGGGTTACCAGAGGAAACGATCCACCGCGGTGCTGGGGGTATTCACGGATCGTCCCGAGGGGGGTGAAATGAAAGCCATCACCGGCCGGGCCACCCACGCTCCGGTATTCGGCGATGGGCAGGTACTGCATCTGGGATTGGCTGCCTCGTACCGGGATCTGGCCGGGGAGCGGTTCCAGATCAAGGATGAAGGCGAGGTATTCAGCGCCGACAATGTGATCCGCAGCCCCCGGTTTGATGGCAGGGATACCGCCCTGGCAGGCGTTGAGCTGGGGTGGACGAGCGGCCGTTTTACCCTGAGCTCGGAAGCGGTGGTGCAGAACGTGTGGCAGCAGAACGGCGACCACTGGCGCTTCAGCGGTGCCTATCTCTCTGCCGGGTGGTTTCTGACGGACGACCGGCGGGAATACGAGCGCGGCGAGTTTGACCGGGTGGAGCCCTCCGGACCCGGGGGTGCAGTCGAGCTGGTGACCCGCTTCAGTCATGTGGACCTGCGCGACCGGCAACTGGGGGCGGAGGCTTCCGTGGCCCTGCTCGGCATCCACTACTGGTATGGTGAGCACGTCCAGCTGCGCTTCAACTACCTCTGGCCGGACATCGAGGGCAATGCACTGATGGCGGAGCCTGACGGACAGGCTATGACCGCCCGGCTGGTACTGATGTTCTAGTGGTTGCGTGGCAGTGACAGGGTGACAGCGGTCCAGGCACCGGGTTCGCTTTCGATGGCCATGGTGCCGCCATGGTGCTTCATGATGGTCTGGCAGATGCTCAGGCCCAGTCCCAGATTATCCGGGGTGCGCTGGGTGGAATAGAACGGATCGGTCAGCCGGCGGATATTCTCCGGATCAATGCCGTGGCCGTTATCAATCACTTGAATCTCTGTGTTGCCGCCATGGTTGACCGACCGGATACGAATCCTGCGTTGTTCCCCCATCGCGGTTTTCAGGGCCGAGGCGGCATTGAGCAACAGGTTGACGAATACCTGGGTCAGGGCGGAGCGGTAGCAATGGATCTGCTCGGCTTCCGGTATATCGACCTGTACCTCCAGATCCCTTAGTTGGTGGCGGCACAGGCGTAAGGCATCGTCTACCAAGCTGCCAAGACTTGCCTGTTCGGGACTGTGGTCCGGCTTGGGCCGGGCGAACTCGATCAGATCCGAGACAATGCTCGCCATGCGCTGCTGGTGTAATCGGGCATCCTCCAGCACTTCATTCATTTCCGGATCTTTGCTCAGGGTGGTTGCATAATCGATGGCCTGGCTGGCGCTGTTCAGGGGATTCATCAGTTCGTGGAGCAGCCCCTTGGCCATGAGACTCAGGGCCTGGTGTTTCTGCTCCAGTGCCAGGCGGTTTTCGGTGGCCTCCAGCATGGCCAGGGTGCGGGAGAGCTGGCGGTTGCGGTCTTTCAGAAGGAACTGCAGGGCCAGCAGGTTGCGCAGGAACAGGCGGAAAAAGTAGGCGGATACCGGTGCCACCACCAGGCACATCAGGATCAGCCAGTTGCTGATCACCGCCAGGAAGGCCGGTGCCGCACCGGCCGCCGGATCGGCGAGTACCGTGGCAGCGGCGAGCAGAACCATATTGACCAGCAGAATCGTCAGGGTATGGCCCAGGGAGAGGGTAATCAGCCCCACCGAGCTGATAAAGAAAAACAGGCCGACTACCGGTGCCAGAGCCGCGCCGCTGGCAATGTAACCCAGGTAGCTGAACACCGCCATGTGGGTGAATACCAGGTAGACAATCAGCGGTGACATATGGCGCAGGCGGGTCATCCGGTGTGCGCCAAACAGAACCGCGAAGATAGCCGTGTAAACCAGATGCAGGGCAGTGATGCCTTCGCCGGCTGCCTCGCCGGCCAGGAACAACAAGGTACCGATGAAGGTAATCACCAGAGAGATGTCCGCGAACAGGGGCAACACCCGATAGCGGGTCTGCACCTGGTAGAAACGCTCGAAGCGTTTTTGCCGGGCCTTTGGTAGCTGGCGGATCTGGGCCATTCCGGTCAGCAGTTTCATGCGCTGTCTCCGTTGCGATAGCGGATCATGAACAGGATCAGTTCCGGCAGTCGCTCGAATCCGAGTTTGACGAAAATCCGGTCCTTGTAGGAATGCACCGTCTTGCAGGACACCCCCATCTGTTCGGCGATCTCCCTGACCGGGATACGGCGGGCCATCAGGTGTGCCACCTCCCGCTCCCGGCCCGATAGGGCCTGGTAGGCCTGGACGGTCTGCGGTTCTTCGGACTGGCTGGTCTGCGGGCGGTCCACATAGGTCTGTCCGTTGCGAATGTAGAAGAGGGTACGAATCAGCGCCGGCACCGGCTGGTGTTTGGATACCACCGCCTTGATACCGGCTTCCAGATAGATGGCCAGGCGCTGATGGTTCACCGGCGTGTCACAGATCAGCAGCACCGACAGGGACGGCAGGATACTCAGGGCGGTTTCGGCAATGGTCAGGCCGTCGTTGTCGGGCAGATTTTCCTCAATAATCATCACCCCCGGGCGGGTGGCCTCCAGTTGCCGCAGGGTGTCGTTGCCCGTGGGGGACTCGCTGACCAGCTCTATCTCGTCATTCAGCAGCAGCCGGTACAGCAAACTGTCCCGCAACAGTTGCTGGCTGATGGTGACATGCAGGCGAATGCGCCGTGGCGGGGTCATTGATGCTCACCCGTGGCGGAGCGAACCGGCAGGGTAATCGTCAGATAGCAGGACTGGCGGCTGCCCCGGACGGTCAGCTCCCCGGACAACTTTCGGGTCGCCAGATGGGTCATCAGCAGAGCGCACTGCTGGTCCAGCAGCGGTGTGGAAAGTCGGGTGAGCGGTGCCAGCAGGTGGGTGTAGATGCGCAACGGCTCGGCAGTGGTCAGGGTAATACGTTGGCCCGGTATGCCGGTGTGGATATGCAGGGCATCTGGATGGAGTCCGGAGGCCCGGAACAGGGTGGCCAGTGACCGCAGCAGCAAGTCCGTGGCGTTCATTGGCGCTTCGTTGTCCGGCTCCTCACTGATCCCGGCGGTTTGCCGCCAGAGATCTTCAAACCGGGCGGTGTCCGGCCATTGAGGCACCTCCTGGCCTGCGGAAAGCCCGGCGGTCGCACGCTCTGTGGAGTCCTTGATGTCGGTAACCAGTCGGCGTTCCAAGGGTGTTTCCTGACTGGCGCGGAGATGGGAACCATTGGGGGGCAACGTTTCAATGGCGGATAATGTATCCAGAAAGTCCCGGGTAGCCGGCCCGCCGGCAAGTTCATCCACCAACGGCCCCAGGGTGCTCTGCAGTGCCTCCACCCGCTGCCCGACAATGCTCCGGAAGGTTTGCGTGGTTTCGCTGGCCCGGGAACGCTGTGCTTCCTCAATTGCCTGGTGCTGGTCCAGCGCTTCATGGAAAACCGGCAACAGTCTGTCTGCCTGCCAGGGCTTGGTCTGGTACCTGAAAATGCCACCTTCATTCACTGCGTCCAGGGCAACCCCCACTTCGCCATAGGCTGAGGTCAGGATGCGCACGATATCCGGTCGGGACAGTTTCAGTTGATCGAGAAGCTCCTTGCCCTGCAGGCCGGGCATGCGCTGGTCGGTCATTACCACGGCGATCCCGTTGTGCCGGTCCTCAATCAGCTTGAGGGCCTGCTCGGCGCTGTCTGCGCAGAGCACCCGGAAAGATGTCTGCATCCGGTTGAGCCGGCGGCTCAGGTATTTGGTGGCGGTGGTTTCGTCGTCAACAATCAGTACCGCAGGTGGTGCGCCTTGTGGCTGGTCGGTCTGGTGGTCGTTGCTGGTGCGCTCATGGCGAAGCAGGGCGGCGGTCAGCAGGTGGGAGCGCAGTAGATCGGGGTCTACCGGATGCTCAAAGCAGCGATCGACAAGGCCCTCATCCAGCAGGGCTGTGAGGGTGTGTAGTCCGATGCTGTCGCCGATCAGAATCTTCAGCAGCCCGGGGTGCTGATCCCGGGCCCTGACGAGTAACCGGTGCGGCTCGGGATCGACAGGAGGCAGGTCCAGCAGGATCAGAGCGGTCAGTCGCTGGTCCGGGTCCGACAACGCAGCCACAGCCTCTTCGTCCGAGGCGCAGGGGAGGATCCGGAAGTCCGGTTCGAGCCATTGACTCAGGGCATCCCGGGCGTGCTCGCTTGAGTAACGCAGCAGCACCCCGGGTTTTTGTTTGTCCGTCATGGGTTTGGCTACCAGGCTGAATGCTTCGTCAAGCTTAGCAGCAGGTGGAAGGCACCGTGTAAGAATTTCCTACGCGGGCGGTTGGCGGCCCGGCGTGGTGATAGGGTCGGTTACCCTACCGGGAGGCATCCCGTACCACCTATGGTGGATTACGGAACCGGAAAAAATCCGCCATTATCACCGGGTGTTGGCGTATTATAGCCACCCTTCCATTAGCGGATTCCGTCAGAAGACAGCGCAATGCCAAATACCGTCATATCCAGTTTTGCCCATAACTTCCTGGGCCGTGCACCTGTCTGGTACAAACAGGTCATTCTCTTGTTCCTGCTGGTTAACCCGATCGCCTATTACGTGCTCGGGCCGGGCTTTACCGGCTGGATGTTGATCGGTGAGTTCATTTTTACCCTGGCGATGGCGTTGAAGTGCTACCCGCTGTTGCCCGGTGGCCTGCTGGCGGTTGAAGCCCTGCTGATCGGCCTGACCACGCCGGATGCGGTGTACCTGGAAGTACTCACCAACTTCCCGGTGATCCTGCTGCTGATGTTCATGGTGGCGGGTATCTATTTCATGAAGGACCTGCTGCTGGTGACCTTCACGCAGATACTGGTGGGCGTGCGGTCCAAATCTGCCCTGTCGCTGCTGTTCTGTATCGTGGCTGCCATTCTGTCCGCCTTCCTGGATGCCCTGACGGTGACGGCGGTTATTATCAGCGTTGCCGTGGGTTTCTTCTCGGTCTACCACAAGGTGGCATCGGGCAAGGGGTATCAACAGAAGGACCACAACGCCAACAGCGACGAAGAAGTGATCGAGCTGCACCGGGAAGATCTGGAGAACTTCCGGGCGTTTCTGCGCAGCCTGCTGATGCACGGTGCCATCGGTACCGCGCTGGGTGGCGTTGCCACCATGGTGGGTGAGCCCCAGAACCTGCTGATTGCCAAGGTGGTGGGTTGGGACTTTGCCGGTTTCTTCATGCATATGGCTCCGGTCAGTCTGCCGGTGCTGGTGGCGGGCTTGATCACCTGCTGGTGTCTGGAGAAACTGCGTTGGTTCGGTTATGGCACCCGCTTGCCCAAACCGGTACGCCAGGTGCTGGAAGAATTTGCGGAAAACGAGCGGTCCAAACGCACCAAAGCGGATCAGGCGGCGCTCTGGGTGCAGGCGTTTGCCGCGCTGATTCTGGTAGTGGGTCTGGCCTTTCACCTGGCGGAAGTCGGCCTGATCGGCCTGCTGGTGATCATCCTGATCACCTCCTTTACCGGTGTTACGGATGAAGGCCAGATCGGCAAGGCCTTCCAGGAATCCCTGCCGTTTACCTCATTGCTGGTGGTGTTCTTTGCCATCGTGGCGGTGATCCACGAGCAGCATCTGTTCAAACCGATTATCGATTTCGTACTGTCCCTGCCGAAGGACCAGCAGCCAGGCATGTTCTTTATCGCCAACGGCGTGCTGTCGATGATCAGCGATAATGTCTTCGTGGCCACGGTCTATATCAGCGAGGTGAAGCAGGCGCTGGAAGCCGGAGCCATCAGTAACGAGCACTTCCAGACCCTGGCGGTCGCCATCAACACCGGCACCAACCTGCCCAGCGTGGCCACGCCCAATGGCCAGGCGGCCTTCCTGTTCCTACTGACATCCGCCATTGCGCCGCTGGTGCGGCTGTCCTATGGCCGCATGGTGATGATGGCCTTCCCCTATACGATCGTTATGGGGAGTGTGGGCCTGTTCATGGTTATTAACTACGTGTGAATTGCGGGGATGTTGTCTCTCCTTGAATATCCCTATATAGTAATTTTGTCCTTGGCCAGCTACCACATATAGTGATCAGGCATTGATCACATTGAGCAAAAGGTAGCCGGGAATCCGGTGAGAATCCGGAACTGACGCGCAGCGGTATTGGGGAACGAGCGTGGCATTAAGACACTGGGTAACACCGGGAAGTCGCCACGCAAGGCAGAACCAGATGGTTCACGCCCCTGAGTCCGAAGACCTGCCAGGGAAACAGCACTGCACCTTCGCGACTCAGGGTGAGCAGGTAAGGATTGTTGGCCACGGACGACACGGACACGCACGGACTGTCCGTGCCGTCCGTGGCCCAAATGAATCTTTTCTCCTGTTAACGCGAAGGCTGCACCATCAACGCGTTTACAAGGAGAAGTCCCATGTCTGCCACCGCTCTCGCTGAACCACCGGCCGCCGCTGCCGAAACCGAATCCCTTCAGGTCATCAAACGTAACGGCACCCTCGTTGGCTTTAATCCGTCCAAGATCAGTGTCGCCGTCACCAAGGCGTTCCTGGCTGTGGAAGGGGATCAGGCCGCCGGTTCCGCTCATATCAACCATGCCGTGCATCAGGTGACCCAACAGGTAGTGCAGGCCATCAGCCGCCGGCTCAAGGCCGGTGGCAAGGTCCACATCGAAGACATCCAGGACCAGGTGGAACTGGCCCTGATGCGGGCCGAGGAGCAGAAGGTTGCCCGCGCCTACGTGCTTTACCGGGAAGAACATGCCCGCAAGCGGGCCATCGAAGAGCCGGTGGAAGCCCACCCGCACCTGACCGTCCGCAAGGCTGATGGCAGCACAGCGCCCCTCGACCTGGGCCTGATGAAACTGCAGGTGGAGCAGGCCGCCACCGGCCTGGAAGGTATTGACGGCGAATCCCTGGTGGACGACGCGTTGCGCAATCTCTATGACGGCATTGAGGAAACCGGTGTGCTCTCGGCCCTGATCATGACCGCCCGGGGGCGCATTGAGCAGGAGCCGGACTACAGCGCCGTGACAGCTCGGCTGCTGCTGGAACAACTGCGACTGGAGACGGCGGAAGCGCTGGACCTGCCCCGTAACCAGCCACTGGCGGAAGTCTATCCCCAGGCGCTGACCGCATTTATTGAAGCTGGCATCCGTTACGAACTGCTGGACGAGGCACTCGCCGCCTTTGACCTTGAGCGCCTGGGTGCGGCACTCAAGCCCGAGCGGGATCAGCAGTTCGGCTTCCTGGGTCTGCAGACCCTCTACGACCGCTACTTCCTGCACTGGAACAAGGCCCGGCTGGAACTGCCCCAGGTGTTCTTCATGCGCGTGGCCATGGGGCTGGCGCTTCGTGAAGACGAGCCGAACGAACGGGCCATCGAGTTCTACAACCTGCTGTCCAGCTTTGATTACATGGCCAGCACGCCCACCCTGTTCAACAGCGGCACCCTGCATTCCCAGTTGTCTTCCTGTTATCTGACCACCGTGCAGGACGACCTAGAAAGCATCTACGGCTCGATCAAGGATAATGCGTTGCTCTCCAAATGGGCCGGTGGCCTGGGCAACGACTGGACACCGGTGCGGGCGCTGGGCTCCCACATCAAGGGCACCAACGGCCAGAGCCAGGGTGTAGTGCCGTTCCTGAAGGTGGTGAACGACACCGCCGTGGCCGTCAACCAGGGTGGCAAGCGCAAAGGGGCGGTATGCGCCTACCTGGAAAGCTGGCACCTGGATATCGAGGAATTCCTGGAGCTGCGCAAGAATACCGGCGACGAACGCCGCCGCACCCACGATATGAACACCGCCAACTGGGTGCCGGACCTGCTGATCGAGCGCATGCGCGAAGACCGCGACTGGACCCTGTTCTCCCCCAGCGATGCCCCGGACCTGCACGACCTCTACGGCAACGAATTCCGGGAACGCTACGAACACTACGAAGCGCTGGCGGAGCAGGGCGAGATCACCCTGTTCAAGAAAATCTCCGCCAAACAACTCTGGCGCAAGATGCTCACCGTGCTGTTCGAAACCGGCCACCCCTGGATCACCTTCAAAGACCCCTGCAACCTGCGTTCACCCCAGCAGCACCGGGGCGTAGTGCACAGCTCCAACCTGTGTACCGAAATCACGCTGAACACCAGCATCGACGAGGTGGCGGTGTGCAATCTGGGCTCCGTGAACCTGGCAGCGCACATCAAGAACGGCGAACTGGACACCCAGCGGCTGGAGAAAACCGTCGACACCGCCGTGCGCATGCTCGATAACGTCATCGACATCAACTACTACGCCGTGCCCCAGGCGAAAAACTCCAACCTCAGACACCGCCCGGTGGGACTGGGCCTGATGGGATTCCAGGACGCGTTGTATCAACTGGGCCTGCCCTACACCAGCCCGGAAGCCGTGGAGTTTGCCGATGTGGCCATGGAACAACTCAGCTACTTCGCCATCCGCGCCTCCGCCACCCTGGCCGGCGAACGCGGTGCCTACGAAACCTACCAAGGCTCCCTGTGGCACCAGGGCATCCTGCCCATCGACTCCATCAACCAGCTGAAAGAAAACCGCCGGGAAGGCGACCTGGCCGTGAACACCAACAGCCGCCTGGACTGGACCCCGGTACGGGAACTGATCGCCAAAAACGGCATGCGCAACAGTAACGTCATGGCCATCGCCCCCACCGCCACCATCTCCAACATCGTCGGCGTGTCCCAGTCCATCGAACCGGCGTACCAGAACCTGTTCGTCAAATCGAACCTTTCCGGCGAGTTCACCGTGGTCAACCCCTCCCTGGTCCGTGACCTCAAGGCCGAAGGCCTGTGGGACAACGTCATGGTCAACGACCTGAAATACTTCGACGGCAGCGTGCAACAGATCGACCGCATTCCCAATGAACTCAAAGCGAGATACGCCACCGCCTTCGAAATCGACCCCAGATGGCTTGTGGAAGCCGCCGCCCGACGCCAGAAATGGCTGGACCAGGCCCAGAGCCTCAACCTCTACATGGCCGAACCCAGCGGTAAAAAACTGGATGCGCTGTACCAGCTCGCCTGGGAGCGCGGCCTGAAAACCACCTACTACCTGCGCTCGCTAGGTGCCACGGGGGCTGAGAAAACGGCTCCGGTAGCGGCCCCGCAACCGCAGGTGTGTTCGATTGACGAGCCCGACTGCGAAGCCTGTCAGTAGAGAGCGCAACGCCATTAGCCCGATAGGGGACGGGGTGGGTACTTCTGTAGCAGCGCCATGGATGGCGCGGTGCAAGGTCGGTCCATGGACGGACCGTGAATTGCAGCGGAAGAAGTACCCATCCCGGCCCCTGCCCGCCAAATCAGAGAATGAGACAAGGATCGAAAACCATGCTTGATTGGGAAGACGAACCAAAAGCCGAAACACAAACCGCGAACCCCGAAGGCCCGGCCCCTGTGAACGTGGATGACAAACGCGTCATCAACGGCGAAACCGACATCAACCAACTGGCACCCTTCAAGTACCCCTGGGCCTGGGAGTACTTCATGAACGCCAACAAGAACCACTGGACCCCGCTGGACGTGAACATGGCCCAGGATGTCCACGATTACCACCACCGCCTGAACCCGGCGGAAAAACATGTGTACGAAAACGTACTGGCCTACCTCACCACCTCCGACATCCTCGCCATGCGCAACATCGGCCTGGCCGTGATGGAGAAAATGAGCGCCCCGGAGTTGCAGATCTATCAGGCACGCCAGGTGTACGAAGAGTCCATGCACACCTGGGCCTACCAGCACTGTATCGAAACCCTCAACCTGGATCAGAGTGAAATCTATAACCGTTACCGCGTGGTGCCGGAAATCCACGGCAAGATCAACATGGCCAACCGCCGTCTGGATGCCGCCATGCGCTCCGACCTGAACCTGCGCAACCGGGATGATCTGCACGAGTTCGTCATGTCCTATCTGTTCTTTGCAGCGGTATTCGAGGGGGCCTGGTTCTACAACGGCTTCAGCCCCATCTTCGCCCTGCAGCGTCGCGGCCTGATGCGCGGCACCGGCGAGCAGTTGCAGTACATCCTGCGGGATGAGGCCATGCCCTTCTCCTTCGGCCTGAAAGTGGTGAACCAGATCCTGGAAGAAGAAAACATCACCCTCGACCCCAAAGCCGTGCGCGACATGTGGGACGAATCGGAAGCCGCTGAAACCGCCTACGCCAACTACATCCTGCGGGACCCGATTCTCGGCTACTCCGCCGAGTACCACAGCGAGCAGTTCCGCTTTGTAGCCAACCGCCGGGCCAGAACCGTGGGCCTGGAAGAACCCTTCCCGGGGGCGAAGAATGTGTCCCCCTGGCTGGATGAGCAGGCCACCCTCCGCAAGGAGAAGAACTTCTTCGAAACCCGGGTAATTGAGTACCAGACCGGCGCGCAGCTGGAGTGGTGAGTGCTTACTGACCCTCAGCCCAAGGGACTGCGCACCCCCGCAAAACCCTGCCCCAGAACGTGGGTGTAAATCTGGGTGGTGCGCAGATCCGAATGGCCGAGCAGATCCTGAACGGTGCGGATATCGTTGCCGCGCTTCAGTAGCTCGGTTGCGAAGGTGTGGCGGAAGGTATGGCAGCCTGCGCGCTTGCCAATGCCTGATTCACTGACGGCGTTTCTGACGGATTTCTGGACAGAAGAGACATGGCGATGATGGCGAACCGCCTCACCGAATTGGTCCGCGCAAAGACTCGGCGAGGAAAACAGCCATTGCCATTCCAGTGACCGGTTTGCTCCGGGATACTTCCGCGACAGGGCATACGGCATGCTGACCGGGTGTGCGTATTCATCCGATTTTTCCCTGAACCGATGACGAATCTCTTTAATCCTGTGTTGCAACGGCTCGACCAGCGAGGCCGGTAGCAAGGTGGTGCGATCTTTTGCGCCTTTCCCATCCCGGACGACGATCAACTGAAGGTTAAAATCAATGTCTTTCACGCGAAGACGACACGCTTCTGTGACCCGTAGACCGGCTCCGTACATCAAAGATGCAATCAACTGATCCGGCTGACCAAGACGATGGATGATGGCCATGGCCTCGTCATGAGTTAAAACAACCGGTAGTTTGCGTGGCTTCTTAGAGCGGACAATGCCTTCAACTTCCCCCAACGGTTGCCCCAGCACGCTGTCATAGAGAAACACTAACGCATTCAGCGCCTGTGCCTGGGTCGCCATAGCGACATTCCGTTCGACGGCCAGCCAGGTCAAAAACTCCTTAACATCCTTTTGCCCCATGTCTTTGGGATGCTTCATCTGGTGAAATCGGATGAAAAAACGAATCCAGTACCAGTAGGCTTTCTCAGTGCGAATGCTGTAGTGATTAACCCGAACAACCGCGCGCACCTGATCTCTGAGTTTGGGTTCCTTTCCTTCCATGGCTTGGCTCCTTAGATACTGTACCTATATACAGTATTATTGGGGGAGTGTTTCACAGAAGTCAAACTATTCCATGGCGATCTACGAACGGGTGGGCTAGGGTATTGGTTTTAAAAGAAACGATCGCGTTCACGTTCGGCATTTGCGCGGAATATTGGAGAAGTCGCGTTTTTGCAATATTGGGGAATTCGGTCTAGTTGCTGTTAGGCAGGGATGAACCAAGCGATGGAGTATAGCCTCGGATTTGCAAAACAGTTGATTGAAGCCGCGCGTGTGCTCAAAGGCTCTGGTCATCTGATCGAAGAGAGCAAGCGGGCTCTTCTTTATTTGAGCTTGTTGTCTATCGAGATTAGCTTGAAATACCTATTGGAGAAAGCGGGTGTCCCTGTCGCTCGAATTCGCAGAAGGTCACACAACATCGAGACTCTCCTAGAGGATCTAGGGCACTGTGAAATATTAGCCGGCGGCATGAAACAGCAACAGTACGTGCTCGCTACGAGAATTCGAGCAAGGGTTGTTAACCCAATGTTCGGTGGCGCGACGATAGGCAACTTGCTGGCAGGCGAATCTAAAGGTGCATCTCGTTATCCGAATGAGGTCCGTTATGGCCCTATGCCGCAGCATTATCCTCCAGACCTAATGCTTGAGTGTGCTGAGACAGTTATTAACTGGGCTGAGAACGAAGGCGCGACCATTAGAGTCCGCACAGATGCCTAACCATGCGCTCAAGTGCGTTCCCGGCCTTGCGGCCGTCCACCGGACGCCCTTGTCAGGGCGCCGCTTAGCTTCGCGTTAAATTCAGGGAGGAATCGCAAACATGGAGAAAGTTGTCACCGGCCTACTGGTGCTTGTAGGCATCATTCATCTCCTGCCTGTTTCCGGTGTATTGGGCGTGGATCGCCTTGCGGCTTTGTATGGCATTTCCCTGGGTGAGCCCAATATCGAAATTCTGATGCGTCACCGGGCTATTCTGTTTGGGCTACTCGGCCTATTTTTGGTGTACGCAGCCTTCCAGCCTTCGTTGCAAACACTGGCAATCATCGCAGGCTTGATCAGCGTTGTGTCTTTCATCGCTATTGCGTGGTCGGTTGGTGGGTACAATGAGTCTGTTCGCAAGGTCGTCATCGCAGACATCATAGCCACAGTCGCACTCATTGCTGCTGGGGTAATCCATGTTGTCGGTCGCAACCAAATTTAACAAGGCGCAGCAATTCGCGGCCTGTGGCCGCCGGACGCACTTTTCATTGCGGCTGCGCCTCCATTACAAGTGCGCCGTTGTGCGCTGGCGTTATGTGGGCAGAACCAGCGAGTAATTGAGGATGCTGCAACGAGTTGTTATAGGGATTTTTGTCGCCTCGCTTTTGGCAGCTGCCGTCGCGATGTTTATGGGGTATCAATCTCCAGCCAAGTATATCGCTGCGCCTGCACTAGTTTTTTCTGGTTGGGCTGCGTTGGGTCATTTGGTTACCTTGGACGATGACGCTCCAGGTGAGTGGTCAAACCCAGAGGGTTCGAAGGCAACATGGCATCGCTCGATCGGAGAGTTAATCATTAAGATCGTGGTTTTTGCGGCAGTGGGGATAGCTTTCTATGCCTAGCCACATAACCAGTCGCTTAAGTACGCTCCGGGCCGTCGGCCCTCCACCGGACCGGTTTTCCGTTGCACTCCAAACCGGCCGCTTAGCTCAGCGTTAAAGGTAGGCAGGAACCATGGCACGGAAGCAATTCCTGGACGGAACAATCAGAATTGGCGATCTCTCGGAGGTCACTGGTCTGCGCATAGCTCAAGTCACAGCAGGAACAGGCAGGGCCTTTCAGGTCATTGCATTACCGGGTGAGGAAATCGTCTATTGGTCATTTTTGCGTGCCAAAGTAAATCGGTTCGCTATCAAGCAAGCCGAAGAGTGGAAGATTCCCGTCGATTTTGCCTCAAACCTTTTTGGAAAGTCATTGAGGTTCAAGTACAGCTATGCGCCTCACGAGTACATTCTAGGCGCAGCATTTTGCATGACGGTTGCTAGCTTTTTACACATAGATATGGACAGCTCGAACGTGCCGGTCGCTTTATTGGTTGGGTTCGGTGTATTTCAATTATTACAAGCTTATAGGTCGCGAGCTGTCCTCAAAAACCTTTAACAAGGCGCAGCAGTTCGCGGCCGATGGCCGCCGGACGCCCTTTTCATTGCGGCTGCGCCTCCATTACAAGGTCGCCGCTGTGCTTCGGCGTTAAATGCCTTACTCCGGTGCTTTTTGGTGTTGTGTTCGGGCGCGGTTTCAGTGGTTACCGGCAGGCAGAACACAGCCCTCAGTCAGGCATCAGTTTTGGCGGCTAGTTGGGTGTTCAGG
>VMHT01009371.1_pt1 | contig 23477 bp, 19 predicted proteins | sample 4693611 | NCBI WGS metagenome assembly VMHT01 (sample SAMN12280063, study PRJNA550983) | marine metagenome | isolation source: seawater sampled from same location over 5 years 0.02-0.2 micron viral filtrate | place: USA: collected off the coast of southern California halfway between the port... ...
GAACAGATTATTGTAGAGGCACCTTTGTGAATCGCATTTTCTATAAATTTTTCACCGTTGTTTTTATTGCCTTTAATAGCAAAAAAAATAAAATTTTTTTTTATCTCTTTACTATTAGTTGAGATACCAGAAATATTTATATTTTTTTTCTCTTTTGAAATATCTTTAATTAAATTTTTCAACAACATGCTGGTTTGTAAATTCATTGTTATTTATGGCTAAAATTGGTCCAATTCTTTCTATTATTTTGCCTGCAACATATACAGAATTCCAGCCAGACGTGTTGTATGGAGCTTTAGTCTTAATGCCTCGGTAATTATAAATTAAATCCTTATTTAGCTTGGGATTTTCTAACATTACAAATAAAGTATAATTTGGTTCATTTGCAGGAAAGACTGAAATGAAAGTATTTAATCTATTTTTTTTATCTCCATAACTCTCTGCAGTTCCCGTTTTACCACCCACATAATAACCGTCCTTATCAGCTAAACTTGCCGTTCCATATTCGCTATTCACAACCTTTCTCAATATATTTCTAAGTTTCATACTTGTTTCAGCAGAAATTATTTTACTAAATTTATTAATTTTTCTGTCATTAATGAGGCTGGGAGTAATTATTTTTCCACCGTTACTAATAGCAGCATATAAAGCTGTGGCTTGTAAAGGTGTAGTGGTTATACCATGACCAAAAGAAATTGTTTCTAACTTACAATTGTTCCACTTCAATTTATGTGGAACTCCAACTTCCTCTAACTCTATAGTTGGGTTTTTCGTTAGTTTTGTTTTTTTTATAAATTCTTTGTATTTTTCTTCACCAATTTTTTTTGCTAAAACCACTGACCCTACATTTGAAGATCTCACTAAAATTTCCTCTACAGTCAAATTCTTGGGGTGTTCTTTCATATCGGTTATTTTATGAATAGAGCAATTAATTTTTTTGGGAATATTCTTAATAATTGTATGAGTATCAACCAATTTATGGTCAATTGCTAAAGCTACTGTAAAAGTTTTAAAAATCGAGCCTAGTTCATAAACACCTTTTGTAATTTTATTAATATACTTTTTATCTTTAATAGAGTTTCTTTGATTAATATTAAAATTAGGCAGTGAAATTAATGAAATTATATCTCCACTATTTACATCCATTAGTAAAGCGCCAGCGCCTGTAGCATTAAAAACTTTAATAGCATTATTTAATTCTTTATTGATTATATACTGAATATTACTATCCAGAGTTAATTTTAAAGGTTGATTGATCAAATTCTTATCTTTTAATTCTCTATCAAAATATTTTTCAATTCCTGATATTCCGTAATTATCATAATCAACTTGACCAATTACATGACTAAATAGATCTCCATGAGTATACATTCTTGCTTGGAAAGGTTCAAATTTTATAGCTTTTTCTCCAATAGCCCAGAATTTATCTCGTTGTTCTTGGTCAATTCTTTTTTTTATTCGAAAATATTTTTTTTGATTTATTTTTTTTCTAATCTCATTAATTGGTAGTTCTGGAAAATTTAATCTTAATTTAATTAAAAAATTTTTCTTATCCTTTATTAGTTTTGGATCTACAGCGACATGGTAAGTATTAATATTTCTTGAAATAATAATATTATTTCTGTCGACTATATCTCTTCTCACGAGTGAATATTTTGCATTTGGTGCTTCTTGGTTAAAGATGTTTTTTTGATTTAAAGAAATTAAAGTTATTTTTAATGAAAAAATAAAAATTAAAGAAAAAAAGAAAAAAAATAATAAGTATATTCTGTCTTGAAAGCTTTGTGTTTTTTCAAGCATTTTGTTTTTTTTGCTTGTTTCTAAATAATCTTCAAAATAAAAACTTGTCTGTTTTGTATTTTTATTTTTTTTTGATTTTTTTTTCATTTAAATTTTTTAAATTTGAAGTTTTGTTATGTATTTTAGTAAAGTCTGAAATATCTAAAAAAATTTTTGAGTGTGCGATTGGTTGATAATTATGATAGCCAATTGTATTCAATTTTTTTTCGATTTCTTTTGGGGATGATAGATAAAAAAAATCTAATTGGGTTTCATTAATATCTTTTTCTTTTACTAAAATGTTAACTTTTAATGTGGTTATTTTTTTTTCTAAAATACGGGTTTTATTTTTAATAGTAGAAGTAACTATTAAAAAAGTAACAAATATAATTGATGAAATTATAAATTTTGTTTTAAACATTAATTGCCTCTAAATCTAAATATTTTTTGAACTTGTTAGCCAAATCTACAGGGTATTTAAATTTATCTTTACTTCTAATAGCAAATCTAAGTTTTGCAGATCTTGATCTGCTATTTTGATCTATCTCTTTTTTTGAAGGTCTTAATAATTTATTTTTGTATTCATCAAACAAAGCTGTATCTGAAATTTTATTCTCAGGTAAATATCTAGATGGCCGAGATTTATTTTTTGAAAAATTGGTAAAAAAATATTTTACAATTCTATCTTCTATAGAATGAAAACTAATAACTAAAATTTTTCCTCCTGGCTTAAGTTTTTTTGTTGCATTTACAATTCCATTTATTAATTCTGTGATTTCTTTGTTCACAAAAATTCTTAATGCCTGAAAAGTTTTAGTACAGGGGTTGATCTTGCTTGTATAATTTTTCTTTTTACTTTTTTCAATTATCTTTACTAAATCCGCAGTATTTGAAATTTCTTTAATATTTCTATTTTTGACAATATTTCTCGCAATTACAGATGCTTCTTTTTCATCTCCTAAAATTTTAATAACTGATTTTAAATTTTGTTCACTTAAATTATTTATTGCCTCGAATGCTGAAACATCGTTTAGGCCCATGCCCATGTCTAGCTTTTTATTTGATCTAAATGAGAAACCTCTTTCTAGATCGTCTAATTGTATAGATGATAAACCTAAATCAAAAATTACTACATCTGCTTTATCTGTTAAGTATGTATCTAACTCGCTAAACCTAATTGAATAAAATTTAAATCTAAGTGGAAATTTTTTTTTTAAATCTTCGGCTATAGATAATACTTTTTTATCCCTGTCGAGCGCCTGAACACTTGTTTTAGGAAATTTTAGGATTTCTTTAGTATAGTTGCCACCACCAAATGTGCAATCAACAAAATTACCTCCATTTAAGGGTGAAGATATTTTTAAAACCTCACTTAACATCACTGGAAAATGGGAAAATTCCAGTGATGAAGTTTGATTGATCATGTGTCCAATTAATAAGCATTAAAACTTTTGTTTTCTTAAAAATGCAGGAATTTCAAAATCTTCCTCTTCGTTCAAGTCTTGATTGAATAATTCGTCTGAGCCTTCACGCTCATTTTCGTCATTTTCAATCGAATCTTCTGATTTATAGTTTTCTTCAGAAAATAATTTAGGAGTATGTTCTTCCTCATTTTTTTCATGAGTTGCAAGAGGCGTATCATTTTGATCTAAACTATTGTTTTCTATATACGAAGCGCTCTCGATAGAAACACCTGAAGGAATATTTTCTGTAGAATGGGAATTATCAACTGAAGCTTCAAATAAATTTTCACTCTCAAAGCTGTTGGCGCTTTCCTTTACAATGTTATTATGATCTTCTTCAAGTTCGTAATTTTCATCAAGTTTTAAAGCCGTTGCGCCGTCAATAGAGTTCAAGGCATTATTTTCTGTTCTTGAGTTATGCGAAAATAAATTTTCTGAATAACCTGTGTTTCTATTTTGAATTCGCGAAACCATATTTAAAACTGTTTTATTTTCAGTTTTGTGTCCATCTAAAGCTGTCGCAACTATAGATACTCTAATTCTTCCCGTCATTTGTTCGTCTTTTATTGCACCAAATATTAATTCTGCTTCAGGATCTACTTCTGCTCTAATTTTATTTACTGATTGATCAACTTCAAACAAAGTTAGATCATTTCCGCCAGTTATGTTGATTAATAAACCTTTAGCTCCTTGAAGTGAGTATTCATCTATTAAAGGATTATTCAGAGCCATCTCGGTTGCAGCCATAGCTCTATTTTCTCCCTCAGCTTCTCCTGTGCCCATCATAGCTTTACCCATAGCGCTCATAACTGTTTCTACATCTGCAAAATCAAGATTAATCATTCCAGGTCTAACCATCAAATCAGTCACACTTTGCACTCCGTGTTTCAAGACATTGTTTGAGAGATTAAACGACTCTTCGAAAGTAGTAGTCTCGCTAGCAATTTTAAAAAGATTCTGATTAGGTACTACAATTACTGTGTCTAAATGTTTTTTAAATTCTTCTAAACCTTCTACTGCTCTTCTCATCCTTTTTGGGCCTTCGTATGAAAAGGGTAAAGTAGTTACTCCCACAGTCAAAATATTCAATTCTCTAGCTGCTCTGGCAATTACATGTGATGCTCCCGTACCTGTTCCTCCACCCATTCCTGAAGTAATAAAAACCATGTTTGCACCTTGCATATAACTTGTTATCTCATTCAAAGATTCATCAGCTGCAGCTTGGCCGATATCATGTTTTGCTCCTGCACCTAAGCCCTTTGTCAAGTTCATTCCAATTTGGATTTTTGCATCAGCTTTACTCATTTTCAAATCTTGTGCATCGGTATTAACTGCCACAAATTCAACTCCCTCCATTCCAGACTCTATCATTGCATTAATAGCGTTACCTCCTGCGCCACCAACACCTAAAACTAAAATTCTAGGTTTTAATTCTCTAAGTTCTCCTCCTCCAATGTTTATGCTCATTACAGCTCTCCCTTCTGTTTAGTTTCCCATTTTAAATTAGATCTATTTTGATAAGCTTTTTTTCTAGCTTCAATTTTAAATTTTTCAAAGTTTTTTGGTTCCCAAATTTGGAAGGTTTTCCCTAAGCCAACAAATAATACATTATTATTAATTTTTGCATGCTTTAGTAATTTATTAGACAACGAAACTCTCCCCTCTGTATCAAATTGTAAATTTTCACTATCTGATAAAATTGAAGTAGCAAAAAAATCTCTTTTTTCTTCAAAGGGATTTAGAGAGTCTATTGTATTAGATAGTTTTTCAATTCTGTCTTGTGAACACGCCTCTAATGCAGGGTGATTAAAAGAAGGATAACTAATGAAACTATTATAACCCAGTGAATTTAAATGAGATCTAAAAGTAGCTGGCACTGAAACACGTCCTTTCTTGTCTATTCTGTTCTCGTAACTTGATAAAAACATTTTTATTTAACAACCTATAAATATCCAATTTTTTCAATATACCCTCCGTTATGGGATTAATTGGGATAGTATGGGTTTTTTGAGATTAGTCAATAAGTTATTAATTCCTTTAAAAGTACAAAAGAAGAACAGTTATTATGGGGAGATTTCTGCCAGACAATCTGTAAGCCGGGTTCTGTCATTGAAGATGTCATTTCTCTAGGCTTAAATTCACATTCAAGCTCAAGCGGTTAACCCAGAAGACCAACTAAAGACTGTTTTTAGTGTTAAAACACATCGTCCTCTCTATTTAACCTTGCTCCCAGTGGGGTTTGCCGTGCGTTTTTTGTTACCAAAAAACCGGTGAGCTCTTACCTCACCGTTTCACCCTTGCCTTGATAAGGCGGTTTATTTTCTGTGGCACTATCCCTGAAGTCACCCTCGCCAGTAGTTAACTGGCACTGTGTCTTTATGGAGCCCGGACTTTCCTCTATTAATTAATAATAGCGACAATCCAATTATCTGGCATGTAACTTTTAATTAATTATTGATATTTAATCAAGTTTTTTAAAATTGTTGAGCCAAAAAATGGCTAATTTCATAGGTTTTTTGATCTATTTTTCCAGTAACATTCTTGGGCGAATAATGCAGTTGAAATGATTTTATTATTTTTTTGTTTTTGATGCTTCTCTTGTTTAAACTAAAGTATCTGTATCCAATTTTTTGTAAATTTTTAAAGAATAAATTTTCAATTTTTCCTGTTTTCTGAACAAAATTATTTGAATTTTTTTTAAACCATTTACCTAAATTATAATTGCTAAGTTTTTTCCATGGAAATAGTTCTCCGGGATCAATTTTTCTTAAAGGCGCAATATCAGAATGACCTAAAAAATTTTCTTTTTTTATAGAATATTTACTTTTTAAGCTGATACATAGTTTTATTAAACTTTTAATTTGTTTTTTACTGAATTTTTGATACCCAAACTGATGTCCTCTATTAACTAGTTCAATGCCAATAGAATTTCTGTTAAGATTGTTGAATTTTTTCCATTTAGACTTTCCAGCATGCCAAGCTATATTTCTATCGTTTACCAACTGTATGATCTCCCCTTTTCGATTGATTAAATAATGGCTACTAACTTTGTACCTTGGATTTTTAAGTCTTTTAATTGATTCAATTTCTGATTGCATTCCTGTGTAGTGGATAATGACAAATTTTATTTCTACTTTTGACCTAATTTTTTGTGAAAAATTCGGGGAATAATTAAATATTATTTTCATACAAACGTTATTTGAGATATTGTCACCATAATTTGGCTAATTTTAAGCTAAATTTTATATAGAATATAGGGTAAAAATATATATATAGCCATTATGCAATTTATTAAAAATTTTAAAACTATTTTTATAGCATTGACGCTATTGTCATTATTATTAACACCTGTTGCAAAGTCTGCTGAAGAGTGTTTTGAAAAGACCAGTAGAGCTATTTTTAAATTTAATATGGCATTAGACGATGTTGTTTTGGAGCCTTTATCAAAAGGATATAATAAACTACCATCTCCAATAAAAACAGGAACAAGCAATTTTACTTCGAATATTTCAACTTTACTTTCAATTCCAAATAATTTCTTACAAGGAAATTTAAAACAACTAGGCCACTCAGTAGGTAGTTTTGTGGTGAACTCTACTGTTGGTGTTTTAGGATTTTTAAACCCAGCAGAAAAGATGGGCTTAAAACCCCATAAAGAAGACGTAGGTCAAACTTTGGGATCTTATGGAATCGGTACAGGCTGTTATTTTGTTCTTCCGTTGTTAGGTCCTACAACGGCTCGTGACTCTCTAGGACTTTTGGCTGACACATTTGTAGATCCTTTTGCACATGTTACTTTAAGAGAAAAAGAACTTTTTAACACTTCAGGAAGTAGCTTGGATTACTATTCTATTAAAGCAACAGGCGCGGTTGATTTTAGAGCAGATAACGAAACAAATATTGAAAGTTTAAAAAAGAATTCTATAGACCTGTACTCCTCTTTTAAAAGTATTTATTTACAAGATAGAGAAAATAAAATTAGAAATTCCATCGAAGATCAAGATGACTGGGGAAATTTAGATAACTAAATCATAAGATGAAAAGAATAGTCATTTATTTAGTTTGTTTATTCCTTGTTTTTCAAAGTTCATTATCAGCCTATAGCTCAAATCCAAAAGACTTTGTCAAAGAATTAGTCAATGACGCAATAACTAAACTAGCCGACAAAAACTTGAATAAAGATCAAAAAGCAGCCTTCATCGAAAAAATAGCTTTAGAAAACGTTGATATAAAAGCGTTAGGGCTTTACACTCTGGGTGAATTGAGAAAATCTGCTAGCAAAGATAATATTTCTAATTACAAAATATCTTTTGAAAAATATTTCTTAAAAAGTCTTACTTCAAGATTGACGGACTATTCATCTAGTAAATTTGAAATAGTAAGTGAGGATAAGAAAAGTGCAAATTATACGATAGTAAAGTCAAAAATTATTCCTGAAGATGATGGTCCAGAAATTAAAATTGATTGGAGAGTTTATACTAAAAATCCAGAGAAGCCCTTGATAAGGGACTTAATTGTTGAGGGGTTAAGCTTGGCAAGAACTCAAAAAGAGGAGTTTGCTTCTATTTTAAGTTCAAACGACGACGACATAAAAATACTAATCGAAAAACTTGAAGAATTCGTTAACAATTAGTTGGTGGGCCCGCCAGGACTCGAACCTGGGACCAATACATTATGAGTGTACTGCTCTAACCAACTGAGCTACAGGCCCAAAATATTATATTTATATCACAATAAATTACTTTTCTAAGAAACTTTTTAACTGCTTAGACCTACTAGGGTGTTTAAGTTTACGTAAAGCTTTAGCTTCGATTTGTCTAATTCTTTCTCTAGTAACAGAAAATTGTAAACCTACTTCTTCTAAAGTGTGATCTGTATTCATGCCTATGCCAAAACGCATTCTTAAAACTCTTTCTTCTCTAGGCGTTAGTGAAGCTAAAATTTTTGTAGTTGACTCGCTTAAATTTGATTGAATAGCTGTATCAAGCGGTTGCAGCGCGTTCTTATCTTCAATAAAGTCACCTAAACTACTGTCCTCCTCATCTCCTACAGGTGTTTCGAGAGAGACAGGCTCTTTAGCAATTTTTAAAACTTTTCTAACTTTTTCTAAAGGCATAGCTAATTTTTTTGCTAATTCTTCTGGAGTTGGTTCTCTTCCAAATTCACTCATAATTTGACGCTGGGTTCTAACAATTTTATTGATTGTTTCTATCATATGAACAGGAATTCTTATGGTTCTTGCTTGATCCGCGATTGATCTTGTAATAGCTTGCCTTATCCACCAAGTGGCGTAAGTTGAAAATTTATAACCTCTTCTATACTCAAACTTATCTACTGCTTTCATTAATCCAATATTACCCTCTTGAATTAAATCTAAAAATTGAAGACCTCTATTAGTATATTTTTTTGCTATTGAAATTACTAATCTTAAATTTGCTTCAACCATTTCCTTTTTAGCTATTCTTGACTCTCTTTCACCTTTTTGAATTCTGCTGACTAATTTTTTAAATTCACCAACTGATAAACCAATTTTTTTACTAAATTCGACAAGTCTATCTTTTATTTCTGTAAAATCTTTTTTATACTTTTTAAAAAAAGCTTTCCAAGTTTGGTTTTCTTTCAAGAAAGACTCGAATTTAGGATTAATTTCGTTACCTACGTAATATTTTAAAAATTCTTCACGGGAGATTTTATTATCCATTGCTAATCTTAATAAAACACCTTCTAGAGAAACTATCTTTTTGTTTTCCTTATAATGAGATTGAACTAATTCCTCAACCACATGAGGTGCTAATTGTAAGTTTTTAAAATTATCAACTAATATCTCCTGAATTTTTTTAAAATTTTTATTTTTAGATACTGAAAGTTCTTTTGAAGCTAGTAAACATTCAAGCTTTTCAACTTGATACTTTTTTAGTTTAGAATAGTTTTTATTTAGAGAGTCAAGTATGTTTATTATCTTAGGTTTAATTTCTTCTTCCATTTTGGCAAGAGAAACATTGAACTCATCATCATCATTTCCAGTGTTTTCATCTTTTTTGTCTGATTCTTCTATTTTATTTTTATCTTTTTTTTGTTTTGATTTTTTATTTATTTTCAAATCATCATCGTCGTCGAGAGCTTCAAAATCTTCGTAGGTTGAGTCAATGTCAATAATATCTCTTACTAACATTTGTTGATTTTCTATTTGTTCCTTCCACTCAAATATTTTCTTTCCAACGATAGGGCTTTGAGTAAGAGCGTTGATCATTACATCTTTTCCAGCTTCAATTCTTTTTGCTATCGCAATTTCTCCCTCTCTAGAAAGAAGTTCGACACCTCCCATCTCTCTAAGATACATTCTTATTGGATCATCACTTTTATCGGATGTTTTTTCTTCTGTTTGAGTGCTTGCTTCTTTTTTCTTATTAGATTGGTATTGTGATTTCTTTTCTACTAAAGTGATTTTTTCATCAACTAATATAATAAGTGCACGTTCTATATTTTCATTAGTGCTATTTCTTTTTCCTAAAGATTTGCCAAGTTCCTCAAAGGTTATAAAACCTCTATGTTTTCCTTTATCGAGAAGCCTTTCAAATGATTTAGTTATGAGTTTTTCAGCCATAATTGGATAGTGGGATATATATAATGACTAAGTCTAAAAAATCTATACTTTTTTAATCCCTATTTAGCTGACTTTTAAGCTTAATAAGCTCCGAATAGGAGCTTTCGTCTAGGTTGTTAATTAACTTTTGCTCAAGAGATTCTATCTTTCTTAAATTAGTTTGCTCTTTATGATCTTGGATTAATTCGTCAAGCAATTCTAAAATTTCTTGGTCAGTTTTATTCTTTGTAATTATTTGAATATTAGAATTTTCAGATATTTCCTTAATGATTTTATTAAAGTCAGTATTAATTTTTAAGCTAACAGTCTCTCTTTTGTTTCCTGCCGCAAGGGAAGAGATAATTTCATTTTTTAAACTTTCATTTTTTTCAGAAAGAAACTCTATTTCTGATAGTTCCTCTATTTTTTTTAAGGATAGCTCAAGGTAATTTAATATTATCAATAAAATAGAAAATTCAATGATTTGGATCTTAGATAAATCTTTTCTCTTTTGATGTAGAAGTTTTGTTTCTTTGAGAATTTGATAATCCTTTGTCTTTGAAAAATGTGAGTATCTATAATTTTTTCTCGATGTTTGAATTGGTGTAAGTTTTTTAATTTTTTCGAGAAAGTCCTCTAAAACATATTTTTTTAATGTTTCATCTTGAATTGAGTAAGATAAGTTTTTAATTTCTTTTTCAAATTTTGAAATCTCATAAGGATTGTTTTGATCTATTTTTGATAAATGATAATTCCAAATAAAAGATTGGATAATTTCTTTTTCTTTAATTAAATTCAATAAACCTTCTTTGCCGTTTTGTTTAATAAAATCATCAGGATCTTTTCCTTCAGGCATTATAGAAAAATAAATTTTATTTTTATCATTTATTAAAGCAAATAATCTTTCTGCAATTCTTGAGGCAGCCTTCTGTCCGCTCTCATCACCGTCTAAACAAATAATTGGGTTAGCAAAAAACTTCCAGATCAAATTTATTTGTCTCTCTGTAAGTGCTGTGCCTGAATTAGCAATTACATTCTTTATTCCTGATGCATAAACACTTACTACATCCATATATCCCTCAACAATTAAAACCTCATCAGTTTCAGGTCTCAAATCTTTTGCCTTATCTAAATTAAAAATCATATTTCCTTTTTTGTAAAATTCAGTTTCAGGAGAGTTGATATATTTTGCTAATTTTATATCTCTAATTATTCGTCCTCCAAATGCAATAGTGTCTCCTGATAAATTATTTATAGGAAAAATTATTCTTGAATTAAAACGATCAATATATTTTCCAGTTTTATCATTTTTATAATAAAGACCAGTTAAATTAATTTCCTCTTCTGAGTATTTTTTTTGTAAATTTTCATAAAAATTGTTTTTCCAAGGTACGTAGCCTAATTGAAACTCCTCAATTATATTTTTTTTTAAACCTCTTTTTGAAAGGTATTCTAGTGGTTCTTTGTTATGTGAATTAAATAATTCTTTAGTAGAATAATTTACATATTCTTTAAAAATATTTTTATAGGTTTGAAACCTAAGGTCTTTCTTTTCATCAAATTTAGAAAATCTAAATGGTTGCATTCCTGCCTCTACTGCTAAAGTTCTTACAGCTTCACCAAAACCTATAGATTTAGTCTTCATTAAAAAGTCAAAAATATTTCCGTGTTCACCGCTACTAAAACAATGGTAAAATTCTTTTTCATCATTTACAGTAAAAGATGGACTTTTTTCATTCTTAAAAGGTGAAAGCCCAATAAACTCTTTTCCTCTTTTTTTTAATTGGACAGTTTTGCTGACTACTTGAGAAACTTTCAATCTTAACTTTATTTCATCAAGATATTCTTTGGGATATTTCATTTAATTTAAAAGTTCTTTTATAATTGAGCTGACTTTTGAGAAATCAAGAGTATCTGCATGTTTTGATTTTAAAACTCCCATAACTTTTCCCATATCTTTCATGGAGGATGCTCCAGTTGATTTTATTGCTTCCTGGCATATTTTTTTAGCCTCTTCCTCGCTAATTTGTTTAGGTAAAAAAGAATTTATCACCTCAATTTCTTTAATTTCGTTTTCTAAAAGTTCGCTTCGTCCTGCTTTTTTATAGACCTCACAGGACTCATTTCTTTGTTTAACCATTTTTTTCAAAATAGCGATTATTTCGCTATCTGACATTTCCTTTTGGCCTTTGGTTCGGGCTGCAATCTCAGCATCTTTTATGGCTGAGACTGCCAATCTAAGGGTGGGATAAGTGCTCTTATCCTTTGCCTTAAGTGCTTCATTTAATTTTTCCTCAATTTGCTTTTTTAAAGACATGCTAAGAATTTATTTTAATCACAATTCTTATCTAAAATAAAAAGAACTTTCTTGACGATTTTATTACTATTTCATATGTTGCGCAAAATCATGTTTATAAGTTTTTTACTTTAACTCATGAGTTGTATTTGAAACCTTCTATTCAAAATATAAACTCAATTAAAAATCTTAATAAGATCGATTCCAACGCTATTTTAATCCTACAAAACGGAAAATTTTTTAAGGGTGTTGGTTTAGGTTTTCCTGGTGCAGCAACTGGCGAAGTTTGTTTCAACACATCAATCACTGGCTATCAAGAAATAATATCGGATCCTTCATACGCTGACCAAATAATTAATTTTACTTTTCCTCATGTTGGGAATGTAGGAACTAATAAAGAAGATCACGAATCTGATAAAATATGGACTAAAGGAGTTATTATTAACTCTGAAATTACAAGTCCTTCAAACTATAGAGCGCTTAAACATTTGGATGAGTGGTTAAAAAAAAATAAAATAGTGGGCATTACTGGTATCGACACAAGAAATCTTACAAATTTTATAAGAGATAGAGGAGCTCCAAAAGGAACTATATGCTATTCAAAAAATTACAAATTAAATATAAAAAAACTTCTTAGACAAACTCAAAAATGGAGTGGCCTAAAAAATTTAGATTTGGCTCAAAAAGTTTCTACAAAAAAGAATTATATTTGGAAAGGTTTAAAAACATGGAAAAAAGAGACAGGTTTTTTAAAAAATAATAAAAAAAACTTTCATATTGTTGCAATAGATTACGGAGTGAAAAAAAATATTTTAAGATATTTTTCAGATTTCAATTGTAGAGTTACAGTGGTCTCTTGTAAAACACTAGCTGTAGATATAATAAAATTAAAACCAAACGGAATTTTTCTGTCGAACGGGCCTGGTGATCCAGCAGCAACAGGGAAATACGCAATACCAATTGTAAAAGAGTTAATTAAAAAAGATTTACCTGTATTCGGTATTTGTCTTGGTCACCAAATTCTTGCTTTAGCATTAGGTGCAAAAACCAAAAAAATGAGTCTGGGCCACAGAGGTGCAAATCACCCAGTCAAAAATTTAATAAATGGAAAGGTAGAAATTACTAGTCAAAATCATGGATTTGAAGTTGTAAAAAGTAGTTTAAAAAAAAATATTCTTATTACTCATACATCTCTTTTTGATAATAGTATTGAAGGAATAAAATTAAGAAATAAGCCTGTATATTCTGTACAGTATCACCCAGAGTCAAACCCTGGCCCGCAAGATAGTGTTTATTTATTTGAAGAATTTATAAAAAGTGTGAAAAAAAATGCCAAAAAGAAAAGATATTAAAAAAATTTTAGTTGTTGGTGCAGGTCCTATTATAATTGGGCAAGCTTGTGAGTTTGATTACTCTGGAACCCAAGCATGTAAAGCATTAAAAGATGAAGGGTTCAAAGTAATTTTAGTTAATTCTAATCCAGCAACTATAATGACTGATCCAAATGTTGCAGATAAAACCTACATCGAGCCCATTACAATAGAAGTACTTGAGAAAATTATCATAAAAGAAAAACCTGACGCAATTTTACCGACCATGGGAGGTCAAACCGCATTAAATTTATCAATGGAAGCTGAAAAAAAAGGAATTCTAAAAAAATATAAAATTGAACTAATAGGAGCTAATTCAAAAGCGATATCAAATGCGGAGGATAGAAAAAAATTTAGAAAAAATATGATCGAAATTGGCTTAGATCTTCCAAAATCAAAAATTGTAAATAATTTTAATCAATCCACTCAAGCATTAAGGCAGATCGGTTTACCTGCAATAATTAGACCTGCTTTCACTCTGGGTGGATTAGGTGGTGGCATCGCCAAAAGCAAAAAGGAGTTTTTTAAAATAGTAAAGAATGGGCTTCATGAGTCACCTGTAAATCAGGTTTTAGTAGAAGAATGTCTGGAGGGTTGGAAAGAATTTGAAATGGAAGTAGTCAGAGACAAAAATGATAACTGTATTATTATTTGTTCAATTGAAAATGTAGACCCTATGGGCATACATACTGGTGACTCCGTTACTATTGCTCCTGCTCTTACTTTGACTGACAAAGAGTATCAGGTAATGAGAAATGCTTCTATAGCCTGCCTTAGAAAGATCGGAGTAGAGACCGGGGGATCTAATGTTCAATTTGCAATAAATCCAAAAAATGGAAGAATGGTAATTATTGAGATGAACCCAAGGGTTTCAAGGTCCTCTGCTTTAGCTTCTAAAGCAACTGGATTTCCAATAGCAAAGGTGGCTGCAAAGCTAGCAGTTGGATACACTTTAGATGAATTAAAAAATGAGATTACAAAGGTAACACCTGCCTCTTTCGAACCTACGATAGATTATGTTGTTACAAAAATTCCAAGATTTACCTTTGAAAAATTTTCAACTTCTGCTGCAGTTTTAGGAACTTCAATGAAATCTGTAGGTGAGGCTATGGCAATAGGAAGGAACTTTAAAGAATCTTTGCAAAAAGCTTTGGTTTCTTTGGAGACAGGTTTCTCGGGTTTAGATCAAATATTTAATCTTAATAAAAACGAAATAGAAAAAAAACTAAAAGAGAATATTCCAAATAAAATTTTACTTGTTGCAGAGGCTATAAGAAAAAAAATTAATTTAAATAAAATTCATAAACTCTCAAAAATAGACCCTTGGTTTATAAGTCAAATTAAAGAAATCGTAGACAATGAAATTAAAATAAAGAAAAAAGGTCTCCCAAAGGTTTTTAATGAGTTCAATTATATTAAATCAATTGGATTTTCTGATAAAAAATTATCAGAACTTACAAATACTTCAGAGTCATTAATTAGAAGGAAAAGAACCGCATTAAAAGTTTTACCGGTATATAAAAAGGTAGATACTTGTGCTGCAGAATTTAAATCTTTTACTCCATACATGTACTCTACTTATCAAAGAAATTTCTCCCCTTACACAGAATGTGAATCTGATCCTTCTAGTAAAAATAAAATTATAATACTTGGCGGAGGTCCAAACAGAATTGGTCAAGGTATCGAGTTTGATTATTGTTGTTGCCAAGCTAGTTTTGCTCTTAAAGATGCTAAATACGAAACAATTATGGTTAACTGTAATCCAGAAACTGTATCCACGGATTACGATACAAGCGATAGATTGTATTTTGAACCTTTAATTGATGAATACGTTTTCAACATTATAAAAAAAGAAAAATCAAAAGGTAATGTAAAAGGTGTAATCACTCAATTCGGAGGTCAAACACCCATAAAACTTGCAAAATTTTTACACGAAAATAAACTTCCAATTTTAGGAACACAATATACATCGATTGATCTCGCTGAAGATAGGGATAGATTTAGAAATCTTTTAAATAAATTAAAATTAAATCAAGCTGAGAGCGGTATAGCAAAAACTTTTCCTCAAGCAATTAAGATAGCTGATAAAATAGGTTTGCCTTTAATGGTAAGACCTTCATATGTGCTAGGCGGTAGAGCTATGGAAATAGTTCATGAAAAGAGCCAGCTTAAGAACTTTGTTAAAGAAGCATTTAAAGTTGCTGAAAAAAATCCCATCTTAATAGACAAATTCATTGATAATGCAATGGAAGTTGATGTTGACGCAATTTCAGATGGAAAAAATGTTTTTGTTGCTGGAATTATGCAGCATATAGAGGAAGCTGGAATTCATTCAGGTGATTCGGCTTGTAGTCTGCCGCCAGTATCAATCAAACCTTTCTTAATTAAAGAAATTGAAAATCAAACAAAAAAATTAGCTCTCGCACTTAAAGTCAAAGGTTTTATGAATGTTCAATATGCTATTAAGAATGATAAAATTTATGTGATAGAGGTAAATCCAAGAGCCAGTAGGACTGTTCCATTTGTTTCAAAAGCAAAAAATTTACCACTTGCTAAGATAGCCTCAAGAGTTATGGCTGGAGAAAAATTAAGTAAGTTCAACTTAAAAAGTAGAACAAAAGACATGTTTGCAGTGAAAGAAGCGGTGTTTCCATTTAATAAGTTTCCAAATAGCGATCTTTTACTTGGGCCTGAAATGAAGTCTACAGGTGAGGTGATGGGTTTTGATAAAAACTTTGGAATGGCTTTTGCTAAAAGTCAAATTGCAGCTTCAAATTCTCTACCTAAAAAAGGCTTAGCTTTTATCTCTCTAAAAAATAGTCACAAAGAAGAAGGAGTACAATTAGCAAAACAATTAGTTAAATTAAATTTTAAACTTTGTGGAACTGGGGGTACCGCTGATTACATAAGCCAGCATGGAATCCAGTGTAAAAAAATAAATAAAATAAATCAGGGATCTCCACATATTGTTGATGTGTTAAATGCTAAAAAAATAGCACTAGTAATTAATACTGGAGGTGGAAATAGTGAAGCTCAATTAAGTGATGCATTAGCATTGAGAAGAGCAACTTTAGCTAATAAAGTTCCTTATTGTACTAATATGTCGACGGCGCAAGTATGCATTGAGGGAATTAAATCTCTAAAAAAAAGAGATATTCAGGTAACTTCTTTACAAGACATTTAACTTTTTACCCTCCAATCAGTTTTGAAGGTAACATAGTTTATTTGAATACATCTTCTCTCTTTTTTAATCTCTTTTTTTTCCATTCCATGCCAAGTGTTTGGCCCGCTAGTAAAGAAGTATCCATAATTATGTTTGTAAGGAACTGTTTTAACTTTATTTAATTTTGCGTCATAAAAATCAGTTCCTAGATTTTCTGACTCGTTGTGTAAGTTTACAAAAACAATTGAAGACATCAATTTCTCTTCAATATCGCAATGAGGTTTCAGCCAAAAACCTTCTCTGTCACAAATTACCTCGAGTCTAACGTAAGAATTTTTTAAATCTTTTCCTATTAATGAACCTATCTTTTTATAAACTTCAGGGGATCTCAATTCCTCAATAAATTTTGTTAAGTTAGGAAATTGATTAGAGTTTTCTTTTGTAACATAACATCTAAGTTTTTTTGCTTTACCGCCATCTTTTATTCCTGCTCGAAAACCGCCTTCGCCCCCATCAAGAGCTCGTGTTCCATCATAGTTTAAATTTTGTTTTCTAGGATCAGCTATATCTGCATTGCAAATCTCATCAATTGCATTTTGTGTCAATGGTTCATTGATTTCAAAGTGTTTAAAAGGATCGCTAAATATTTTAGTTCTTTTTTCTAGTGACTTAAATAATTCCATTTTTTTTCATTCTTTGTTTTACTATTGGGGCTATTCTATTTACTTCATTTAAACTATTATAGCTCCAACTTTCAACTCTATCTTCCAATTCTCTTGTTATACCTAAATCTCTTAATTGTGAATAAAATTTTTTGAACCTTCCAGTTGGCTTAAAGGACTTCATCATCCCAATATAAACTGGTTTTCCAGTCATAGCTGCCTCTGAAATCATTGACGTGGAGTCGCATGTTACAATTATAAAATTTGAAATCGCCAACGCAGAAAGATAAGCTTTTTTATCAATAGTTTTAACCACATGATGATCAGCATTAAAGGTATTAAAGGCAATTTTTAAAATATTTTCAGGTGTCCTGTAAGATGGAACAACAATAATCTTAAATCTATCTGGAGTGAATAAAGTTTTTACTTTGTTAAAAAGTTCATGAATTTGTTTTTCAGAATATTTATAATATTTGTTTGGTCCACCAATTATAAAAGCAACTAATTCTCTTCGCTTATCTTTTTCTATTCCTAAATATTGAGAATTATCATTTATTTCTTTTTTATTTAGGTAATGTATAGCTCCTGTAGTGTTAATTATATTTTTACCTTTTAAATTATCATGTTTAGGACTTACAATTAGGTCAAAATGTTTAAAAGAAATTTTTGGATCTTGAATGTGAATGTTAAAGATTTGACTACCAAGTCTTTTTTTTAGGGCAATTGATGGTATTACACTTTTTCTCCCACAAGATATAATTACTTTACAATCACACACAAATTTATTTTTTACTAAGTTTTCTGAGATTGGGCTGATTCGAGGAGGTATCATATTCCAAAAAGATTTTAATTCTATTTTTTGATGTTTATAATTTAAGCCCAAAGCTTTAGCTAATCCTTCCACTTGACTAACCATTCCGTGCATACCTTGCGTTAAAAGAAGTGCTTTTAATTCTAACATTAGTTACTATATAACCTCTAGATTATGGATAATAAATCAACAAAACATACAAAAGTGTTAATTCTTGGATCAGGCCCAGCTGGCTACACGGCAGCTATTTATGCGGCTAGAGCGATGTTGAAACCAATACTTGTTCACGGTTCACAACCTGGGGGACAATTAACCACTACTACAGATGTTGAAAATTACCCAGGATATTCAAAAGTGATTCAGGGGCCTTGGCTAATGGATGAAATGAAAGGCCAAGCAGAATCGGTTGGTACCGAAATGATACAAGATCATATTAATAAAGTAGATTTTACAAAAAAACCCTTTGAGGCAGTTGGAGATAGCGGTCAAATTTATACCGCAGATAGTTTTATTATTTCTACTGGGGCACAAGCAAGATGGTTAAATATAAAGTCTGAACAAGAATTTAGAGGATTCGGAGTTTCAGCTTGTGCGACTTGCGATGGTTTTTTCTTTAAAGATAAAGAAGTAGCGGTTGTAGGTGGGGGTAACGCTGCTGTTGAGGAAGCAATGTTTCTTACAAAATTTGCTTCAAAAGTAAAATTAATACATAGAAGAAATGAATTAAGAGCTGAAAAAATGCTTCAAGAAAAATTAAAAGCTAATCAAAAAATTGAAATTATTTGGGACAGTGTCGTTGATGAAGTTTTAGGAGAGAAGGAACCTAAAGGTGTAAATGGAATTAAAATAAAAAATTTAAAAAATAATAAAATTACTGATCTTAAAGTCCACGGATTGTTCATAGCTATTGGTCATGATCCAGCAACCTCACTGTTTAAAGATCAATTGAAAATGGACAAAGAAGGTTACTTAATAACAAAACCAGACTCCACTGAAACTAATATACCAGGAGTTTTTGCTGCAGGCGACGTAAAAGACAAAATATTTAGACAAGCGGTTACTGCCGCTGGTATGGGATGTATGTCTGCTTTGGAGGCTGAAAAATTTTTATCTAAAACTAATTAATTTTTTCACAAAAAACCTTAATTCTCTCCATGGCTTTTTTAAGATTTTCCATTGATGTAGCGTAAGAAATTCTAAAATAACCTGGTAAACCAAAAGCAGAACCTTGTACAACTGCAACATTTGCTTGTTCTAATAATTTCTGAACAAATTCGGTGTCTGTCTTAAGTTTTGTTTTTTTATTCAAAAGACTTTTACAACTTGGAAAAACATAAAAAGCTCCCTCGGGTTTTAAGCAACTTAAACCTTTTATGTTGTTTAAGCTTTTAACAACAAAGTCTCTTCTTTCTTTAAATGAATTAGCCCTTTCTGAAATAAAATCTTGTGTTCCATTCAAAGCCTCAACCGCTGCAGCTTGACTAATTGATGAAGGGTTGCTTGTAGACTGGGATTGAATTTTTGAAATTGCTTTAATAATCTCAATTGGACCAGCGGCGTACCCTATTCTCCAACCTGTCATAGAATAAGACTTACTTACTCCGTTCATAGTAAGAGTTCTGTGCTTTAAGTCGTTTATTTCAGCAATCGTTGAAAATTTAAAATCATCATAGGTAATGTGTTCATAAATATCATCACTTAAAATATATATTTTTTTGTATTTTTTTAAAACTTCAGCTAAATTTTTAATTTCTCTTTTTGTATAACTAGAACCTGTTGGGTTTGATGGAGAATTTAAAATAATCCATTTGGTTTTTTTAGATATTGCTTTTTTTAGTTTCGAAGGAGTTAATTTAAAGTTATCTTTTTCTTCACACCTAACTATTTTTGGTTTTCCTCCAGCTAATAATATTATGTCTGGATATGATACCCAGTATGGTGCTGGAATAATCACTTCATCACCTTTATTAATTGTTGCCATAAATGCATTGTAAAGAACTTGCTTTCCTCCCGTTCCAACAGTTATTTGATTAACATCATAGGAAAGATTATTTTCTCTTTTGAATTTAGCTTGTATTGCTTTTTTTAAAGCAGGCGTTCCATCAACGGCAGTATATTTAGTGTCTCCTTTGTTTATAGCTTCAATCGCTGCTTCTTTAATATTGTCAGGAGTGTCAAAATCAGGTTCTCCAGCTCCTAAACCTATTACATCTTTACCTGCAGCCCGTAATTCTCTAGCTTTTGAGGTAACAGCTATTGTGGGCGACGGTTTTATACGTTTTAATGTGTTGGAAACTATGCTCATTGAATTTTATAATATTTTTTTTAAATATTAATAACACATTATGCAAAATACTTATCAAAAAAAAATACTTGATTTAGAAGCCGCTAATAATGCTCCAAGGATAAAACTGGAGGGTGGAAAAAAATTTAAAATAAAAAGTGTTTTTCAACCAGCCGGTGATCAGCCAGAGGCAATTAAATCACTTACAAAAAATTTGAAAGAAAAAAAGAATGAGCAAGTGCTTCTAGGTGTTACTGGATCAGGTAAAACGTTCACAATGGCAAAAGTTATAGAGAATACAAATCGTCCAGCTTTAATACTTGCGCCAAATAAAACACTAGCAGCACAGTTATATGGTGAGTTTAAAAGTTTTTTTCCTGACAATGCAGTTGAATATTTTGTATCTTATTATGATTATTATACCCCTGAAGCCTATGTGCCAAGATCAGATACTTACATTGAAAAAGAAGCTTCTATAAATGAGCAAATTGATCGAATGAGACACTCAGCTACAAGATCTTTGCTTGAGAGAGATGATGTAATTATTGTTGCCAGTGTTTCTTGTATTTACGGACTTGGATCAGTAGAGGCTTACAGCAAAATGACAATAACTCTTAAAAAAAATAATGAATATAATAGAGATGATTTAATACGAACTTTTATAACTCTTCAATATAAAAGAAATGATCAAAATTTTTTTAGAGGAACTTTTAGAGTAAGGGGAGAAAATTTAGAAATTTTTCCATCTCACTTAGAAGATAGAGCCTGGAGAATAAGTTTTGATTTGAACAAATTAGAAAAAATTGAAGAGTTTGATCCATTAACAGGTGATAAAACTAATGAATATTCTTCGATAAAAATTTATGCAAATAGCCACTACATCACTCCGAAGCCCACTATGGATCAAGCAATTAGGCAAATTAAATCTGAGTTGGCTGAAACATTAAAAACTCATCGTGCAAACAATAAACTATTAGAAGAACAAAGACTGAGAGAAAGAACAAAGTTTGATCTTGAGATGATAGAAGCAACAGGGACTTGTGCAGGAATAGAAAACTATTCCAGGTATCTATCTGGTAGAAAAGCTGGAGAGCCTCCCCCAACTTTATTCGAATATTTTCCAGATAATTCAATTATTTTTGTTGACGAAAGTCACGTTACAGTTCCTCAATTAAACGGAATGTATAAAGGTGACCGTACAAGAAAAAGCACTTTAGCTGAATATGGATTTAGACTTCCTTCTTGTATGGATAATAGACCATTAAAATTTGAAGAATGGGATATGATGAGAACTCAAACGATATTTGTATCTGCCACACCAGGCCCATGGGAATTAAAACAAACAGACAATAAACATATTGATCAGATTATTCGCCCTACTGGACTAATTGATCCTCCAGTTGAAATTAGACCTGCAAAAACTCAAGTAGATGATTTAATGCATGAAGCAGCTAAAGTAATTGAAAAAGGTTATCGTGTTTTAGCAACAACGCTTACCAAAAAGATGGCGGAAGATTTGACAGAGTATCTTCATGAGAACGGGCTTAAGGTAAGATACATGCACTCCGACATAGATACGCTAGAAAGAATAGAAATCATAAGAGATCTTAGGTTAGGGGTGTTTGATATTTTGGTTGGGATTAACCTTTTAAGAGAGGGGCTAGATATCCCGGAATGTGGACTTGTAGGAATTTTAGACGCAGACAAAGAAGGTTTTTTAAGATCTGAAACTTCCTTAATTCAAACCATAGGAAGAGCTGCTAGAAATATAGATGGTAAAGTAATTCTTTACGCTGACAAAGTTACTAGAAGTATTGATAAAGCTACAAAAGAAACAGATCGAAGAAGATCAAAACAACTTGAGTATAATAAAAAAAATAATATTACAGCAGAGTCAATCAAAAAAGAAATTGGGGATATACTAGAATCAGTTTATGAGAAAGATTATGTAAATATTAAAGAGTCTAATGTTGGTGGAAATTTAAAAAAACACTTAAAAGTATTAAATAAAAAAATGAAAGAAGCTGCAGAGGACTTAGAGTTTGAAGAGGCGGCCAAAATTAGAGACGAAATCAGAAAGCTAGAAGCAAGCGAGTTGGAAATAACTTTAAATCCTAAAATTAGCCAATATAATCTTAAAAGTAAGATATATCCAAAAGGTAGATCTACTCTGGGAATGCCAGGCACTAAAGTTAATAAAAAAAGGAAAAAATGAGACCCAAAAAAATAATAATTACAGGCGGAGCTGCTAGAATAGGTGCGGCCATTGCAGAGAGTTTGGCAGATTATGGTACTGAGATTTCTATACATTACAATAAATCAAAAAAACATGCGTTAAAGCTTAAAAGCAGATTGGAGGGCTTAGGCAGTGAAGTTCACTTATTGAAAGCTGATCTAAATAATTTTAATCAAACCCAGAACTTATTAAAAATTGCAAATAAAAAAATGGATGGAGTAGATTGTTTAATAAACAATGCTTCTGTGTTCGAGAATGATAATTTACAAAATTTTTCCGAAAAAAGTTTTTTAAAACATATAAATATTAATTTAAAGGCTCCAGCTATTTTAATTCAAAATTTTAAAAAGGTATTAAAAAAATCTGAAGGTTGTGTAGTAAATATTATAGATCAAAGAGTTGAAAAATTAACACCTTTCTTTTTTTCGTATACACTAAGCAAATCTAGTCTGGTAACTTTAACTAAAACTGCTGCAATGAAACTTGCTCCTAATATAAGAGTAAATGCTATTTCGCCTGGTCCAACATTAAAAAATTTGAGGCAATCGGAAGGTCATTTTAAAAAACAGTGGAAATCTGTTCTTTTAAAAAAGAAAGTAGATTTAAAAAGTATTTGTGACGGTGTAAAATTTCTTATTGAAAATAAAAATATTACTGGGGAAATTATAAATATTGATAGTGGGCAAAGATTAGCTTGGAATACCCCGGATATAATAAATGTTAAAGAATGAAAATAATAAAATTAAAATTCAAAGATAAGTTTAGATATAAAAGGAAAGTAATAATTAAAAACTTAGTACTAAATATTTTTATTGGTATTCACAATTTTG
>VMHT01132881.1_pt1 | contig 23477 bp, 26 predicted proteins | sample 4693611 | NCBI WGS metagenome assembly VMHT01 (sample SAMN12280063, study PRJNA550983) | marine metagenome | isolation source: seawater sampled from same location over 5 years 0.02-0.2 micron viral filtrate | place: USA: collected off the coast of southern California halfway between the port... ...
GAATGTGGCCAAAGAAACGGCCACAGCGCCCCACCCCCCTCAACCCATTGATACCGGTTTGCCATACTCTGCTAGCACTCGCCCTCGCTCTCCTTTGTCTCTCGATGATGCATAGTCTAAATCCTTCTTCGTTCCTAAACTCGCACCCACAAAGTCACTCTTTACCTCTTCGGTTGTAGGGGGCCTATCTATATCCTCACCCAAATCTTTCACTCCTTTCTTGGTCACCCCCGCCGCTCGGTTTCCCTGTATAAACTTCTCACTTTGGGTGAATTTTCCACCACCTGCTTTTATACCTGAGTTGCGTGCTTGCTTCACCGCAAGACCTTTTAGTTTAAGGCCAAACTTTTGAATGATTGACGTGAGTTGCTGTCTCGCAAACTCCGCTGCTCGCTTCGCAGTCAGTTTACCACCGAGGCTCATGGCCGCTCTTAATGCTGCCCTCGCTCCGGCAGCAACTGCTTTCCCTATCACTGCTCCTGCCATTTACATACTACCATCATTTTCTTCCTCTACCTCATCCAGAATAATCCTCTCCTCAAATCTCACATAAAACCGCTCTCTGATTGGTTTGCTATTATCCACATATAAAAATGAATATTGCTCTTTCGTTGCTATATCATATACGGCATCAAACACCGGTATATCCACCACTTGCTCCTCACCTATTTGCGTCTTCTCTTTATTGTTACATTTGAATATCATCATGTGACTGCTATTCAACCTCACTGCTTTCGGTGTGTGCTTGTATGACTGCGTGGTGAGTATGAGACTGATTTTCCAGTGCCTGGCTGAGAAGAATAATTTAACTAAAAGTGACTGCTTACTTAGAGGCATATGAGCGATAAGGTCGTCAAATACTAGGAGGATGTGAGGAGCCTTCGTCTTGCCGTATCGTTTGATGATGTCTTTTTGGTCCTGCATTATCTCCTGAATTGCTGTCTCATCGAAATCTTTAAATACATGCTCCTCATCTAACTCTACCCCGTGCATACTTGGGTCACCGAGTTCATAGGTAGGGCTGAATAAAAATATGTTCTCCTTTAATATCCTCTTGTATCCAAACTCCTTACGAGCCAACATGTTGCCTATGGTCAAAGTTTTACCACTGTGCGAGCAAGCCACCAGCAAAGCACGAAATGGGAGTTTAGGGAGGGGTTCGGGTATGGTCTCATTCTCTTTATACTTCGTGTCCTTGTCAGTGAGTTTCTCAATCTTGAGCGACATTTATATTATATAATTATTTATGCTCTGGATGTTGATGCTCTTGGGCTTATCGGTGGGGTCACCGAACCTGCTGTCCTGGTTTTCTCCCATCCCTTACCCTCGCCTTTCTTTATTGCCTTCATAATTTTTTCACGGTGTCTTAAAGTGCCAATCCTTACATTAAGGTCTCCACCCTTTGGCCCCTCGCCTATCAGGGTAATCGTCTTTGGCATATCCCTTGTTAATCTCTGGAATTCTTTGGTATCACTTTGTCTGGTTCTTACTGCTTGCGCGGCCCTCGTCTCGGCTGGTGAGTCAGACGATTCTGCCATAGATGATGCCATAGATGATGTTGCTGATTCAAGGTTTTGGAATATACCACCTGCTATACTTTCGGTTGTTCGCGCAATCTGCAACTCTGGTGGCAGAGTGGCATCAATGCTTGTGCCGACATCTTTGGGTGCACTTGATGGTATTATGATACGACCCTCACGTTGTGTCAAAATATCGTTCACCTGTCGCATTCGGTCTCCTGCTTGCTCTGGTGTCATGCTGAGTTCCTCAGCATAAGTCCTTATCAATGGGAACAATTGCACACCCTTGCTTGTCAAAAGATTGACTGCTTCGGGCAAATCTTTCACGGGTGTCATTGGGTTGAGCAATGCTCGGACAGATGGGTCGTCCAAAATTGCTTGTGAACCGCCCACGGAGCCTGGTGTAATTGCTTGTGATGAGCCTGGTGTGACTGCTTGTGAATCTGAGTCCATGTAGCCTCGCATAGGTGTGGGCGCGAGCATACTTTGCTCTCTTGGTCTATCCGGCATTCTTGCAATCAAACTGCCTAATGTGCTCCGACTTGCATTAACACTCTGCTGCAATTGACTAATACGACTATCAAACTGCAATTGATTAATACGACTTTCATAGTCGTCATCAGCATCACCCTGCTGCAATTCCTGCTCCAATTGACTAATACGACCACCAAGGTCGTCACCTTGAATCTCAGTTCCAATATTTGGGTCTCTTCCATCCACCAACAAGTCACTCGCACTGAGGGCGCCTGATGACCCAAAACCAAACCCTGGCAACCGCCCTGGTGACCGTCGTCCTAAATCCAACATTGCCCGTCTTTCTGCCTGCTCTACCGTCTCTCCTGGCAGCCTCGGCGTTGACGCTATACTCGGCGTAAAAGCACTTCCAATGCTGGTGCTGGATGCACTCGTAAGCGCGTCATAAGGACTGAGACCCATATCCTCTATTGTTTGTGCGTATGTTGCATTTTGTCGGCCGAAATAGTTCGCGAGTTCAACTCTTCGGTTCAACTCCTCTCGCATAATCGGATTATTGATTGACATATCACCACGTGCACGCGCCATCTCATATTGCTCGCGCAAATACAATTCACGTGCTGATAAAACCCCGTCACCCGAAGCCGGGTCAGGAGAGCGAAGGCTGGCTTCGTATTCAATGTTTTTATTCTTCGTCTGCTGAACCCATTGCTCTTTGAAAAACTTATACATCAATTCTTCCAATGTCTCTTGCTTCATGATAGGCATCAACTTCTCCTCTGCCTTTTTCCTCTGCTGCAGCAACTGATTCTGCATTACGATAGACTCCACCTCTGGTGTGATGTGCCTCATTCGGCCGAAAAACTCCTCTGGTGTCTGCTCTTTTTGCGAAGTCATCTTCTCGTAAAAGGGAAAGGGGAATTTGATGTTCTGCCTCACTGCTTCCACCTTGTGATACACAGGGCTCTCGTAATCAATAGGCTCGGTGCCGTATTCAATTCCGCTCGCCAGCCACGGGTCATACTCTCCGCTGTAATACTTGTTTTTGAGAGTCGTCATCTTTATATTGTCAAACGATATTATTTTGCATACTTCAGTAGGGTGTTTAGCCATTCATCACCAGGCCTTTGCTTACGTAAATACACCGGGGTATCATCTATCATATACATCTTTTGCTTGGGATGCTGGGGTGCTGCATCATACTGACGTGGCTGCTGAGGTGGACGCTCCGGCACACGTGGATGTTCCGATAATGGCTCTCCCATTTCCTCCATTGAATACACTACGTTCTCTTTCTTGGCTTGCTCCTCTCGTTCCAGTCTCTCTATCGCCTTCTGCCTTTTTAGTTCCGCTTGCACTTGTCGGGCGACACGTGCCTCAAAGTCCACCTTGCTTGCGAGTTTGGCCTCATCTACTCGCTGTGTGTTCTCCTTGATTGTCACCCGCTTTGGTTTAGTCTTGACTGGTGCAGCCTTGGCTAACTTGGCCTCCTCTCGTGCTTTGGCTCGTGCCTCGGCCTTCGCCTGCTTCTCCTTCTCTGCCTTCTCTTGTTTCTCTCTCTTCTCTTGCTCGGCGGCAGCCTTCTCGGCTTCCTTCTCGGCTTTCAGGGCTGCCTTCTTCTCCCTCGCTGCTTGCAGTGCAGCCAACTGCTTCTCGCTTCGTGGCCTCTTCGGCTTCGCTGGCTCCGGCTCAGGAGTAGGCTCCGGAGGAGTGGGCTCTGGCTCCGGTGTGGGCTCCGGAGGTGCAGGCTCCGGCTCCGGAGGGGCTGGTGGTGTGGGTGGGCGCTCATCAGGCTCCGGCTCCGTGACTGGTGTGGGTTCGGGTTCGGTGGGTGGTGCCTCACTCTCCAGTGCCTTTGGTAATTTTACACGACGGGGCATTCCTCTATAAATATCTCTTCAGATTATAATAATCTCTGTAGATTTCTATAGCATATATGTCAATCCAAACGTATTCCGGACTGCCTGCGCATTCGCACGAGACCATAAATGAGACCAAAACATTATACTCGGAGTTCCATTCGCAACTCAGTCACCTATACAATGACCCTGACTTTGAACGTTTATTGATTCCCAAGTTGGAAGACTTCATGAAGTTCGATGTAAAAAACAACTGTCACCCAATACACTACACTATGAATCAGCATTTGGCAGGTCGAGAAGCAGACCTGGATGAGGCTGCATATCTGCGGGCTGCTAACCATCTTTCGGATGAGGAAAGGCAGAAGAGACAGCAGAGTCTGGTCGTTCGTGAACTTGAACGGCAGGCCGTGTTTGACAAGTCAGCCGACATGAAGGAGAGGCTTGCACGTGAAAAGAATTTGTTGGAAGAGTATATAGCAATTGAGAATGCCGCAAAGCAAGCAGCAGATATTGAGAGAACATCAGGAGTATCGGAAGAGCACGGGCGGGAGGATAACGGATGCGAAGGAGATGATAATTGTGATTCCGCAACGGAAGGGGTATGAGGCCTCGGTAGAGTTGGCTCATGAAGACATTAAAAATGTCACAAAGAAGGTTAAGCACATTAGCAAACTGTCGCCATACAAGTGCTACGGCGCATAATTTTTTATCTCCCATCATTTCATAAAGGATGTCTATGCTCGAGGATAAGAACCACGGCGCTCTTAGCGAGGTCGTTCCAATGGCTCTCCGCTACGAAGCAGGCCGGAAGTCTTCCGTGATTACCCAGCGAAGCACGGTCAAATACTACCCCACCACTGGCACAAGTGTCAGGAGCGACCAGTCCCGCACCACCATCTTTAGGCTGTCGGCATCCGACTTCCTTGACCCGCGCACTGCTTGCCTGCAGTTTCGCCTCTCCGTAGGTGATGCGAAGATTCGTGTTGAGGACCTTTACACATCTCTTATCCAGAGCATCACGTGTGTGATTGGCGGCGTTGAGACATCACATGTGGACAACTTTGGTGAGGCTTTTAAGATAGTTAGTTATGCCTCTTGCCCCGAACACATCTACAAGCATCAGTGGAACACCACGATGGGCGCTTACAAGTATGCCCCACGCAACAGATTTGTTGCACGCCAGAACGCAGGGACGCACGCAGTTGAACTTGCGGGCGCAGGGCAGACTGATGTTCAACTCGGATGGGTTCAGGACAACACCTCATACCCTTGCACAGCAGATGAGAACTACCTTTCACGTCAAATGGATGCTGATGGAAAGGTCGGCGTCGTTGTCAGCATTCCCCTTGCTGAGTTGCTTGGTGAGTTCCGAATGAAGCAGTTCCTCCCCCTGCTTTTCCTCGGTTCAATTGACATCACCATCCAGTGGGCTGCCTTTGAGAAGGCCTGCCTTGTCGGTCAAAATCTTGAAGTGGCTGCTGGAAGCAAAGCAATTACTTTCTCTGCTGGCGATGTTGCTGCAGCAAACCGCTTGTATCGCTGCGATGACCTGTGCATCCACACCGACCTCGTCTCGCTTGACCCCACCTATGTCAAGTTGCTTCAGGGTCTCGTTTCCTCGTCTCCGCAGGGTCTCGTGATGCCATACGAGTCATACAGCACATTCAACAAGTCCTTCCAGGCCAGCGGTGGTGTTGACTCGCTTTACATTTCTAAGGGTGTGTCTTACCTCAAGCGTATGTTCTTCGCCCTTCGGCCAATTGCTCATGTAGCAAGTGAGTTCGCTGACAAGTCAAACTTCAAGATGGCTGATGCTCACGTCTCGCACCAGATTGAGGTGGGCGGCCGTCTCTTCCCTGAGAACCGTGTCACTGATTTGACGACTTGCTATGTTGAACTGCAGAAGGCCTGTGACCAGCAGGGTAGCGTGGATGCCGGTGGCATCATCAACTTTGAGAACTATCGCGGTCTTTATCCTGGCGCTGTGGTTGATGCCGCTGGCCCTACCTACATCATTGGAACCGGTGCACCTACTATCCAGGACCAGCCACAACGCGAAACACCACAGTGTTTCATTATGGGTCAGAACTTTGAGCGCGCTCTTGGTTCCGGCGGCTTGCTTTCTGGTCTCTCGACCAAGGTGTCTGGCTATTCGGTTTTGTTCAACATCGAACTCAAACAGGCAGCGAAGCACGCAGGAGGCGCTGACCAAGTATACCTTGAGCCCAACAGTGCCCAATATAACCAGCAACTTCAACTGCTTGCCGTTATGCACCACGACCGCAGTATGGTTCTTCGTGCCGACGCTATTTCAGTCTCCGAGTAATTTTAAATCATCTGTCAATATAAATATGGCTTTGTTCCAACCATCTTTATATTGGATTTCGTCAAAGGATGCAGCCGAGTGGACCGACCAGGCTCAGGATGCTATTACAAGTCAAGCATTTCACACCTATTTAAATGGCTTGGTTCCGGGTGCTACGGACGGCACCACCGTGTGGGATTATACACGCAATTTCAGCAAGATTGCACTTGCTTTACCCGAGCCACTACATGAACCGATTGCTATGCGCATTAATAAACTTGGCCTACCGGACAGCATCCCCACATTTAAGGAGGCAAACCGAAGGCTTGACATCATCGCCATTAGCACGACGGCTGGTGTGAATGACCTGACTTTTTCGGTGAATATGGACATCAATAAGAGATACATCTCAGTTGCCGAAGTGGCCACCGATATCAACACACAACTGCAAGCACAAAGCCCGCAGTTCTCCTGCACATCTGATATTGCCACCCAAAAAATTACACTGGTGAGTGCTCACCCTGATTACTCACTGCGAAACAGAAATGCAAACCCTAAATTAGGCTTCACGGGTCCGTTGCTGGTGTTTGGCAAAAATGTGACTGGAAATGCTCCCGTTAATCTCACGCCGACTATGTTTGTATATGTGCGAAGCAAGTCATTCGGCCGGACATCGGCTCAAATATCGGGAACTGGTGACCAAGACATCGTTGCTCAGATACCTTACCAAGAAAATGTATCGCATATCGGGGGCAACATGTATTATGAGAGCAGCAAGGATGCTACCTTTATCAACCTCGTAAAGCGTGTATACCAACAGTTGGACTTTGAACTGCTTGACGATGACAGGGAGGTAGTGAGATTGCTCTCACAAGACTGGAGTATGGAGGTTTCCTTTTTATATCGCCGATAAATATAAGGAGATGCGTGTGGTCTTGAATTCAAAGCATAGAGAGGGTGAGAGTAGTGGCGATTCTCCTCTTTGGATATTGAATAGGCCTATCTCCAATGTTGGAGCATTCACAGTTCGGCAATGTGTAATTCCTAATACTATGTATAGTTTCACCACAAGTGACAACACTATGACTATCAATGGTCAGACTTTAAGTATGCCGACCGACCAAAGATACACCACCATGGAGGTGTTTATTCAGGATTTCAATGCAGCCGTGCCGAGTATTAGCAACGTGACCACACTGCGTGCGACTATGGACACAGAGCGAGGTAAGTTGACCATCACTTATAATAGCAGCACTGCGATTACTATTAATGCCGCCCCTCGCTTTGGCCTCACGGAGAATATTACCGGTGCGGCATCTGCAACCGGTAGCATCACATTTGACAGCATATTCAGTTTAGTGCCTCTCAAAGTGGTAAACATCAGGTGCCCGAGGCTGCTGAGTGAGGATTATCGCAGCACGAGAGGCTTTGAGAATATCATTGCAACCATCCCGATGTATGGTGACTTTGGCTCGCTATCAGTTCATCAAAATGAAGGTGAGGATTTTATGGGGCTGACTGCTGGTGGACATGTAGATAGGTTGCAGATGACATTATGTGACGGAGATGGTCGGCCGATTAGCCTTAATGGTGCTGACTGGTTTATTGAGTTGGAGTTCCGACAGGCTTGAGGCTTCTCTCTTTTCTCTCTTTTCTCTCTCTTCTCTTTAATAAGAGATGATAGTGAAACCATACACCGGCTCAGCCGAGAAGCGGTATACTGCTACTTTTAAGGACGGGAAGATAGTGCACTTTGGGCAGCGAGGAGGGAGCACGTATATTGACCACAGTGACAAGGAGAAGCGCGCTGCATACATTGCTCGTCACAGCAAAAATGGTGAGAATTGGAGCAATCCCAAAACGGCCGGCGCATTGAGTCGCTTTTTGCTGTGGGGTGACAGCACATCGCTACGCACCAATATCGCATCATTCAAACGGAGATTTAATCTATAGGATTTATAAAGATGGGCTTTCAAAACCTTTTCGGCTCTACGTCATCAAGCAGTGGGCTTGTTGATTTGACTAACTATTACACCAAAAGCGAGGCCGATGCTCTCCTCACCGCAAAAGCGAATCTGACAGGTGGGAAGCACGTAGCCGGCGAGGTAACCGACCTCGCTATCACGACAGTGCATACGGTGACCAACAACACACAGCGTGATGCTCTTGTTACCGGTGGAAATATCCAAGCCGGAGATGTTGTTATCGTGACAGACACACAGATTACCTGGATATACAATGGCTCAGGCTACCAGCAGATTGATGCTACCGAAGTGTCGTGGGACAATGTGAAATCCAGTGCAAACAAGTCAGCCACCACCAAGTTTGGCGAATTAGACACTGCGATTGCAGCCAAAGTTACGGCGACTGGCACGAGTGGCAACTGGATGTTTTTGAATCAGGGCTCAAACAACACGACACAATACGTTAGCATTGACATCAAAACGGCGGGTGGCACTGGAACCTCGCTAATTGCTCTGGATGGATATGCAAACGACGGCAGCAAACTGAATTCGTCACGTAGTGCTGTGATGGGCGGGAGCAGTAATGTGGGCCATTATGTGCTCAAAAATTTCTTAGCCACATCGCCTCTATCCCACCAGTTGAGTGGTAATGACCAAACACTTCAAATTGGCTTTGCTCAGACATCAAGCAGTGATAATAATAAGTTTTTGAAGTATGTTCATGGAGGCACACCTATCTGGGACACACCAGCGAGTAGCGGGGGGAGCAGCACTTTCACGGGCCTGAGTGACTCACCGGGCAGCATCACGGCAAATGAGGCAGTTCGAGGGAACTCGGTAGGCAATGGCCTGGAGTTTTTTAATCCTCAACTGATTGATGCAGCCAGTGTCGGCTCACAGGTCTCACTCAAGGGCACCTCGCATAGTGCGACGTCAAACACTATTAAGACACTCAAAGCAGGAACTGGTGTCACTCTAACTACACCTGAGGATAGCAACTGCATTCAGATTAACAGCACTGCTACTGGTGGAGCGAGCATTAACGATGGCAGCATTTCGTCGAGCACGGTTTACTCGAGCAGCAAAATTGACAGCACATATTTGCAGCAGAGCAAGGTGAAGAACTCCACAAGCACGACCGCTGGTGATGTGTATGATGTGAGACATGTAGATAGTCAACTTGCAGGCAAGGCAAACACAAGCCATACACATGTCATCTCTGATGTCACAAATTTGCAAACCAGTTTGGATGCAAAACTGAGCACTACTGTTAATACTCTCGGCACAGGAGGCACGAGTTTGCATATTGTGTCGGGGACACAACTTGGCTTGAAGAGGCTAAATGCTGGTAGCAACGTGACCATAGGCGAAAGCAATGGTGACATCACGATTGCAGCAACTGCTGAGGTGAATGATGCTGTGACTGGAGCAAGCACTACTTACTCCTCGAACAAAATTGTAAATGACTATGTGCCTTACACCAATGTGCACGGAAGCACACGAAGTGGCAGTAACGAAGTCTATAATGCCCCCTATGTTAACACTCAACTAGGCAACAAGTTGGCTACATCGGTGAGCAACTTGGGTTCTTCCGGCATTCAGTTGCACTCTGTGACTGGTCAGGCTTTGAGCCTGAAAACGCTTGCAGGGGCTGGGCTGGCCTCAGTGACGGAGAGTGCTGGGATTATTACTGTGACGGGAAATGCAGACACAAATAAGGCCGATGTGACCTACGTGAATACTCAAGTTGCAAATCTTATTGATGACACACAACACACAACAACAAAGGTATGGTCGTCGTCCAACACTCGTAATGAAATTATTGGACGGGTGGGTTCTTTAGTATCAAAAACCCTCACATCAAGTCAAAACGTAGCCTCTGTGCTAACTACCAGTCAAACGACATTCACGGCTAACAATGAACTTGTAAGTAAGCAGTATGTCGATACACAGGTAGCGAACCTCGTGGACAGTGCACCGGCAACCCTTAATACGCTCAATGAGTTGGCGGCTGCACTCGGCGATGATGCTAATTTTAGCACTACTGTGACGAATTCAATCGCTGCGAAATTGCCTCTCGCAGGTGGAGCATTGACAGGCAACGTGACTACTAACCTTGCAAACAGTGCATTTACCGCTACATCTTTGGTGAGCAAGAACTACGTGGATAATGCTGTCGGAGGAGCAGGAGGGGCGACCACTTTTACCGCTCTCACTGATACACCAAGCACTTTCACCAATGACCGCTTTTTGAAGACCACAGGTAGTGCTGTGGTGGATTTTGAACTAAACAGCAAGACACTCAAGTGGGATTTTTATAGTGCGATAGGTGACCTGCCGGCGGCGAGCAGCAACCACGGTATGCTCGCACATGTCCACGCTGAGGGTGCTGTATATTTCGCACATAACGGCAACTGGGTAAAACTGGCTAACAGTTCGGAACTTACTCCGGCCGTCTCATCTGGTGTAAACCAATACGTGCTGTCAAATGACGGCACAAATCCGGTGTGGATGAGCAGCCTTCAAGCAAGTGCAAACACCGTGAATATTGGAACATCCACACTGAAAAAGTTTGCTACTTGGGTTAGTGGCACGTTTTTGGAATACTTCATGAAGGGTTCACCTAGCAACGGTGATACACTCGGGACGATTGTTTTTAGTGATACTACGTTAAATCAATATACCACAATTGGCGGGAGAGTGGGCGACACGGCATCCGGCGCTCAGTATGGGTATAACCTACTACAGGCAGCGAGAGGCGGGTCTATGGTTGATATAATGCGTGTTGGTAAGACAGGAGCGTCTGACCCACATGACGTGTATGTTAATGGGTCAATGGGAGCGCATGAACTGAAATTTGTGAATCCAGCCACAGGGGCTGTAAAAGGAACCAGTCAGGCATATCCCGTAGAAGCACCCACGACTGCTGGTCACGTGCTCACGGCTGGTGCAGGTGGCACGTGGTCTTGGGCTGCTGCGAGTGGTGGTGGTGGGAGTAGCATTCCGACATCGAGACAACTGAACGTATCAACTGCGACCTCTGGTAACTCATATCAGATTACAGCGGCCGATGGTTCAACTACTTATACCGGAGCATTTCATCTATTTGGTGAGCGCTTCTTTCATTGGATTTTGGAGGAAACTTTGTATTCACCGACATATATCACGGGAAGGATAGCAACTGGTAATGCCAGTTCAGGAGGTAGAAACATATCACCAAGACTATGGATGAACGGTTACCTTGGAGCAAGCACAAATAATTCATCAGACCGGAATGCCTATGGTTATACTTCAGGTCAAACTTCAGAAGAGAATTGTCATCTGGGAGGTCATATCTACATGTATCGTCCATCGTATGCTTATAATTTTACGAAATTATATTGGATAGATTGGGGCGGTCAAGGAGGTTCTTATAATATGAGTGACACAAATTGGACTTCGTCAAGTGAAAGCCGATGGGCGATTATGGCTTCCGAGGACGGAAAGGTATGGGTTACTCTCGCTTGTTTTGGGTCATCAGGAAGCACTGGTTGGTCATACAATGGTGTATCAAGCATAAGCAAAACTGTAAGCACGTCATTCCCATATGGTCTCTCGGCGGGTGGGTATAGCACAAGTGCAAAAAATAATACAATCACATTCAGCAATTCAAACTATTACCAATATTGGATGATAAAGAACATAGATGCAACCGGAACAGCCCGAAAATCAGGTGCACCTTGGTCCGGTGCAAGCCCACACGATATGTTGCGAATAGGTGGAATCCACGAAATTATGTGGGGCTGAAAAATCTCCCGATAAAATATAATGCCGTGGGGATACTCCTGTCACCTGGATATATCTCGCTGTGACAAACGCATTGAGGTCTTTTTTCCGTATGCTGTCTTCACCGAATCCGCTCGGAATACGCTAAGGCATTTCATCATTACTCTCGTTGAGCACATCAAAATGCAGCGATATGGCGACCCCGTGATTGAACATTTCGGCACAGAGGGAGCAAAGGGCTGGTCGGTGATGCAACTCATTGAGACCTCGTGCATCACGATGCACACCACCGATGAGAGTTCAAATATTTTTTTAGATGTGTTTTCATGTCGTAAGTTCGAGCCTGAGGATGTGATTGACTTCGTTCGCTCTTACTGGTCACCGCAAAAAATAATGTATAATTACATAGAGCGTGATGCGGGTGAAGAAGATAGAAAAGAAGGTGAAGGTCTACCAACCTCCTATTGTGAGGACTAGCGAACAGGCGAATAAAAAATGGTTAAAACAAGCAAACGACATGAAGGCGACAAAAGGTCAGTTTAATACATACCGAGTAAAAATATGAGGTTGATATAAAGATGGGATACGGTGATGACTGTCCGTGGTATGACCCGTTTTGCCACATTGTTTCGACCGGAAAGAAGGTCGTAAAAGGCGTGGAGCAATTCGGAGAAGGCATTGGTGATATTTTGCAAGGGGAGAATGTCGGCGACTCGCTTGGAAAATCGTTTGGCGGATTAGCAACTGCTATACCCGGTCCTGCCGGTGATTTTCTTGAGGCAGGTGGAAAGATTGCCAGTGGGGAGAATGTGCTTGAATCACTCGGAAATATGGGCTACAATATGCTTGAAGGTAAGGTGCCGCTGCCGGATTTCATCACCGAAGAACTAGGTAAAGTGATTGACCCATACGAGAGCATTCCCATTCCAGAAAAATTCAAGAACCCACCCTATGAGAGGATAAACCGCACGGTGGGGTTGCTCGATATGGACAGCACATATGACCAAGCAGCCCTCTTATACCTGCTTGCACGTGGAGGACGATATGGGGACGAAGTAGCGAAGGCTATGAACCCCGGTGACGTAGCCGAATACCGTGCGCTTTATGAGACACTTGAAACTAAAAATCCAAACTGGAAAATTCCACTCGACCACAGCAATAGTTCGCTGCAAAAGCGTGCTATGGAAGGCTTCCAAGCCCACCTAAATGAAATTAATGAAATCAAGAAGTATTACCGGAATATGCTCTTGTATGAAACGAGTAAGCAAATGAAGGAGGCTATAAGAGAGGCTGATGAGCAAGCGAGGATAGTCCATCAAGCGCAATATAAAGACGGCGTTAAGTTTGCTTTTAAAACGTTCCAGGAGACATACAGATGGGCTCGTGATAATATCCCCGGTTTGGCTGGAAAGTTAGACGCGTTTGAAACAGCATTTGACACCGTGAAGATGGGGCTCGGTGCATTTGAGAAATGGATTGCTAAGAATAACATACCTGTGTTAAAGCAAATTCGGGACTATGGAGAGTTACAATTGAAAGCATATCAGTTTATTGGTAAGACCATACCTGGTGTGGATGCACTTAGCGAAAAATTGCTCGGTAAGAAGTTGTCAGAAATGAACTACTTGGAAATGACGGATACTGCTACTGCATTCGCAGTGCCGGCTTATGGTGCGGCTCGCTCCGCTATGGAGTTAAACAAGGCAATGCGTGAATCGCTGCAAAACAAGGAGGAGTTAACCGAGGAGGAGTTCCTCAAATTGGTGCAGGACTATATGATTACTGAGTTGTATAAGTTCGAGTTTGAGGGCATCGGTGGAGATATGTATAGCGTGGAGAACTTGGATATACACGGACCGGAGGTTGAGGCTGAGACGGCAGAGCAGCCGCAGCCTATGAGGCTGATTCAGCCCTCTATGAATGCAGGAATCAGTAAGCCGAAGGTCACGAGGGCCGGCCCGGAGCCGATTGAGCCACGTAGTGTAGTCAGCATTTACAAAGAGATGCCGAGTTTTAACGACGTAAATGGTGCATTTGTGCCCGGTATGAGTGGCGATTCATGTAAGTATAAAATTGAGGATATAACGCCTGCCCCTAAGAATGAACTAAATGCTTTATATGAGGGTATTGATAGCATAGCAGAGTTGCCATATTTCGGGAGACGTAGACAGAGGGTGCCTATATAAAATGTAGAATTGATATATATGCACGGCAAAGAGAAAGGAGAGAAGCGAGAGAAGCGAGAGAAAAGAGAGAAGGGGTGCGGCTGTGGCTGTGGGCCGGGAGGCAGCAAGATGAAGAAGGCTGTCAAAGATGCATTCAAGACTATGAAAACTCCGAATGCATCTATGGTGCAGTTAAAGAGGGATTATTAGATGTAATGCTCATCTACATGATACAATAGTTTGGGTGTATCAGGGTATATGATTTCAAATGTTTCACCAGGCTCTTGTTGGCCACATTTGCATATACTCATAAAAAAGTTATCTATGATTCTCACTATCTCATTCAGGGCTTGTATCAAGTCACGTATGAAATCGTCCATTTATACTAAATCTGTATCGTGGTTTAATTTTTGGTTAGATTCTATTTTATTCACAAATGCATACACTCTCGCCATCGCCCATTGCTCCTTGCTGAGTTTCGCACTGATGGGGGCTGATGCATCTTTTTTGAATGAGCCTTTTACCCTGACTGACTCCGGGTTGGTTTTGTGTGCTCCGACACCTCTGTCGTATACCTTTTGCAGTCTTGATATCGGTTGCTTGCTTACTCGTGCGATTTTTGCAAGTGAATGGCTCTCGTCCTTATCAAAGCCGTGTCTTTTATTCCACTGCTGTCTATGTGTTAATCCCATTTATATATACATAGAGATGTATTCGGCTTATAAAGGCTACAAAGCGCTCAAAGGGCTCACCGTTGACCGGCGGACTTTTATGTCGCAGATGAGAGCAAGGGGGCAGGATTTGAATAATGATAGTGACCTGCCGGATGAAATCATTTTTGAGATTGCTCGCACGGATATGGAGGAGGCTTATGCAAAGGCTAAAGAACCGGGTAACCCCGTAGTCTTGCAGTCATATCGCTTTCCATATGTGGCCGTGGTGCGAGGCACCGACAACCTGGATGACCTAAAAACGGATGCATTCACCGGTCTCACAGGCATCCAAGATGCAAACTTTAAGAGGCAAGTTGCTGAGGTGAAAGCATTCCTGGCTGAGCATCCTGAGGTGCAGCACGTGATAGGTCACAGTTTGGGTGGGGCTGTCGCACAAGAGGCAACTAAGGACAATCCTAATGTTAAAACGGTGGGCTTAGATGCTGCGAGAGTGCTGAATACAAATGAGGGGACGAGAAGCCGCAATATTAATACCGATAGCAAGTTCGATATGCTCTTAGACCCTGTTGGTGTGCCTGAGATGAAGCACGAATTTAAGAGGTGGTTTAATGCCGACACACCGAGTGGCCGTGTGGGTCATCGCTCATGGGAGGCTCCGTATAAGAACAAATACAGTAAGGTCAAGGGTGACCCTCGAGCGATGACTGGATTTTACGATGGGCAAATAAGGTATGTAAGTGTATATGACGAGGAAAAAGAAATCTAAAGAGAAACAAGAGAAGGATTGGGTTATAGTTCATGCCGGTGAAGGAGTGGTATTGGAGATACAAAACAATGCCAAACAGAAGACATTACGAGAGGATACTAAAGTGTGCGAGGGAGCATTATCGGAGGCAGATGGCCGACCCTGTGAAAGCAGAGCAGATGAGGGCAAAGTGGAGGGAGAGGTATTTAAAACAAAAGGAAAAAAAGAATAATGGTTGTTAGTTTTTTTGTTGCTTGTGGCCGTTTTGAAATGGCCACAAATTTTTATGGTAAGGGTTATGTTGCTGATATGTTCTCATGATGAGAGCATATCAGTAAGGTTTTTTGCTTGTGGCCGTTTGTGGCCGTGTGGCCGTTTTATTGACCCCAAAAACTTTATAATATTTACGGAGGTTGTTGCCCTCCTTCGGAAATCTTGCTTTGATTTTCAAAACTTTATAAATATAGAGAAACGGCCACAGAAACGGCCACAAGAGATGAGAGCATATATGGTAAGGTTGGGCAGGATGTGGCCATTTCTTTTACACCATAATTAAAACGGCCACAGAAACGGCCACAGAAACGGCCACAAACGGCCACAAGCCCCTAATCCTCCTCTTTGCCGAACACCCCCTCAATGAATAATTTGAGGTAGGCGAGGTTGAACTTGTAGCACCGTGTTGACTCACCACCACCGAAACGATGCTTAGCATCAAGCCTCACGCCATCAATGTCATTTATCTTGGTGAGCACCAACTGCCGAGGATACTCGGGGCTCGGGAAGCCCTCATTAATCATCCAGAATTGATACATCTGTTTGAATTCGACCGGCCGAATGTAAAACTCATCACCGGCCACCTCCCCGTAGTTCTTGTATGTATCGCCCTCAAAATTGTCACGGAGCATCTTATACACATCCGAGATGCAGTTCTGCTTCATGGACTTGTATGCTGAGGTTAGCGGCCGGTCAATCTTTGGGACGAAAGCCGAGATGTCTCGCTGCATAAGTTCAGTGTAGTATGCATCCATCACCTTCGGGTCACGAATAGCCGTGTGGAACTCATCGAACTTGTCGGCATTGCCCTTCCAAGCACTGCTTACCTTGAGCACAACAAAACGGCGGTCATCATATGGAATCTCAACCGGTGTGTGGTTGTTGCTCAGGATGAAGAGCCGAAGGTAGTTGCCGTGGCTAATCACATCCTTATGCTTTGAGTTGATGTCATATCTATTTGCAGTGATGAAATGCTTGATGCTCTCTTTTGAGGAGAAGCCATCTTTGCCCCCCAATTCATTGAGTTGGTAAAGCATCTTCTTGAACATTGAGGGGTTGAAGTTTCCGACCATATCACTGATGTTAGATGTGCGATGACAGTGCTCCTCACCAATGAGCCTCTCCAACTTGTCAATCTCACTATCTTTGCCACCTCCTTGCTCGCCCTTCATGACAATGGCAACCAAAGGCAATTCGGCTGGCTTTTGCACCATATGTGCCTCATAGTTGAGCATATACTGATACACCGCATCATCGCCGGCAGCCACCACCTCTCTCAAATGCTCGTGTATGATACTTGTATCAGCAACCTCATCGGTGAGGCTTCGTGGGAAGCCGGTGAACAGATTGAACACATCACTCGGGCACTTCCTCTCATCAGGGATGAAGTCAATCCCGTTATATGTTCGGCAGTGAGGGTCTTTCATCCACTGATTGTAGATGGGAGCAAGTCCCTTCTTACTTTCATACACATAGGTGCTTGTCTTGTGCTTGAAGCCCTTCTCATTGCAAGGGTAATACGGGCTCTTATCATTAGGTCGGCTGATGAACATTGGAGGCTCAAGAATACGAGCATTATCCTTCTCAAGTTTCCTCTTCACCGATTGGTAATCGGTAGCATCATTAGCCCACTCATCAAAGTCAAACTCAGCCGGCACTTTGATTGCATCATCAAACGGCTTGACAGCCCACGTGATACCGAACTCAGCCGTGGCCTCATTCAGTGTGCTGATGGTGTCCTCAGTGTATGCACCCTTATCCAAATGGAAGCCATCAAACATAAGAGTATCAACTCGGCCGACATTACCGACCGCAGCCATAAGCACCTCATTCTCCATCTTGCATAGCACACGGTTGAGAATACTTGCTTTCGGGTTGCTCTTGCTTCCACCGGTAAAGTTGATGCCCTCGAAGTCGGGATGATTCTTGTTTGCATGAAGCCATTCACGAATGCCAACCAACTCCTGTGAGAGCATCTTCAGCCATTGACCCTTTCCACTCACAACCTTGTCGAGATAGAGGGCAATGAGTATGTCCAACTTTTGGAGGCCGTGCTTAGCGAGCACTTTCTCACGGCTAGTGACATACTCGCGTAAATAGGTGCAAGGAAGGTCATATTTTTTCTCGCATAAGTATAGCAGAAGTGTCGGGTGAGCATTTTTCATATCAACATCAAGGACAAAGGGTCGGACAAGGAAACTTCGGAGGCGGTGCTGGAGGCGTTGGACCCCGAAGGTTGAGCAATATTGTCTGCCGGAAAATTGGCTTAAAGCGAACTTGTATGATATAGGGTATGTGCCGTCGCCATACACAATGGTAGAAAGCCAGGCCTTCACCTCTCGGACATATGCCTTCTCATCCCACTTGTTAGTATCTTGGTCTATCTCGTCCTTAGACCAAAACTGAAGTAGGAACTCATCGTCACTGAGAGAGTAGGCATACTGGGCTGCACGGACATCAATACGCTCAACGAACTTCTGCTGCATCTTGTATATTTGGGTAGACTTTTGCTTGCCGGCCTTGTCTATACTCATTATACTCGCCATGTCTTTAAGTTCTTTTATATATATATTATATATTTTATTTCAATCAATTTAAAACGCAAAAAAAATAAAAAATTAAAAACACAAAAAGAAATGTATCTTTTTGTGTCTTTTATGGTGTTTTTATTTGTGTGCATATGTATGCAAATTTCAGTCTAAGTCGGAGCACTTGCCGACCATCTCCTTGTGATGCGGGGTAAGGAGGTGCTGCTCCATGCACCGGGTGAACACGTATATATCACAATGCTCGCACAATGTTCTTTTACCGAGCACCTTCGGCTTCCCCTCCTCTTTCTTTTCCGCAACTTTTGCTAAATGCTTAGCGCTCTTCATGTGAGGGCCTTTATTCGCGAGGCTATACTCTTGGTTGCAGTCAGCGCAATACCATCGGCGGTCGGCATTGTATTTGTTAACGGCATCACGGTGGCGATAGTAGAATGATTCCTTCTTTTTACTATCGGCTAACTGAGCCTCCAACTCGGAGATGCGTGCAAGCAATTCCTCACGTGTCCTAGTATCAGTCATAATCTCCCCGTTGATTGCACGAGAAACTTCCTCCTTGATTTCGTTGATGTGCATGTCTATACCCATATATATATAGACATATCTTTATATTATATTTCTTTAAATCAATTTATTTCACGATTTTTTTTTCTTTTTACCTTTCTTTTTCGCCGGGGGAGGAGGCTTTTTACCTTTCTTTTTCGCCGGGGGAGGAGTTGGAGGCTCCTCCTCCTCCTCCTCTTCATCATCTTCACCCTCTTTATCCTCAATACCCTTTTCGGCCTTCAGTTTAGCAATTTGAGCCCGAGTCATAGGCTTCTTCACCGGAGCCTCATCGTGGTCCTCAATCAGCACACCATATCTAATATACTGTTCAAGCAAAACCTTTGATGTATGCATCATCCGAGCCATTTCTCGCTTCTCGTTGTTATTTCTTTTTCTCAATTCGCTCCACCAAGTGAGGAATGAGTGCCGAGCATCGTTGAAAGTCATTCCGATGGCTTTTCTCAGTTTGGCAGCCCCGACCTTCCCCACTGGATTTTTCAAGGCAGCATTTGTGATGAGCCACTTACGTGGGTGAGCATCAAGGCTAGCCATTACTGCATTGTGAACTTTCGGAGGCACCTGTTGTATGGTTTGCTGATTTTCAAAATCGCTGCGAGTTTTCATACTTCGGAATACAATCTGTTTATCCTTCGTGGCATAGTAATCATCAATGTCATTTGCGTGCTCCTTCTCCGGCACATCACTAAGTTTGTCTACAATTTTCATGCGACCATAGTTATCTCGGACGGGAGGCATTTCAAGGCCTCCGCCGGCAAGTAGCATAAGCAGTAGATAGTCTTGCCACGTGCTCCATGAATCATATTTGCTCGGCTTCTTGGCTTTGGACACCTTGTCTAACACCGGTTTCCAAGGCGGAGCGATTGTTTTATCGGAAATGTCTTCGGCCGCTTTGTCTTGCACTTTCATGTATCGAACGACGGCGCCTCGCATATCCTCTAAGGTATCCTCGGCACGAGACACAAAGTCATTTAGAAAGGGTGGGCAGTGAGTGGCCACGGCTGTGATGCTTAGCAAAAGTTTCTTGGCCTTCTGAACGAGGTCAATCTCTTCGAGCACGCTCCCGGGCGTGCGGAAGTAATCCCGGTCCTTGTTCTTGACAGCATCGGTAATTTCCTTATCATACTTGGGCCAATTTGTCTTCAAATGGTCTATTATATCTACATCAAAGCCAATTTTAAAGTGATTATAAAAACTCTTAGGGGCTTGAATGGCTGCTTTGATGGTAGCCTCCGCGTAGGCCTGCCCTTTGCCGGGCCCTTTCGATTGTATTTGAGTAGGCATCGTCTCCCGCACGCATTCTTCAATTGCCTTGACATTCCACTTCTTCTTACTATCGGTGGGCTTGGAGGTGCTTGCTCCCCCACCGATTATCCCCTTTGAAGGGTGCGGAGCATACACGAGAGGTGTGGGAGGAGGCATAATTACTTCTCCTACGGGCTGGCATCGGATATATGTAGTCTTACCCTTCTCCCCCTTGCGGATTTTCCCACGCTCCATGCTGATATGGTCTTTTGTGTGGATTTGGGGCAACCCAGCCTCATCGCGGATGCAGTTTATGTCGGCTATTGATATGTTGAACCTACTCATCGTATCGTTCCGAGGCATAGAGCCGCTACGTATACGGCGCAAAATCTGATGTTTTAGGTAGGCCTCTTTGTTATCGGGATTCTCATACCAAGCACGGAATCTCTCAGTCTCACTATCGCTCTTCTTCGGGGGCATCTTTGAATACACTACAGATTATATATTGATATTCCTTTATATCAATTTTATATATATATATTTAAGAAAATATATCTATAAAAAAACGCATACGCTATACTTGGACCATCCCCCGCGGCGATTGTGGGGAGGAGGGTGAATCCCTCTCCGGGGGCGGGGGCTTAGGCTCTACGACTGAGCGGACTATACGCATACCGCACACAGTTATCTCTGTGCAGCGGCTAAGGCGCATAACCCCAAAGCAAGTAACTAGGAAGGTAGTGGCCGCCCCTACTATTGCTACTATATCTGCTGTGCTCTCAACTGCAGGCATATTTTGTATTATGGGGAGAGAACAATAATAATCAGACAATTGTTCACTGCTGGGCTTTGTTTTTCTTCGCATTTTTGTCTCGGCACGGGACACACGACATGAAAATCGGACCAGTTATGGTCTCAGTCGTATCGCTGCTGCGGTAGTGAATGAAATCTCTCTCAACGGCAACCCTTTGCCCTCTCAAGCAATCTTTGGATGCCCTTCGCTTTAGCCGGCAGTGAGTGAGGTCACCGACTTTGAACCCGCACCAGCCTCCTTTGCTTGGAGTCCCAGGTTGTGGTGGTTCGCCGTTGGGTAGACGGGGATTGCGCTGTGGAGTAGCGGGAGCGACAGCGGGCTGTGGAGCGACGGCGGGTGGAGTAGCAGGAGCGGCGAGTTGCATCTGCGCCATATGCGCCGCCAACTGCGCCTCAGCGGCACGTGCCCTTGCGTCAGCCGCCATATGCGCCGCCCTCTCAATGCGGCACAGTTCAATCGCCCTTCCGCCATGAGGCGGAAGAAGCGATTCGAAGTCAACACAGACCGGACATGCAGGTCGGTCCGGCGTGCTGTATCGGAGTAGACAGGCGCGGCAGCATCTGGCGTCACAAGCATCGCAATCTGCAATGGTATAGCCGCCCTCATCTTCATATTTGACAACAACATCCACACCACACCAATCGCAGGTGTCCACTCCTCCTTCGCTGTCCTCCTCCTCCTTTGCTATCATCTGTGCTGCGAAGCAAGCATTGCACAGAGGCTCGCCGTCTTCAGTCTCGGCACGGCAATTGTCGCACAGTAATTCTTCACAGCCTTCACACTGAACAACCCAAATTTCTTCGCCGAGATAGCGATATGTCGTGCCGCAGAATGCGCAGGTATCTTCGTCGTCACCTACCACGGCACACGCACGTCAAGACAGGCGGGCTGTAGGCGGGTGGAATAGGCACCACACCTCCCTCTTCTTCTTCTTCTTGTTCGCTGCTTTCTTGTTCTTGTTCGCTGCTCTCTTCTTCTGCTTGGCTGCTGCTGTCCTTTGCTTCCTGAGGCGAGCCGCCTCCCTCCTCCAAGCCACCTGCGAGTCGCCTCAGATAAGCAGAAGGGACAAGAAGAGAAGGCACCTACCTGCCTTCTTCTCTTGCTTCTTCTGCTTCTTAGGTCCCATCGCTTGCTCTTGCTCTCTTGCGTTCGCTCTTGCCCGACGCACCTAATTGGTAATTAAAGGCCAAAAATTGGAAATTAAAGGCCAAAAATTGGTAATTAAAGGCCAAAAATTGGAAATTAAAGTGAAAAAAAAGGTGAAATTGCAAGAGATGAACGCAAGAGGCCGGTCTTACACTTGCGCTTGCTGTGGTGGTCGTCACGCTGTTCACAACTGCCCAATCCATCAAGACAGACAGCAAGCCATGAACAAGCACAGAGAAAACACCAAGGTGCTGCTTGACCGCGGCAAACTCACTGGTGTGGTGGAGTTCAATGTGGCGCTTGGCGACAAGCACTTCACTGCGAGTCGCAACATCACTGAGAGCGACCTCATATCATTTGAGGGCGAGTTGAAAGCCAACAAGTTGGAAAACTTCAAGGAGCAAGCCGCCTCAATCCGCAACCAGACGGACATGCGAGGTGCGTCACGACCCGACTCGCCCGTGCTCACACGACCCGCATTGCCCCTGTGAATCGCCACTTGCCTCTCTTGTCATATCCCACTTGCCTCTCTTGTCATATCCCACTTGCCTCTCTTGTCATATCCCACTCGCCTGTGCTCACACGACACGACCCGCCTGTGCTCACACGACACGACCCGCCTGTGCTCACACGACACGACCCGCCCGTGCTCACACGACCCGCATTGCCCCTGTGAATCGCCACTTGCCTCTCTTGTCATATCCCACTCGCCTCTCTTGTCATATCCCACTCGCCTCTATTGTCATATCCCACTCGCCTGTGCTCACACGACACGACCCGACACGACCCGCAGGTGAGAAACGCAAGGCGGCTGTGCTCCAACTGGAGGCGGAAGCGAAGCAAAAGCGATTGAAGGAAGAGATGGAACTGGAAGAGAGGAAGCGTGCTTTGCTTGAGGCAGATACGCCACCTGAGCCACCTAAGAAGCCCGACCCGCCACGCACGGACGAAGAGGAGAAGCAGGCACGCACATGCACGCACATGCACGCACAGCACCACACACTGATATGCAGGCATTGGCTGCTGCTGAGGTGAGACAGGCCAAGTTTCTTCAAGGCTTTCACACGAAGCCTGACGAAATAGAGGACTTCAGGGCTACTGCTGCTAACATCAAGGCCAGGGCTGCTGCTAACAAGGCTGACGAAGAGGCAGCAAAGGCTGGCGGAGAGGGCATCATCTCTACTGCTGCGAAGGCGATTAACATTGTCGGAGCAGGGGTGGCCTGTGCTAAGGCCGCCGGAGTGCTGTGAAATCATCATAAACTGTGACTGTGAGCAAGTAGTGTGCTTTCCGATTTAGACTATGCATCATCGAGAGACAAAGGAGAGCGAGGGCGAGTGCTAGCAGAGTATGGCAAACCGGTATCAATGGGTTGAGGGGGGTGGGGCGCTGTGGCCGTTTCTTTGGCCACATTC
>VMHT01001595.1_pt1 | contig 23464 bp, 34 predicted proteins | sample 4693611 | NCBI WGS metagenome assembly VMHT01 (sample SAMN12280063, study PRJNA550983) | marine metagenome | isolation source: seawater sampled from same location over 5 years 0.02-0.2 micron viral filtrate | place: USA: collected off the coast of southern California halfway between the port... ...
AGTTAAAACAGCAGATGACCCAAGGGAAGTAGAGCCAGAAACTTATGATCCAACAAAAGTAGGTGATGCACCTAAAGCAGAAGCAGAACAAATGACTGTTACTGAAGAGATGAAGATTAAAGCTGCTCAAGGTACTATGTCTGAAGAGGAAAAGAAAGCATATGCTGATGCACTCATAGCAGGACAGGCACAAGTTACTAAAGAAGGAACTGTGATGGGTCAGTTAGAAATGTTAAGTGCTCAAGCTGAAGATGGTCAGATACCAGCATACGCTACAGCGGCAGTAAGATCAGCAATGAGTGCTATGGCTGCTCGTGGATTAGGTGCTAGTAGTATGGCTAGTGGTGCAGTATTTAATGCAATACTAGAGTCACAGTTACCTATAGCAAAACAAGATGCAAACACGTTTGCACAATACGGTTTAGCTAACGCAACAAATGCACAACAAGCTACACTTGCAAAAGCCGCAGCTTTGTCATCACTTAATATGGCTAATTTAAATAATAGACAACAGGCTGTAGTAGAAAATGCTAAGACTTTCTTGCAAGTAGGTTTAGCAAACATGAATAACAGACAACAAACAGAAATATTCAATACTCAAGCACAACAAAATTTTATGTTGTCAGATCAGGCTGCTGATAATGCAGCTAAACAATTTAATGCTACATCAAAACAACAGGCAGATCAATTTATGGCTAGTCTTGCAAGTAATATATCGCAGTTTAATGCTTCTCAAGTAAATGCTATGGAACAGTTTAATTCAGGCGAAGCAAATGCTATGGCTAAATTTAATCAACAATTAGAGGATGCGAGAGAACAATTTAATGCTTCAAATAAATTGGTTATAGAACAATTTAATGCTAAATGGAAACAGCAGGTAGCTACAACAGATACTGCCGCACAAAACTATGCAAATGAATTTAATGCAAAAGCATTGCTAGATATATCTAATACAGCTTACTCTAATATGTGGTCACATATGGGTGATCTTATGGAGTGGGCATGGACAAGTGGAGAGAATGCAAAGTCTAGACTACATGAACTAACTCTTGCTGAGATGGATGCTAAGTTACAGTCTGAACTTGCCCATCTTAAATTAGATGCAGAAGCAAGTAGTGCTATTGGTGGCTTTATAGTTGATATGTTTACAAGTCCTCTTGCAGGTTCACTTGCAGGATCAATGTTTGGGATAAAAGGAAAAGAGTAAATGAGTACAATAGGTAAAACAAAAGCAGCCGAAATGGCATACAGAAAAATACAGATGTTAAAAGCACAGATGTTGCAGAGAGATTTTAATCCTGCTGATGACTACAAAGGTTCTCTTATGGGCAGGTCAGAAACTAGAAGAGAAGGTAGAATGGACAACATGGAAAAGCAGGATGAAGAGATGATGAGAATAGCTAAGATAGCTAATAATATAGAGAGTGGTTTTAAAAGGAAATAATTATGCAGTTACAAGATCAACAAAGATTTAGAGGACCTGTTCCGGGACAGGCTATGACGGCAGGAGAAAAGAGTAGACCTTGGTTTAATCCACCTAAATTTAACACTGTAGAAGAGGGTATGGAGTTTTACTTAGATAAACTGTCTACACAAGAACAATCAACAAAGTTATTTTCTGTAATAAGAACAGGCATACCAATCACAACTATAACAGAAACTATAACAACAGGTGGTGTCATGGAAGGATACCATACTATTGATGTAGCACTATTGCTAAATCCAATTATTGTAGAGTTTATAAAAGGTATGTGTGATGTAGCAGGTGTAGAGTATACATTAGATAGCACAATACCTGAAGAAGATAAAGTTAATATGACTGCATTTAGAGAAGTAATAAAAGAACAGCTTGATGAAAGTGGACAAAGTATTCAAGCTGCAGGTGAGCAGACTAAAGAAGTTAAACCAAAAGGATTAATGGCTAAGAGGGAGACAGAGTAATGCGTTTTATGTTTGGACAAGCACTAGCAGGTGCAGCAAGAAGAGGTTCTCAGAGATTACAAGAGCTTGAAACTAGAGCACAGACTATTACCGACAGAGCAACACAAAGGTTTTTAAATCAACACGATGCATGGCAAACACAGTATGACGCAGACAAGCGTGAATATACAAAAGCCTATCAAAGTTTAGACAATGTAGGTATAGAACTTACCAAGGCACAAAAAGAAATGATACTTCTTGGTGGTCCAGAGGGTGCAAAAGCATTTGCTGAAGCATATAAAAACGACAGAGAAAATCAAGCATATAAATATTCAAAACAAAGAGGAAGACAAATTAGTTTTGAAGCAGGAAGAACTACAGAGTTAGAAAAACCACAATTTGAATATACAGATGAAATGAAACAAGCCTTTCTTGGTAAAGTATTTCAAAGGTCAGATGACTATAATAAACTTGTGGGTCAAGGAGATGAAAAAGGTTTAGCAGACCTAGGACTTGGTATAAAGAAAGCATCTGCATTATATGCTCAAGGACTTAATCCTTATAGAGATATTGAAGAGTCAATGAAGATGACTGCACAGACAGAGGAACAAAAGAACCAATCAATGTTAGGTCTTACAATACCTGCATCTTATCTACAATCTGGTGTGAGAACTCAGTTAGCAGCTATTGGTGTAGTTAAACCTGAAGAGATAACTGATGCACAGTTAGGTGTAGGAACAGGTTGGAAAACTCCTGTATATGATTTAGTTGATACAGAAACTTTATTAAGAATAGAAGAGAGTGGACTAAACCAAGAAAAAGTTGCATTGAGTATGAAAGCCACTATACAAGAGATGCAGTTTAATAAAGAATATAATGGTGTTCTTATGAAAATTAAATTAAAACAATACCAAGGCATGGATGATGAACAATTAAGAGTGCAATTACAGAACGATAATTTAAAGTTACAAAATGCATATGATAAAATTAAACTTGATCCTGTAACTGCTAAAACAATACAAGACTTAGAAGTAGAAGCAGCAGGATTACAAAATGATTTAATGGAAAAAAATTTAAGTGAGACATCTTTAAATCAATCTATAACAAATGCACACGCTAGAGAGATACAATTAAAAGAAAAACTAAAAGCTACAACAGACCCAGAAGGGCAGAAGCTAGTAAGCTCTCAGATTAAACAAGTTCAAGATGTTATAAAAAGCCACTTAATAATGAAAGAAACTTTGAATGCAGTTGACTCAGGTATTAATAATGCAACACCACTGTTTAATTTAAAAGAACAGTTTATGTTAGAAGCAAAAAATCAAAGAGGATATTTTGAAGAGAGCATTAAAGAAGGAACAGGTGCTTTAGCAGCCGTTGATACAGGAGAAGAGACAGCAAAAGGTCGTGTAAGAAGAGCGTATGATACAGTGCAAGGAACTATATATCAGGATGAAAATCCTGAAATGTTTAAAGCTATTGAGGATCAAATACAAGCAGATGTAGATTTTAAATTTTTAAATATGTTAGCTAAGCCTGATTCACAGGGTAACTATGCATCTTTAACACCAGATGACAAGGGTGTAAACGCTTTCATATCTACTTTATCTGTTACTAATAAAAGTGATTATGAATTATCTGTTACTCAAAGAATTACGGACACAGAATTTACAACCATAGTTGATGCTGTAGAAGATGGAGTCATGTCAGTTGAACAAATAATAAAAGAAGTGTCTGATTCTAATCAACTACCACTTGATGAGTCAGGTAAAATAGTAAATAATATTGTTGCAATGTTAAAACCTAGTCAAGGTGAAAAAGATAGTGCTACTAATATAATAAAAGATGCCCAATCAACTATAAATACAGCACTAAATCCTGAACAAGAAAAACTTAATAAATATGCAAGTTCTTTTAGTGCAGAAACTACAGATACAAAAACTTTAGGTGAAAAAATTGATGATAAAATAAAACAAGAAATAATCAATGAGAGAAAAAGACCTAAATTTTTATCTAACATCGCTCAAGGAATTGGAGCAGGAGGTAAATTAAGAAATACGTTTAATAATTTTACAAAGCTAGAGGGAGTTAGTGATAGAATAAACCAAATGAAAGATTCATCCTATTTAAAATCTGAAAATAAAATAAATCAACAAAATGTAAACTCTGCATTTCAAAGTTTAATAAAGTTAAAAGAACTATTTAACAATGAAACTAATGTAAGCAACGAACAAATAAATAAATTTTTAAAGAGTGACTTTAGGTTGTTATATAATTCTTTAAGCGAGGATCAAAAAGGTTTATTAGAAAATATAGGAAATTAAATGGTAAGTTTAGCAGACTATAGAAACAAAAGAAAACTTGTTGGTGGTGTAATAGCAGGTGTTCCCACTGCTCTTTCTTTAGATACTTATAAAAATAAAAGAAAGAATAGAGATGAATTAAATAAGTTAACATCCTATGGTGCACCAACAGAAGATTTTACAATACAAAAATTTGCACAAGATGAAAATAGAATAGCTAGTTTAAATGACTACATGGTAAAGAGATTAGGTGAAGATGGACAGCAAGATGAAGATGAATCTAATGAAGATTATGTAAAAAGATTTATGACTCATGCTCGTAGGTTTGAAACTAATAGCATAGATATTATGGGTCAAATAGATTATCTACGTGGTGCAAACGAAGAAGATAGAAGAAGATTTGGAAAGTTGTATTCAGACTACAACGCATTACCAAGTGCAGGTGAAGAAGGTGGAGACAGTAGATTAAGAGCCACTAAAGATTATTTAAAAGCAGCAATACTTGATCCAATAAACCTCGTAGGTTTTGGTGTAGCTAGATTAGGAACTGCTGTTGTTGGTAAGATGGCTGTTAAAGAAGGGCTAAAAAGATTTGTACCAAAATCCAAAGTAACAAGAGCAATGATAGGTAGTACAGGTGCAGGTGCAGGATATGGTGCTATGTATAACTTAGCAGATCAAGATATAAAAAGAAAAAGTTTTATGGTTGATGAAGAAACAGGCGAAGAACTAACACCTGACACTGAAATAGACTTAATGGATACAGCTTTTGATGCAGTGCTTGGTGCAGGTATAGGTGCAGGTTTAGTTGGTGCAGGTGCAGGTGTAGGCATTGGTGCAAAGAAATTATTTGGAAAATCAAAGAAAGATAAAGATTTATTAGATCAGATAGCTGAAGATGAAACAGCGACAATAGACCCTGTTGAAGGTCCTCGTGTTATTGATCCGTCAAAGTTAGAAGAAGCAGAAGAAATAATAAAAAAATCTAGAAAGAAAAAGGGAGAACCTTTTAGTGATGAAGAATTTAAAAAAGGCATAGAAAAACTAGATGAAAATATAATAACTAAACAAGATATACTGAGAGAATCACCTATAGTTAATGGCAGAGTGTTAGTAGAACTATCAAAGAAAATGAACAAGATAGTTATTAATATTACTGAAGAACAAGAAAGATTGGGCAGACCTATAACTCTTGTAGAAAGAGCAAAAGAAGATAAGATAGTTAGTAACACAGTTAAAAATCTTTTACAAAATATTGAACAAGTAGATCAAGATGTATTACAAGCTGCTCTTAGAAAAGAAGGAATAACTGAGAATAGATTTTTAGATTTTTTAGAAACAACAGACGCTTTTGCTCAAATGAAAAGAAGCACAGAAAGAGAATCAGCACAAACAATAGGATCACTAGGTCCAGTGGGAGCTTTAAGAAATAAACTTTTATCTTTAGACCCTGCATTAAAAAAGAGATTAGATGAATTGTATGGTGCAGATGAAGAAGTTACTAGCTCTATAGGTAGTGCATATAATTTATTGAAAAGATTAGATAGGGAACGTAGAGCATTAATGGTTACACAGATTGCAACAACAGCACGTAACGTGGCTACAGGTTTGTCTGTTGTTACCTTTGAAACTTTAGCTAATACTATGGAAGCAACACTGTATCATTTAGGTAAAGCGTTTAAAGGAGAGACAAAAGGATTTGCAGTAGGTTTAAAAGATTGGACAAAAGATAGTTTTGGTTTGTTGTATAGGTTTGTAAGACAAGGACAAAGTAAAGAGATAGCAGACTTTTTATTAGAAAATAATCCACGTATAAGTAAAGTTATGTTTCGTACACTAGGAGATGTAGGAGAGAAAGAATCTGAAACACTGTCATCATTTGCTAGGTATGCTAATACTTTAAACATAACACAAGATGCATTATTTAGGAGAGCTTTCTTTTCTGATTATGTAACTAAAAGATTAAGAAGAGCAGGTGTAGAATTATCTGACCTAGATAGAAACGGAACAAGTATATTTGGTATAGCAAAGAAAAGTAAAGGTCAGGTAAATACAGAAGTACAAATTCTTAGAGATGGTATGGAGTATTCATTAAAGAATACATTTGCTCTTATGCCAAGGAGTGGACCTGCACATCACTTTGTAAAGTTTGTTGAATCTTTTCCGGGTATGCCTGTGATTGGTACAGGTGAGTTTCCATTTGCTAGGTTTATGGCAAATGCTATGTCCTTTCAGTTAAAATACAGTCCTATCAATGGAGCATATGGTATATACCAAGGTGCTATTGCAGGAGCAATGAAAGGTTTAGGTAAGAAAACTACACCACAACAAATGCAAGAGATAAGAGAAAGATTAGGACAAGGTATGGTGGGTTCAGCTGCATTAGCTACTGCTATATATTATCGTGAAAATAATCAAGATACTGAATGGTTTAATCTCAAAGCTAAAGATGGTAGAACAGTTGACATGCGACCCTTCTTTCCTGCTGCACCATATATGATTGTAGCTGATATGATTGTTAAATATAATAATGGTGAGCTTGATAAATTAAAAGGTAAAGATTTTATAGATGGATTTACAGGTGCTCAGTTTAGGGCTGGTGCGGCATCATATACAGTTGATAAATTTTATGAAGTAATTGGATCAGAGGGTGGTATAGATTCTATTGGAACAGAAAGACTTGGAGAAATAATAGGTGGATATGTTGGTGAAGTTACATCAGGATTTATTACACCTGCACGTATTGTCAAAGATGTAGTTGCAGCATTTGATGAAGAAGAAGCAATTGTAAGAGACTCTTCTGCAATAGAGGGTGTTGGAGCTAAAGAACGTGGTGTCAATGCTTTTCTATCAAAGTTTTTAAAGAACATTCCTTATGCATCACAGACACTGCCTGAATATGAATCCCCTACGAGAGAAGAAACAGTAAGAACACAGTCACCTTTGTTAGGTCAGTTCTTAGGTTTAAGATTTAGAGAAAGAGCAAATCCTGCTGAAGCAGAACTAGTAAGATTAGGATACAAGAGTTTTGAAATATTACCTACAACAGGGGATAAGGAAGCTGACAGACTAGCAAAGAAAACACTTGGTGGAATATTAGAAAAGTATATAGGTAATTTAATTAAAAGAGATAGATATAAAAACATGACAGAAGCACAGAAGAAAGCTGTCGTTAAAATATATCTTAGAGAATTAAGATCAGTAGCAAAAGATTTTGGAGAGATAGAAGCAGCAAAGGTTGCTCAGGAAATGGGAACAACCTTTACTTCATTTGATAGAGCACAGTGGTCTAGACTACCTAGAAATATGCGTAAACTAGCCAATGAATATTACATGGAAAAACATGGAAAAACTGTAGAGGAGTCAGGTGAATATAGAAAAGGTACTATGGTAGGTAGAATATTAGGAAGACAACCTCTATCATATTAATTATCTCTTATCCCCACTACCCCCTAGTACACCACGTTGTTTTCTATCACTTAACTTATCAAGATTAGACTGCATCAATGCACCTAAATCTAGGTTAAGATGATCAGCTAACATAGCACAGTACCATAGGACATCCCCTATTTCCCCACCAAGATCGTGACTCTTCTTGTTGTCACGTATAACCTTCTTAGCTTTATTAGCTATCTCACCTGCTTCACCAACCAATCCCAAACTTAAATACTCAAGAGCTTTATCTTTAGGAAAGATGGCAGTCTCCTTTGCTTTTGTTTGGTAGTCTGATGCTACCAATAAACATTTTTTTCTATCTTGCATAAACTTCCTTGCTTCCTCTTCTAGTTTCATAATTAATAACTTTCTTTAAACTTTGTGCGAATGCAGAATTAAATCCACGTAGCCATTCTCTGTATTGCATAGTGTTTTCACTATACGGTGGCACAAGAAGTTTGTTGTTGTGATCTACTCCTCTGTAAAAAGCATTCCTTCCTTTATCAAACTGTATCCTCAAGGGTGCATCATACTTCTTTAATCCATGCCTACGTTTTAGCATTCTTCATCTCCTCTATTTGATTTTTAAGTGCAGTGTTTTCTTGCATTAAAGAATTAAATATATTTAAGAGCTTCATCTTTTCGGATGAGCCTATGATCAACTCTTGTACTTCTAAAGCTGTCATTGGTTTTGTTTCTTCAGTCATAATATTCTCCTTTCTATGTTGCTATTATGTCTACGACCTCACATACACCTGCTGTGCATGCGAGTTCTTTACTACCTGCTGTGGTGTCAATTCCCTTTTCAAACTCAGAGAGCTTATCCCAATCAACACTGCTAGGCATTTCTTTTATTAGTTCTTCATACTTATCTTTATCAATCGCTTGATAAGGAGCTTGTGCATAAGTGTGATCACTGTGTGGTAGGAAACTTATGCCTGATATGTCATCAAAGTTTCTGTATACCCAAGCTCCAACATTCAACCAATCATCTTCTTTGACAGATATAGTTACAGATGGTTTGTGTTCACACCAATACCTTTGAAATGTTTCCCAAGTACGTAGCTGATCTAATGCACTAAGCTCTGTCTGTGCACCTTTGGGAGCTTTCATAGGAAAGCTAAACACTGTAGTGCTATCAGGCTTCATTACATCAGGTTCATTGGGTATACCTGCCGACTTCATAAACTCTGTTAGTGGGTCTTTGTTATCACCACGTACAGTACGGATATAATACTCACTATACCTAGTGTGTATGCCACTAGCACTGTCTACTAGTTGAGATACAGTACCACTTGGTTTGACACAGGTGATAGCAGTTGACTGTGGTATGCCTAATTTCTTTGCAAGTTTTTTGTTTGTATCAACGGCTTTCTTTTTTAGTTTTTCTAATATGTCACCAACTCTTTCTCCGTCAAATATTTGCTGACCATCCTCAAAGAAGATTGTATTATGAGCATTAAATAATTCGCTGTCCATTATACCTGTTAGTGATACACCAAGTAGCCTTTCTTCTTCTGTGTTATCTTTCCATATCTTGCGTAGATATTTAAAGTCTGTAAGAGTAGACTGTAATGTGCCTAGTATTGTAGCCACCTCTACCTTTTCAAGTAGTGTCTCTTCAGTGTCGTCTGATCTAACAACTACTTCAGATAGATTACAGAATTGATATGGTCTAAGTATAATTTCACTACAAGGATTGCAACCAAAAGCATGATCAGTATCACGTCTTCCACTCTTGCCTGCTTGTTTCTTAGCTGAGTCTCTATTAAAGATACCACGTTCTCCTGACTTACTCTCTACTAGAGCTAACCATTCACGCATAAATGTTTCCATACTTATCTTACCTTTGTAGGCTACACTATTATTTGCTAGTGCTCTTTGTCCTTCATTCTCCCACCACTGACCTGACTTAGCATGTCTCATTTGATCGTCACCTAGATTTGAAAGACTGATGAGGGCAGATCGTCTAACCCCTCCAACGACTACTACCTCACCAATCTTACACATTATGTCGTGGCATTCAATAGGGTATAATCTTCTACCTGCTGCACCTTTAAACTTACCGACACAAAACTTATAAAAATCTACTAATGGTTCAGGACCTGATGCCCTACCACCAAATGTTTTTAACCTAGCACCTGCAGGTCTAACATCTTCTACATCAAACTCAGGAACTTGTCCTACATAAAGCATAGCAATAAGTTCTCTCACTGCTCTTGCCCAACCTGCTCTTGAATCACCTACCTTAATAACAGTAGTGCTGTCTTCAAAGTGTTCATTAACCACAGGTAACTTATCTACGTTCTCTCTTTCAACTGAGAACCCTACACCTGTACCACACATAAGTATGTACATACATTCATCAAAGGCACGAGGGCTATCAACAGGTAGATATGAACAGTTATACCCTGCAACATTACATTTATCTAGTGCTGTACCTGCTGTCATTAGTGCTCTCATACTTGGCATAACATTTAAGTTAGCTATGTTTTTAAATATCTTATCTTGTAATTCTAAAGACAAAGTAAAATTGTGTTTCTTAGATACGTGATTAACAACATAATGCACATATCTTTCTACTGTCTCTGTCCATGTTTCTCTTCTTCCTTCTTCAGGCAACCATCTTGCATAGCGTGATAGTGCTATAAAGTTTTGATAGTCTGTTGGTAATGTGTGTTCATTGTTCATCTTTTATCTCCTGTGTTACTTTCATTGTCTTAATTGTTACTCCATTAATGTCGTGTAAATATTCACGAACACCGTCTTCTAACTCTTCCGTTATATCGCCATCAGATGGTACGAGATAATCGTCAGGGTCTACATCTAAATTTAACCACATCCTAACTTGTATTTTCATTTGTAATCTCTATTAGTTTATTTAAATACCAACTAGCTTTCTTTAAGTCTTGCTTTCCACTTTTATATCTATATCGCCATATGTATTTCATTATGTTTCCTTGTAGATAATACTCAAAGCCTACGTCTGTAGCAGCTTGAATGGCATCAATACATTCTATACCTCTTTGGTTGTAGTGAGGTGGGTGGTTTACCATATCAGATTCTTCTGCTTTAAACTCATCAATGGCATTACCCTTTTCAAACTCTATCATTTCTTTTACTGTTGCATTCATTAGGCACTCCCTTCTGTATCGGATTTAAAATCAAGTGAGATGACATTACCATCTTTACTTTTAATTGTCAACTTATCTTTTACTCTTGTGTCTTTTTTATTTAACTCTTTTGTGAACTCTTCTATCTCATACATTAAATCTTTATCTACTTCCATCATAGGAACAATGCTTGCCATACAAGTACACAAATGAAACATTGCTTCGTTGTCCATATTAGTTAAACCGTTTTCTTTTGAGGTTACTATATTTATTTCTACTTGCCCTGTCCAAGCTCTGTTTGTATCTAGGGTAGGTCTGACACTTATTATAAAGTCTTCAGGTTTAAAATGTTTTGAATCTATTTTTTTCATATCTAACTCCTTTTTATTTTTCTACCCCTATAAGGAATAAAAGTTTTTGTTAATGTTTTTCCTTTTTCTTTTAGCCATTCTTCAGGTATAATTCTATCATAATAATTAAACCCATATCTTATACACCACTGTGCATAAGAAGACTTTGCACCTTTACGTAATTTTCTTTTACTATTTGTAAACACAAAACGAATATCTAATTTAGGATGTTGCTTCTTAATAGCTATATGTTTTCGCCTATCTAAAGCTGTGAACATACCTTTTGTTTCAATTATTATTCCATTGTTTAATACAAAGTCAGGAGTATAGGTGCGATATGCAAGGTCTTCCCACTCAATCTTTACCTTTTCGTAGGTAAATACTATCTTTAACTTATTTAAGTAAGTGGCAACAGTATCTTCCAAACCACTCCTATACCCATTCTTTCGTGCTATATGTTTAGCACTGTACGCTGACATAACTAGAAGTTATACCAACGAATTGTTCCGTTGTAGTTATCGTTGTCTCTGCTTAGATAACCTAACGACTTCATCTCTTCACGCACTAGCTTCTCTGCTTCTTTGCGTTGCTCTATAGCTACACGTAGTCCTTCTGTTCTACGCTCTCTATATTCTTTCTTCATTGCGATAAGTTCTTTTTCTTTTTCTTTAATCATATCGCCTAGTTCTTCAATTGTTGTTGTCATATATTTAGCTCCATATTTTCTTTGCTTCTTGTTTTAGTTTATAACCCCAAGTCCATGAATCATAGTTAGGGTATACTAAAGAAGCTAACTCATGTCTATCATTGCTGACGGACAAAAATTTCTGTATACTAAATGCTACTTTCTTTAGTTGCTTTTTGTACACAGATAAATTATCTAGTGTGAACTTCTTATAATCTTTTGGTGTAGCAAAAAATAAGTCCACACTATTATCAGGGTATGCCATAGAATAGAAAGCCATCTGTCTCATCTGTGCTTCAGTTGGTTTAGATGGCATGCGTGTTGTTGTTTTTAAATCTACTATCTTATCTTTAAATCTAAAATCAATGTAACCCATAACAGGTATAGGCATATCTTCTAGTTCTACTTCTACTCTTTCTTGGTAGTCTTGCAGGTCAGTGTAGTCAAAGTTGTCATCAATAATTTTGCCAAAGTTTTTTAAAAGTTTCTTTTCTTTTTCTATCTTGACATCTTCAAGGTCAAGTTTAAATTCAATGCAAGTGTCTATATATTTTACTTCCAAAGAATCAAAGTCAAACTTTCCTGTCTTATATTTATCTGCTAAGACAGACTCTTGCACTATACCTCTGACTGCACCTGCTCCACTGCCTGATTTAACACCAAACAAATACCTAGCTACCCACATAGGCACATCGCTTATGTAGGTATTCATACTGCTAGGCGATAGGTAGTCAATGTTGTGTACCTCAAATGGATTATTCTTCTTCATTAAAAAGGTATCTCATCTTCAACATCAACAAGGTTCTTAACTACATCCTTATCAGATGCAGACATATCTGCAGGCTTCGCTTTCTCATTCCACGCATTGAATATATATGAGTTATAGTTCTCAATCCATTGCATAAAATCAGAGAAGTGATCTTGTGTGCCATCATCTACGTCTAATACATCTGAGTTTAAGGATGCAGTAGGTAGGTAGTAGGAGTTACCGTTAGGCAACTTTCTTTCTTCAGAACCTAGTCCTATTGTGTATTGTACAGGTAGGTGCTTTCTACTACCAATCTTGGCTATGGGTTCGCCCATTATTTTAAATGCATCTCTGTTGTCTACTTCCCATATGAATGGTAAGTTTCCAATCTCCATTGCATCATTACCATCAGCATCCAATACTGAACCTGCTGATAGAGTTCCAATCAATACTCTTACTCTCTTGATACTCTTCAAGAGTTCCTTTGTCTTGACAGGCAATGCTTGGTAATCCTTCACAAAACCTGCAGGCTTTCCACAGTTAAACCCACCTGTGTTATCCTTGAGGTCAACATTTAAGTTATCTGCCATAATAGTCTTGACATAAAAGCCTTTACCTGATTCAGGTTTGACAAACTTCTTATACATAAATCTCTGTACATAAGGTCTGATTGTAACATCGTCAGAATAAAATACACTCTCACTAGATAAATCATCTATCTTATAAGAACCACCATTGACTATGGCAGCCTGTGTTTTTTTACCCTTGACTTCAACCTCACCCATAATTGGTGAGTGTTGTATTTTAAGACGAGCAAGTTGTGCTGTCTGTTTCTTTTGGGTTAGGTCTACTCCCATCCCCATCTTCTGTGCCATATCGGCAAAGTTATTTGTATCTATATTCATATATATAAACTCCTTCTGTTAAGTGTTCTAGTTATATCAGCTAACATCCTTCGTGTCAAGCCAATTATTACCTATTTTTGCTTCTAATACTAATGGCACATTTAAATCTATTTTGAACTGTTTGTCAACAATTATTTTCAATCTATCATTAGTATTTTTTATTACACCAAGAACTAATTCAACCTCGTCAGGGTGTACATCTATTACAATACTATCATGTACTGTATTAACTATGCATGACTGCATACTGTGTAGTTGTTTCTCTATATCTAATAGAGTTATAGGAACTATATCTGCTGTCGCAAAGCTCTGCACAGGAAAGTTCTTTATCTGTGTAAAGTGTGTAGGTGAACCATTAAACCTTCTCTGTACATCAGGGAAAGCAAATGACCTACCTGATGGTGTCTTTATTCTGCCATCATTCAGAGCTTCCGTAGCCAATCTGGCATGCCAAGATGCGATTCCTTTGTACTTTTCCGTGAACTGTCTATAATACGTTGCTTCAGCAGGCGACCTCCCAAACCCTGTAGCTCCGTAGAGTGGTGCGAACGTGTGTGCTTTCGCTTCTTGCCTACTAATCTTTTGACCACCTTCAGTAATAACTTTGGCAGTGTAGTTATGTACGTCAAACCCATTGTTTATCTCCTTCATTGCTACTTCATCCTGTGACAAATATGCAGCAGTTCTAAACTCTAGTTGAGCAAAGTCTGCTTCAAGTATCTTGCCACCTTCCCATCGTGAAACAAACACACGCTTAACAGGAAATGTACCACCTCTTGGCATATTCTGCATGTTGGGGTCTGCTCCACTGAACCTGCCTGTTGCTGTACGGTGTTGTAATAATCTAACGTGTAGCTTTCCGTCAGACTTGATGTTAGATGCTATGCCCTCAACGAATGAAGAGAGGTAGCTATCTAAAGCAGATAGTCTAATTACTTTTTCTAAGAAGTTCTCTGCTCTGTCCATATTCTTTTGACGAGCAACGGACTTTAAGTATTGAAGACTGTTCTTACTTGTAGTAAATCCATTAGCTGATATCCACTTAGCAGTCGGTGGTGTAAAACCCATACCTGCTAACTCAGATGTGGGAATAAACTTATATCCTAGTGCATCGCATTCTATACATCTGTTCTCGTTTGCATAGGGTGTGCCATCCTTTCTAGTCTTTCTAATCTTTCCATGTTCGTGACACACGTGGCACTGTTCTGCCTTAGTCTTCCTAAGTATCTCTGCTTTGCTGTTTATCGCTAAACGAAACTCATCCTTTGGCATGTGAGAATTGAATGTCATAACCCAATCGTGTTTGTCTATAGGTTTTCTAGAATATATTAACCACGACAGTTGTTCAGGACTATTTAAATTTACAGGTGTGTCACCCATAAAATATCTAGTCTCTTTGTATAGCTCTGTCTCTATCTCTCTCTTCTCTTGAGTAAATAACTTACGTACCTCATCAAGACCATGAACGTCAACACTAAAACCAACACGATAAATCCTAGCCAAACAAAGGGCAACACTATTAGTAAGAGTAACAGTGTCCAAAAGATGTTCATATTGTGGTGACTGTAGCTTCTTGTATATTTCATTTGATAACTCCTGTGTTGCGTGTAAGTCTGCTGACAGATACTCTGATAACTCATCAGGTGGTATGTCTGCCACACTGTAACCTTTCTTAAAGTATTCTTTTAATGTGTCTTGTTTCTTTGTGTCAAGGTCATATCTTTCTGCACATAGCTCTAGTGTAAGAGGTTGCTTCTGTCCTTCCTGTAGTATGTACTCTCCTAACATAGTATCAAACACATCTCCTTCATATCTAAAACTAGATTCCCACAACCACATTAAATCGTGAACAATATTATGTCCAATCAACACGGTTGCTTCATCAAGTAGTGATTGTATTTTATCGTAAACATTTTCTTCATTCATTCTATACAGATACTCATCGCCTTTCTCTGTAAGTATGCCTACCATTACTAGTTCATTCCTCTCTTCAAAAGGGTCAAGATGTAGCTTACCCTCACGAGTTTGAACTGTATTCTCTACGTCAATTGTTATCTTCATAAACTCTCCTTATGTTTAGTCATATATATGACAGCTTTTTTAAGTCTTGTCAAGCTATCTTTGAACCCACCTAAACCTACATTACAATGATGACATAACCAACCTCTAAATGTACCTGTGTCGTGACAGTGGTCTAACACCCAATTCTGTAGACGTGGTTGATTATACTTGCCTATCTCTTCTATATCCCTGTCGCATATAGGACATTTGTAATCATCAGCAGGGTATGGGTGTTGCTGTTTTAGTTTCTTGACCAAGCTAGATTGATTTCTCATGCAAGTTCTGCATGTTCTTTTAATTTCTGTAGGTTTATCACTAGCATAGTTCATCGCACTGAACTGGTCTATGGGTTGTTGTGTATTGCATTTAATGCATACCAAGGTATCTTTAACAACAACCTTTTCTTTTATTTTGTTTCCAAATAAATCTCTCATGCGTTGTACCTAGCTAATAAATAATCTAGCTCACAGTGTACACTACCGTGCCAACCTGATAATTTATTCTTGACAATGTTAAGATGTCTTTGTGCATCCTCTTCGTCTTGTCCTTCTACTTGTGGGTTCTTTGCTATCAGTATCATTAAATCAGCTTCAGCTGCTTTACCTGTACGTGACCCTTCCATCATACTCTGATTAAGTATAACCTTGCCCTCTGCTTCTGCACTTAGCTGAGACATATATAATATAGCACAGTTATATTGCTTTGCTATCTGTCTAGCGTGTATGGCACAGGCTTTGAGTGCTTCATCAGGTCTAGCATGTCCTTTGTAGGTGGCAAACTTATCACCCATATCAAGTACAACTATATCAGGTTTAGACTTCTTGACTGCTGACTCAACCCAACCCATATCAAGTCCTGTTGTATCCTTAATAAATATATTCTTACGCAAGGGTGCATATATCTCATTAGCTCTTTGCATATTGGCTTTCACCTCGTGTAAGTTCATACCTGTACCTGCTGTAAGATACCTTGCACCTACCCTGTGATAGCCTTCTTCATTACATAGGATAATACACTTAGCACCTTGTGATGCAAACCCACCCGGACCTGCTATGAGACTAGCATGGAATGATGTCTTACCTGTGTTGGGTCTTGCACCCACCTCAATAAGATGTCCTGCGTTGATACCCTCAATCTTCCTACATAATGTAGGTATGTTGAATGTCCACCTTGCTTCAAGGTCATTCTTATCTAATAGGTTTTCTATGCTGATGTCATCCCACTCTATGTTTAAGGTAGGTGTGAAGTCATCTCCATACTGCTCTAACATTTTACGCAAAGGTTCTAGAGAACTCTGTGTACCATTGACATAATCAAATCCTAAGTTTGCAATGTCCTCTCCTATCACCTGCTGAAATAACTTAGACAATACCTCTTGTGCTACATCATCACCCATAGGTTTCTCACTCTTAACCTGTCTGAACATAGCACCATAAGCATTCTTCTGTGCTGTAGTCATACTAGGATTACTAGAAAGAAACAGTGCCTGCACTTCATCAGGTGTCACTGTTCTCTCATATCTCTGCATAGCTTTGTCTATAACAGACTTTATCTTTTGTGCATCCTTACTAAATAATCTGTTAGGACATCTTGCTCCACGATGGTCTTCGTAGAACTTCTTATTCATTAAACTTCTTAATAGTGCTAGTTCCATATCATCTCCTTTAAATTATTAATATCTATATCTTCTTCATACTTTAAGTCATCTGTTAGACGCAGTACCTTAGCAGTACGCACCCAACTTTGCAACTCCTTTCTTATCTGCAATGTTTTTTGCAGTGCATCAGGGTCTAGTGCAACTACAACTGTGTCAAAGTTATGACATATAAATCTTTTATGCTCGTCTAATAAATTTGTACCAAGCAGTGCGACACCTGTGATGCCGTGATTAGCTACAGTACAAGCACTATAGCAATCCTCTACAAGCACACAACTATTGTCACCACCGTCTCCTGACTTACCATTCCAAGATACGAAAGGATGTCTGCTACTACCATATCTTTTCCACTTAGGTAATCGTTTATCTGTGGATGCACCAATTGCATCTACAACTACACCCTTCTCACTATCTTTTATTAAGAACACAGCCCTGTCTTCTTTAACATCATGCAAGCAATGGTCTTTCCATATCTTCTCTTTCCACGATAGTCCACCGATAGGGTTATGAAATATCTCTTCACGGATAGGTACAATATGTTCAGGAAGCACAAACTTATCCTCAACAGTAGGTTGTTTTATATTCTTTATTTCATCTACTGTTAGGTTCACTCTTCTGTTACCACTAACAGAACAACTAGCTTTGTAACAGTTAAATAATATAGAACCCATACTATTAGTAATAGTAAAAGTATTTTTACCACCACAGAAATGGCAGTCCATTCTTTTTGTAGAACCTGTAGATACATCTACATCTCTTAATATATCATCTATATTCATTTGTTTAACATCCTTTCTGTTAACAGAGTTAATATCATATTTTTAACTTAAAGGCAAGTACCTCATAAGCAAATCTTTTCTAAGTGTGGGTGCATCATTAATAATTCTTCGTGCCACTTTAGAAAATCTAAACTTAGTGTAAGGTACATACTTACCTCTAATAGGTTTGGTTTGTGGTGCAATGTAGTCTTGAAAACCAAAGTCATTCTTCTGCTGTTCAAGAGTATGCAACAAGTTTGCACACCAACTATCATCTACATCATCCCAAGTCCACTCAAATATATCTTTGAACTCTAGTCGTGGTGGCTGAAGTTCATACACAATCTGTGCAATCACACCCACATTTCTATATTCAAATTTACTATACGAGTGTTGCAAAAATGCAACGACTTCAGCCCTTGTCCAAAGATTAGAATACGGCATACTGCCAAGCCGTTTCGTCTGAAGACAATACATAATCTTTATACATAGCAGGTGTATCTGTCTCAGCATCTTTTTGTGGTGAAAAGTTTAAAGATTTATGTAAGTGATGTACCAACTCCTCAAGCATAGCTACTTGTGATATTGTAATATCTTTACATTCCTCTATGTATTGAACAGTATCTCTTAATTTATTATGCAGCCGTAAGAACTCCATACGTTGCTCCTCAGTTACTAGTATATCTTTGTTGTCCAAGTTTACCTTGAATTGGTTCTTTGTATCTTTCATAATGCTACTCCTTTCATCCAAGTAGGTTGTTGTGTATATCTATATCGTGCAAACCTAGCTTTGTCAGCTATGTAGAAAGCACGATAGGCTTTGACAGGATAGAACTCATCAGTCTTTAGTTCATCCATCCCACTAAAACATTGTGGGTGTTTAGTTAGTTTACCTTTAGGTATATATTTTCTACCTGCTAGTATAGAATGATAGTGTTTACTTGCTCCATGTGTCTTGTGGTATCTATCTTCATATTCCCATAACATATCAGCATATAGATTAAAAGCAAAGTTAAAGTTTGCCATTGTTTCCATAGCCCATAGAGTGCATGGGTGTTTCTGATGCACAGGTTTATATAAGTTCCTCTCCTCTGCATACTCAGGTGCATGATGCCACAGTGCAGTGCATAACATCTGTGCTTCTTCTAATGGCATCTTCACTACGTGCTGGTCACATAAAGATTTAGCAATCTTTTTTGTTGTATCTTCTATTATAAATCTATTCATTGTTTTCTTCTTTCCAATAGTTAGGGTTAAAATATTTATCTAGTATTCTTAAATTTTTATAATCACATTCTTCTAAATTTTCTATTGCTATATCTTCAGGGTGTATCTCCTTGTATATAGATGTGCTATAATTTTCTTCATACCATTTTGTTTCGTTGTCATAGTGATTTGTAAACAAGCTATCAAATGCTTCTCTTGCTTTTTGTTTTGTTATTTTATTCATAATTAATATCCCATCTGTAAAATATGTGGTCATCTATTCTTGCTATGTATGTCTTGGTACTCGCCCAAGATGGTGTTACATAGTATGCGTGGTAGTGTGTTGCACCCTCTACAAGGTCATCAAGGTTGCCATAGTACACTCCGTGTGCCACGAGCATCGCTTGTTCCCAAGCATCCATATCTCTAGGTGTATCGCTCTTACCATCACAGTACCAACTGAACTGACATCTGTTTCTTACAGGAAAGTCTGTCTTCCAACTGTAAGTAGGTCCTTGTTCTACCACCTCACATACTGTGTTGGGGTATCGTTCATCGTGTACTCTGTTAATAACAACTTGTGCCACTGCTATCTGTCCAATTAAAGATTGGTTCTTAGCTTCGTGATACACGTTGAGTGCTAAACATAATAGTGCTTCTGCTATCATCATATTCTTCTCCTTTATTCTAATACAATTAAATGTTTTTTAGCCCATTTTATATTTAAATTCATAGTGTTCACTATCTTGTCGTGTATTTCTACACCATTAATGGTTCTAACTACCTTGAGGTTACTACCTTTGTTACCTTTTTTTCTAGCTCTCCTAGAATAAAATTCATTTTTCTTACTCATCTTCTCCTCCTTTTCATTGGTTTAAAGTTACCCTCTTGCCAATCCTTTCTCATACTCTGCCATTTCTCATCAGTCCAATGAGGTAACAGATTAAAATTGGCAACAGACATTTTGTGTATGTCTTTGTATACATTACCTGCTTCACGTATCCAAACCCATTTACGTTTGGTTAGTACCCAAGTCTTTCTGTATCCACTGCGTGGCAGTTTGCCTTGCCAATACACTTCGTATAGTTCAGCATCTTGCCATCGCTTTGCTTTAGGTTTAGTCCACATTAGTATCTCCTATAAAGTTGGAGAGGGTAGAAGGAATCAAACCTTCATAAATAGATTTGCAATCCATCGCATAATCACTCTGCCATACCCTCATTATTATTTTAATCCTTGCATTATATGTGCAATCACATCAACTGTCCAACCATTGCCTAACATCTTATATCGTTGGCTATTGGACACGTGATTTGTGTAGTTGTCAGGTGCAGTTTGCAATCGCTCACACTCTATTGGTGTTAGCTTTCTCCATTGCATACCCTCTACTACTACATTGTCTTTGCTTACAGTTGTAAGACAGTTTGACTTATCGCTATCACTTATCTCTAACTGTTTGGATAGAGGTAGCTCAAGTTGGTTGTCTTTACGGACACCATCCTCATCTAGCCTACGATTAACAATCCTACCTATAGATTTAAGTGCTAATGTTTTCTTCTTAACACTACGTAAATATTCAGAGCTACTACCACCTCTGCCTATAGCTTCTGTAAGACAGTTAGCTTTGTCCGTTGTAACATTCATCTTCTGTATCTTAGCTTCTTGATTAGGATTAAATGTTACAATATCTGTAGCTACCTTCGGTTCTCTATGTCCACCTTGCATAGTCGTAAGTGTGGGAGCTTTCCCATTGGGTGAGTAGATACGTTTGATACTATCAAAGCCTTTGATGTTATCAGCTTCGCCCACTTGTACCATAGTACGTTGCTTACGTTGGATACTGTTCCACCATACTGCTCCATTATATCGTGCAGTAATGCAATGTGACTTGCTATCCTTGTTAGTCATAGCATCATTAGCTATGCCATCTTCTAGGATATCCTGCAACACTATACCTTTGTCCTCTGTTGGTATATCAAAGGGTATGTTAGTCCAATATAATCTCTTTCTATTCTGTGCTGAGAATAAACTACTGTTTATAGTCACAGGTTGTACACCAAGATACTTGGATATAATATCCTGACACTCTTGCTTCATAGGTACATTCTCCATAAGAAAGTACTTAGGTTTTAACTCATCTTTTAACCTAACAAACTCAAAGAATAGTTTACTACGTGGGTCATCAAAGTCTAGCTGTTTACCTGCCACACTAAACCCCTGACAAGGTGAGCCACCCATCAGTAGGTCAACCTTTAGATATGTGAGAGGAAATGCCTTTCTACTTAAATTATTAAACTGTATTTCAGATACATCTCCTAGCTGTGTTGTCTGTGGGTAGTTTGCTTGTGTTACTTTCATAGCATACTTATCTATTTCAGATGCAAAGTAATAATCATACTTCACACCTGCTCTGTTAAGTGCTATCTGTCCACAAGACATACCATCAAATAAACTTAATACATTCATTGTCGTATCTCCTTCTCTCCTAAAAATTCTATTCTATCTTGCAACAATTTAAAAGATAAACCTTTTACATCATCGCTGTCTCCATCACTATCTACACCTAGTATGAGTGCCTTACCTGCATACATCTGCTGAACATACTCTTCGCCATTCCACACAGGAACTTTAAAGAAATGGTTACTGCTCTTGAGTAATCCCTCATCATCAACGTACATACCATCTCCATAACTATTGAGATTGACTACGTCAAATGTTCCTGCATCAATCCACTCATATATCTTTCTAAATCCGTGAAGATTTGATTCAGGTATAAACTCTACCTCTGCTACAAATTGTAGTATTGGGTCTATGTAATATGCTTTCATAATGTTTCTCCTTTTAGTCCGACATCGGACTTAGCTGTTGAATAATTGTAGGCTATGTACTTGAAAGCATACTCTCCTGCTTTCTCTCCTCGCTCAGAGGTGATGCGTTCTGATATCTCTCTCGCTGACCACCCTCTGAGTTTGGATTCCTTGCCCTCTTGCATTAACTCTTCTACTCTATGCTGTATGTTTAGCATATCTATTATATCTGTTTCCATTTACTTCTCCTAATCTATTGTTATTGTTTCTACTGCTTTTAATAAGATATACTTACCTTTTGGTAAAGCTAGTATATCATCATTAAAACACTCTGTACTTCCTGCTACTCCTCTCAGAGTAGCTTTGTCTGTGTTATCATTAATGTTGATAGCAGTTATGTCTCCGTCATCTGCATTTATGTATGCTAGTAATTCTTTAACCGTCATTTACTTCTCCTCTATGTATACACGTAAGTGTGTTGATTGTTCTATGCTCTGCCCATATGCCGTAGCACCTGTGCCTTTGTATTCATCTTTAACGTGCTGACCTCTAACACGCATCTTGTACTTGTTGGTGTTGAGATACTTTTTTATATCGTCAATAAACCTTTGACCATCACAATCATTAGGCACTTCACAGAAGTCATACTTAGGGTATGCCTTGACAGGTATCAGTTCCTCTACACGTTCTTGAAGATAGGCATTACGTTCTTTCAAGTCTTTTATTCTCATAATCCTAGCCCTCTCTTCACTAACTAATTTCTCTCGTAAGTGTGACACCTCTTGCTCTAGTTTCATTATCTGATTAGTCTGTGATACAGATACTTGTAAACCCACGTCATAATCTTCTGCAAGTATGCTCTGCATCTTTTTAAATGCTCTCATAACGTGTACAAAATCCATATCATCAATGCCCATACGAGAGTCATCTGCTCTTGTGTATGAACCTAAGTCATACATATCTTGGGGAAGGTTACCTTCATAATCTCCTTCAATGCATTCCAATAGTTTGATTAGCTTTTTAATTTTCATATTACTCTCCTAACTTTTTCTTTAATAATTCTATAGCCACTATTAAAATTCTATGACTACTTTCAGCACCATATCCACCATACTTTTTGTCTCCGTGCCATATGTAAGACGTAGTTTCATCACCCCATCTTTCATAGTTACCTATGTAACCACTCTCATATTCATCTCCAAGTAGTTGCATTATCTCATATAAGGCTTCTCTATTTGTTTGTGCTAGTGTTGGTATATCTTTCATACTTGTCTCCATTGCTTGAGTTGACTTGTTTGTTTAAGCTGACGTTGTAAACGTCTGTTATGCTTGTACTCTTTTCTTTTGTCTTTGTTAAACATCTTCTTGTTTACTCGCATCTTTCCTAAGTTTTGACTTTGCATTAGCCTGCCTTTCTTTTTTCTTGTTGAACTTTTTGTCTACACCCATAACCCTATTACGAGTTGCTATGTGTAGCATTCTAGCAATAGGGTTACGAGTTTTCATTTATGCCACC
>VMHT01192896.1_pt1 | contig 23402 bp, 13 predicted proteins | sample 4693611 | NCBI WGS metagenome assembly VMHT01 (sample SAMN12280063, study PRJNA550983) | marine metagenome | isolation source: seawater sampled from same location over 5 years 0.02-0.2 micron viral filtrate | place: USA: collected off the coast of southern California halfway between the port... ...
GCTGCCCAAAGCGAGATGCTTGGAAAACCAATCACGGCAAAAGCGGTAACAATCGCAATACCAGATTGGGTGTAGTGCTCGCCAGGCAGTGAAAACGTGCCTACGCTGGCTAACGCCATCATCCATGCTTTAGGGTTAATTAACTGAAATAATGCCCCTTCCCACCACTTGAGCGGCCCTTGGCGTTTTGTCGACTTAATTTTGTTTTCTACTAGGCCTACTGGCTCATATACGGGGCCAGTGGCAATTTTGAACGCTAACCATAACAGATATCCCACGCCAAGCACTTTTAGCACACTGTACAGTACGGGAAATATGTTGAACAGCGCACCAATGCCTAGCAGTGTGCTTATCATTAGACCTGCAACACCAATTACAATACCCAGCATGTGCGGCAGCGAACGTTTATAACCGTATTGTGCCCCAGAAGCTAATAGCATCATATTATTCGGGCCAGGCGTTACCGTACTGATGAACGCGAATGTCGCAAGCGCGATGAGTAAAGATGTTTCCATGACAGTCCTTATGTGTTGAGGTGAGCAATGCGTTTCTTTAAAAGAAAGGGGTCGGTTAACCAAACGCTTGTTTTTCACCAACACAATACAATCATATTTTTGTATGCATCATACCCAAATACACTTAAAAACAGCCATACAGTTTAGTCATGGTAACGTCTGTATGGTAGTTATTTCACCAATCTGTATGGTTAAAAGCTCCTGCCAATTAAGATATAGTTATCTGTATGCAGATGACTTCATAAGAATAAATATTGCGATGACGCTTTACGAAACATTAGCCAATGAACTTAAAGCCCAAATCGAGCGTGGTGTTTTTGAGGTGGGGAACAAGTTACCTTCGGTTAGGCAGCTGTCAACGGAGCATAAAGTAAGTATAGCTACCGTGCAGGAAGCATATCGAGTGTTGGAAGCGCAGCAACTGGTAGAGGCAAAACCTAAATCAGGTTATTTTGTCGCCCGTAGTATATTAATAGATAACACCCCTAGCATGACGAAGCCTCCGCAACGCCCTATGGATGTGTCTCAATGGGAAGATGTGCTAGACACTTTGCTGAATACCTTCAATAAAGATCATGACGCTAAAACCCTGTGTCAGTTTCAGCATGCCATGCCCACCATGACTGCCAAAACCCTTAAACCGCTTATAAAACGCCTGCATGAACTTACCAAACATCGAGCCTTGGACGGCATGATATACGGTGACGTAAAAGGTGATGAAACTCTGCGAAAACAGCTAAGCCGATTGGCCGCAGCATCTGGCTGTGTGTTGCAAAGCGACGAATTCATTGTGACTTCTGGCTGCCAGGAAGCCTTATCTGTTTGCCTTCGCGCAGTGGCGAGCGCCGGCGATGTGATAGCGGTAGAATCCCCCGGATTCTACGGTGCTATGCAAGCTATAAAAGGCGCTGAATTAAAAGCGTTAGAGATCCCCACCGACTCTGAAAAAGGACTGAGTTTAGAGGCATTAAAGCTAGCGCTTGATCAATGGCCGATCAAGGCCATTTTAGTCGCCCCAACGGTAAATAACCCTCAAGGATTTGTTATGCCTGAGGCGAAAAAGAAAGCGTTATATGAATTGGCCAGAGAGTACGACGTAGCCATTATAGAGGACGACATTTACGGCGATATTGCCTACGCCTACCCTCGTCCAAAAACCATTAAATCGTTCGATAAAGATGGGCGCGTTTTACTGTGCTCCTCGTTTTCAAAAACGCTAGCGCCTGGTTTTCGCGTGGGTTGGATAGCGCCGGGAAGCTATAGAAATAAAGTGCTCCACGTTAAATATGTCAGTAGCTCTATGTGTCCTACTCTACCCCAATTAGCTATAGCCAGTTTCATTGAGCAAGGCGGTTATGACAAACATATTCGGGCTATGCGTCACCATTACCTAAGTGCACGAGACGCACTACGTTCAGACATTAAGCGTTACTTTCCCGCCGACACCTGTATTAGCTACCCTCAAGGGGGCTATGTGCTTTGGGTAGAGCTAAACAGCCGTTATGACTCCGTGAAGCTGGCTGACGAAGCCAAGCAAAAAGGAATTTATGTCGCGCCAGGGCAGCTATTTTCGGCAACAGGTAAGTATCGACATTGCCTGCGTTTTAATTTCATTGATAGCACGCAGGCTGCGCGCACCGAAGCTATTCAGCGTCTTGGTGAGATGCTTGTTGCACAAGAAGCCTAATTTTTTATACAAAGTGCGTAAACCCAAGGGCAGTTGATCCACATCAACGCAGGCTAGCCGTAAGTCCACCAAAATAAAACCATCTAAACTAACCTGTGAAACTTTGTATGCTTACGTTAGTGAATAATACAGATGCGAATGATGACATTGTGCCTGAAGCACACGGACTATACCGTCTGCATTTAAAGCCTAACACGCAAATGGCGATAGAGAATAAGCCCGTCTTCGGTGCGAATATTACGCTACATAGCAGCGTATTGAGGCACGATAATTTTGTGGCAACGCCAGATAATATATTAGGTTGGCTGGATCACTGCGGTTTGTCACACTTTGCAGTGAAAGCCGAGACCGACAATTCAGAAAGTGAAGACACGTCTGTACTTTTGCCTTCACAGTTTTTAAATGCCGAAGGCGGAATTTTGCGTGTAACTGCCCCCACTCGCATTTATCTAATCAGCAAAACCCCAATTGATATTAACAAACGCGGCCTGTGCCTTTTTACGCCAGTAAAATAACCACACAGAAATGTACTCTGACCCCAAAATTTTGGGGTCAGAGTACATTTATTTCTATTCAGTCTCTGGGGTGGCGTTTGATGTGCTCTCTAGGTGCAGGCTAATCGCTTCAGACAGCCCGGAATAACGCTTATCCACCCGCTGAACCATGTGGCTAAATGTAGCGGTGTCAGAGATGATTAAGCAGCCGTCTTTAGCACGGGTTAACCCTGTGTATACCAGACCTCGATGAAATAAATTGGCGGCTTTCTCGCTATCAGGCTTAGGTAAAATAAGTACGACATGGTTAAACTCAGAGCCTTGAGATTTATGTATGGTCATGGCATACACAGTTTCAAACTGCGGTACTCTTGATAGCGATATGCTGCGCAACGCTTGTTTTTCCTGTAGCGCCTTGTCAGCATTGTCTCCCGCATTTGCCGAAGCATTCTGACTTGAACCGTTTTGACCTGAAGCTTGGCTATCCTGGTAAAACCACGCATAGAGCTTTCCTTTGCTGTCAGGCCAGATTACACCAACCTCACCGTTTGATAGTCGTTGAGGATGATGATTCTTTACAATCATAATGGGCTGACCTTGATAGAAATGGCCTTCCCGCTTTCTGATTTTGTGCTTGATAGCATCGAACACCAAATTATTCAGGCCTTCTACGCCCATTGCGCCCTTGCGGACCGGGGTTAGCCACCTAACCACATTCAGGCGATTAAGCGCTTCTTCGGCACTGCCGGCATCAAAAATAGGCGAGAAGCTTTCTTTGGCCAACTGGTGTAAATCACGGCCGCTAACCTGGAGCTCTGGCCATAGGTGAACGCCAGATTGTAGTCGCGATGCCGTATTTGGACCAAGACCCGCACTTTCGTTATTGTCGCCAGCCTTATCGGTAATAGCGGCAAGTGCACCGCTTGCATCACCTCGTTGTATGGCCGTTGCAACTTTAGCCACCTGCCCCTTGAAGCGCTGAGGTGCTTGAAGAGTTGCTACATAACTTTTTGCCTGCTCATCAACCGGTAACAAGGGCAGATGCGGGCATAGCGTAGCAATGTGCTGACGCATTAACGATGGCACGCCACCTAAAGAAAACGCGTTGTCATTGCTGTTTAAGCTATTTGTACCATTTGGCATATTCGCATTTTCGTCAAAACTTGCTGGCCCGGTACTAACTAGCTGCTCTAACACGTTGCCAAGTTCAACTGCTGGAAGCTGGTCGGCATCACCGATAAAATAAAGCCGTGCATGGTCTGGTAACGCTCGTACTATGCGCGTCATTAGCGCTAAGTCGACCATACTTGCCTCATCGACAATGAGTACATCTGCCGACAACTGGTTGTGTTGATTGAACTTAGTCGATACACCGTGCTCGCGCAATCCTAGTAATCTATGTAGCGTCACAGCATCGGTAGGCACGTTGTTAAGCACTGTGTCGTCCAACTTGCCGCGAAGTCCATCTATGCTGTTCATGATAGATTCGGTCATACGCTGTTGCGCTTTACCTGTAGGCGCTGCCAGCACAATTTTTAAGTTTTCATCGCAAGCCTGTAGCGCCAGTAATAAGCGCAATACGGTATAGGTTTTACCTGTTCCTGGCCCACCGTTTATAACACAAAAGCGCTGCATCAGGCTTTTGGCCACTGCAATTTGCTGCCAATCTTGCTGATCGGTTGTTTCGGTAGGAAAGATTGCGGGCCAAAGTTGTTTTACTTTTTCGCTTGCGTCATCACTTAACGGCGTAAGCGCAGCTCGTTTTACAACATTGCGTGCTACTTCTTGTTCAAACTCATAGTAGCGACGGCTGTACAGCTTGCCGTTGCTATAGACAAATAGTTGAGCCACCTGCTCGTTAACCAGTGCGCTTTTTACAATTCTAAGTAACGGCGTTAGTTGTGGCACGTCAACACCTGCTTTGGGCGCTTTTTCCTGCTCGGTTTGTTCAACCAGCGTCAGTGAAGCAGCCACCGCCCCGTTACTGCTATGCTCATTCGTTTCAACCGCCAAGGCTGCCTCTTGTTCTGCGACTACCTCTTTAAAAAGCGTCGTACCCGCTATGTCTTTTAGATAGATACAGCTGTGGCCATTGCGCTGCATATACGACAAGTATGCTAAGATCCCAGCCCAAATAAACTGTTCTTCTTGCTCCAGTTCATCAATAAAGCCAAATTCTTTTGCGACAAATTTGTCGATCGCCTCGATGCCAAACAAGTTATCAAAAAATGACGGTACAGAGTGTTGATTGCTTTTCATTATTTTCCTTTGCTTTAGCCTCTATGATGTTGACTACTCGTCATCGAAACTAAACTGCTGCTGACCCGAAGACGTTTGTTCCAAAGGCTGGTGAGAGCTGCCAGCATTCGAAGAACTATCGCCTTGCTGGGCATCGTCTTTGCTCGCAAATATCCCGTCTAATCGGTTGAGTACAGACGATGGAACATCAGTATAAAATACCCCTTCCCCGCGCTCGTTTTCTGGGTGCATACCGCGTAGATACAAGTAATACACACCACCAAAATGCATATCTGGGTCGTAGTTAGGCAGCGTATTCTTTAAATAGCGATGTAGCGCCAAGCAGTAAATTAAGTACTGAAGGTCGTAAAGGTGATGCTGGTTGTTATGAAACAGCGCTGTTGGCGTGTAGCTATCTAGAGTATCGCCAAGCCAGGTTGACTTGTAGTCTGCCACATAAAACTGACCGTCATGCTCAAAAATCAAGTCAATAAACCCGTGCATCATTCCCTGTAATTTTGCAGTAATAAGTTGTGGCGCTGTTTCCACTTCACCACCAATAACGTCAGCTACGTTTTGCCTATGGGTAGCGAGTACTTCACGAAGCTGAGTCCATTGCGTGTCGTTCATTGGAAAATAGAATTCGGCTTCGCGCAGGGTTTGCGCTAAGGGCAAATCACTCATACTTAGCTGCATATTGGGATACAGAGGCGTCTGTAGCGCTTCTTCTAACCATTCATAAAGTAGCGGCGTTCGCTTTTCATCTAACCCGAAGCGGTTAACCAGTTCCTTACCCGTTTCTTCCCAATCGGGCGCACTCAAGTCACTGTGCTCTAGAATATCGTGAAGTAAATTACCTGCGCTCGCACCTTTTTCGAGGGTAAAACGCAGATCATTTTTACTTATCGTACTTTCAATACCTGCCGAGGAATTGATGTCTGCATCAATTGAGCCCATCTCACCCACAAGAGTGTCGCTTGCATACACTTCTTCATCTCGAATGGTTTGAAGTACGGGCACACTAGGAAGGGTTTGACCCAAGGGCTCTGTTGTTGCGCCGGACTCTGCTGCTGTGTCTGTTTCAACGCTTTGGTTAGCACCAACCGTGGTTAAACGGCTCATTGCTGAGAATGAATACAGTCGCCATTCTTCGCTTGCCGTGCCGGTAAATTGCAACGCGGTAAGCTGAGGTAACTCATCTTCTTGTTCAAAGCCAGTATACACTTCCTCAAACTCATCACCGTCGATATGGCTGGCATGGGACGCATCTTCTTCAGCAACACGGTTTAACACACTCGACCAATCGTTGTTGCTGCCGTCGCCACCTACACCGAGTGCTCGTGCTAATGCACTTCTTTCATTGTTAGTCAGCGGTACAACGCCCATGTAACAGCGATGGGCAGCTCGTGTTACCGCCACATAGGCCAGTCGCATGTCTTCCGCTTCGCTCTCGCTTTGAACGCGAGCTATGGCCTGTGGCGTCTGCCCAAGCTGCATTTGTAAATCTTGTTTTTCCTCGTCGTAATAGGTAAATATTTGCGATGTAGTGTTGCCGTTTTTAGCGGCGTCTCTGTAGCCGGTGGCAAATGGAACAAACACAATGGGGTACTCTAGCCCTTTCGAGCCGTGCTGAGTAATAAGTCGAATAAGTTGGCTGTCACTTTCAAGACGCAAAGTAAGCTCTTCATCGCTTTCAGGCTTATGAATTTGCTTATTCAACCAGTCGAGTAGCTGCTCTGGGCGCTGGTGAGTAGTGCTGGCTTTTTCGAGTACTTCGGCTAGGTGTTGATAGTTAGTAAGGGCGCGTTCCACGCTGTCAGCATGAGGTTGATAGCTGTCTTGCATTAAATACAGCAGCACACTCATGCACCCTTTTTGCAGCCACATATCCCGCAGCGACAATACCTTGTCGATAGCCGCATCCCACTGCGCGTCATCTTCATGGTATAGCAATTCAATGAGTGTTTGTGCGCTATACCCCCAAAGCGGTGACGCCAAGCTCGACGCCACTTTACTGGTGTCGTTAGCATGCCAAATACCGTTAAGCAGCCTCAGAACATCTTTGGCTTCGGCACTGGCAAATAAGTTACTGCGATCACTTAAATAAACGCACGCCAAGCCTTTTTGCTGCAGTACACTTTTGATAGCGCCAGCTTCGGTCCTGTCTTTCACCAAGATAGCGATATCCTGAGGCTTCACCGGCGCGGTGCCACCATTGGCGGTTTGGAAGTGCGCTTCGTTCAATAAGCGGTAAATCTCTTGCGCAATCCACTGAGCCATTTTGCGACGCATAATGTGGGCGTTTTCTTTGTCCTCCAAACACATGCTAACGTAGTTCATTGCGCTGCGTTTCGTTACAGCACTTTTCATTACACCGCTCTTCATTAAACTATCTTGTTCGGCAGGGTCGATAAGTGGCGTTTTTGCCGCGGCCGCTTTAGGCGTAAATTCCACAGGGTTGTATTTGATGTCAAAGCCAAACACGTCGGTGGGTTTATTTGATGCCACAGGCGCGCCAAAAAATAACCGATTATAGGCTTTAACCATTCCCCCAACCGAGCGCCAGTTGGTATTCATCACCCAGCGGTAATCAGCCTGCCTACCCGCCTTTAAATAGGTAAAAATATCGCCACCGCGAAAGCGATAAATCGCCTGCTTGGGGTCACCTATCATTAATAACGCACTTTCGTTAGCATCCGCAAGATTAGGATACACTGCGTCTAAAATCGCGTACTGCTTTGCATCGGTATCTTGGAATTCGTCAATAAGCGCTACGGGAAATTTTTTGCGAAGCTCAGGCACAAGGGTATTGCTCGGCTTCACCACTTCGTCGGCGAGCATGCGAATAAGATCGTCGAAGTCGATAACGCCAAGCTGTTTTTTCTGCTTTTCAACGCGGGATTTGATGAACGAAATGGCTTCAACCACCAGCTTGAATACAGGCACTTTGCCAAGCGCCTTATCTTTCTCGCCAAATGCTTTTTTAAGCGCCACTGCAAAGTCTTTTATAGGCGTTAAAATCTCTTTTACACCAGATGCGTTTCGCGCATAGCGGTTACCTTTAACGAAGGCCTCCGCTTCGGGCGGCGGAAGATAATAACTTTGTTCATCTACGCAAGAACACAACCAAGCTTTAAGTGCAGCCAACTCCTGCGGCCGTTCTTTTTTATGGGCCGGTGTTTTGATGAGCTGTTCTACCAATAGCCCTTCATTGTATTCTACGCTTTGAAGTAGAGACTTCACGTAGGCTAAAGACGTGTGAGGCGCTTCATCTAGCTGCGTTTTACACGCCGCCTCAATATCCTCTTCACTAAGCAATATTGGGGTCAGAGTACTTTTAATACTGGCGTTAAATTCTCGCAGCAGTCTGTCAGGTGTATGCCAGCCTGACTCTGCCAATAGCCTAAACTCGTCCTCACTTTTGCTAATTTTTCGAATGAAGTCTTCGGCAGCTTCAAGATATAAATCGCTGGTATCATTGCCCAAGTTAAGCGACATGGCAAAGCCACTGTTAAACGCTAACTGGGTAATAACATGCTGACAAAAGCCGTGAATTGTAAACACCGAGGCTTCATCAAGCTCCAACTGCGCCGCTTTTAAAAGAGCCAAACTCTCGTCAGTTTCACAGCTGTTAAATAAATACTGATAAACCGGGTCACAGCCACTGTCTATTTCATTGCCGTTATCTTTGGCTTGCTGCCAAATAAGTAGAGCTTCTCTTAGTGTTGCCGCAATACGCCCCTTTATTTCTTCGGTCGCGGCTTTGGTGAAAGTCATCACCAATATTTCTTTAACGGTGAGCTTTTTTTCAAGCAATAGACGCAGGTACAAGCGCGTAATATTAAAGGTTTTACCTGTGCCAGCGCTGGCCTCAATAAGGTGGCGCCCTTTTAACGGCATAGCGACTACATCGAGTAAATGCGCTTCAGTGCCGCTGTGGTCGTCGGATTGCAGCTGAGCTTGCTCGTCTATAGGCTTGTCAGAGGATGTAGGGTTGTAACTCATAGCTTCTCCTCCTGAGACGCATTGTTGACCATGGCGAGCAGCACAAAAGCACTTAAATGCGGTATATCATTCCAACTCACGCCCTGAGGAAACAGCCAATTTAAGTAGGGGTTGTTTGCCATATCGGCGCTGAATTGCCCGCTACTTTGCTGCCAGTCAGTTAACGCTCGCTGTAATTCTATCGTGTCAAAAAGTACAGCGGCTTGGTCCACCGCCCGTTTCGCTTTTTCGTGTTTTTCACTTGTCGTTTCGCTAGCTACAGCGTTGTCTTTATCAGTGAACGGGCACATCTCGTCAATTACATGTTGAACTTGGCTAAGTATCGCTTTGTCGGTTTCACTAGCCCCGTCCGCACTATTTAGTAGAGCATGCAGAATGTCGGTAAACATCTCAGGCTTTATGCTTTCCACTACAGGCTTAGTGTTTGAATTTCTGGTCCCGGGCATAAACGTACCGAACAAACTTAAATGAACTAGTGTCGGCGCCGTGTAAACTGCCATATAAAGCTGTTCAATAAACAAAAGTAACCGCACAGCAGTTGCCCGGTCGTAAGCGGGGAAGCGCTGCTTTTTCAAAATGGTTTCGCCCTTTTCCCAAGTGCACGAATAGATATCTAGCGGATAGTTACTGTAGTTGGTTTCTTCAACGCTACTTGAAAAAACTAATTGGGAGATGAAGAATCCCAGGGCGCGATGTGCGTCAACTTTGCCTGCACATAGCTCGACTAGCGCGTCACTGCCTAATAAAGCCGATGAAGTAAAGGTGATGTATTTGCCTTGAAAGTGCGCTTTTTTAGGTTCTGCGTCATGAGGGCCCATGGCCTGACTTAATGCCAACGCACCTTCTTTCCACATGTCAACTTCATCTCTAGCAACGGGGTTATTGGGAATATCCCCTCTAAGCGAAGCAAACGTGACCACTTTTTCACTATATGAAAGCGGGGTAACATCATCTTTCTCTGGCGAAATGCGATCTGCAGATGAAAAGATAGCGTCGAGCACCTGGTAACGCAGCAGCGCATTGGTTTCAAACGGCTCGCTATTTTCAAGTAGCGTAAACGATTGAGACAGATTCACGCCCAGCCGTTGGACAGAGAAATACTCCAGCGGATCTTTGAAAGCTCTCGCAACTTGAATACCTGATAGACGAAGCGATTGCGTTGATAGTGCATCAGGTGATGGCGCTAACGTTGCCGAATTACCATCATAGGCAGATTCATTATCTGCTTCATCGGTATTTAATTTCGTTTTTTGTAACGCGTCAGCTAACCGTAACCACCCTGTTTCGTAGCTCGGCAAGGTTCCCGTAAAGCCTTCTTCACTGAACGGGTGAAGCGGCGCATTAACGCTGTACTTTGATAAATCCAGTGCGTAGCTGTTTGCTAACATATCCATGAACTCAGCCAATACTAGACTGGGTTGCCGCTCACTGTTATTGGTAACGTCGTTCCCTTGGTAACTTAAATATAAGCTGTCTCTGGTGGAAATAATGGCTTCTAGGAATAAATACCTGTCTTCCAAACGCCGTGAGCGGTCACCGATTTGGCGGCCAGCACCTGCCATTAAATCGAGACCTAGCGGGCTTGATTTTCTGGGGAATTCACTGTCGTTCAGCCCCAAAATGCACACTTTTTTAAACGGAATGCTTCGCATTGGCAGCATTGAACACACCGTAACCTGACCGGTCATAAAGTGATTACCAGCATCTGGCGACGAGAATCGATTGAGTAGCAGGTCGCGAACCTGACGAAGGGTGAGTTCGTGTTCATAACCTGCCTCTTCGCACCGTGCAGCAAGATCGGCAGCAACTTTGGCAATAAGATCCCAACTTTGCTGCTGCTCTTGTATCGGCATAAAACACGCATCTCTAAGCGATATTAAGGCTTTAGACCACTGCGCGGCCGTCCTTGGGGCTGTTAATACTTGTGCAAACTCATCCAACAGCGCCACAACGTCAATAAGCTTGCCTAGCGTAAGCGCACTTTGTCCTTCAACGTCGGGAATAGTAAGTAGGTCACTAACAATGACTTCACTATCTGGTGCAAGCATGCCCATAAGTAATCGGCGTATTCCCCACCACCAGCTATAGGTATCGTCTAGATCAACACCTTCTGAAACGGCAGTTTTGTGGGCGCTATTAAGACCCCAATGAATATGAGCTTGTTTTAGCCAAACCACCATTTGCTCGATATCATCTTGTGACACTGAGAAACGCTTTTGCACTGAATCTAACTGCAAATAATCCATAATGTCCGACACACCAAAACGGCTATCGGGCAGTTGTAGCAGCGTCATAAATGCCGCAATCAACGGCTCTGCATCCATTGGGCTTCTATCTGCAATGGTACACGGAAGCCTAACCTGTCCCCTGCCAGCCAAAGCCTTTGTGCCTACTCTGTGAAATACAGCATCAACAAATGGCGCGTAGTTTTCGATGGCCGGGCACATCACCAGAATATCAGATGGGGTGCGCGTTTTATCTTGAGATAACCAGTGTAACAAGTGGTCGTGTAATACCTGCACTTCGCGAAGCGCGGAATGGGTACACATGATAGTAACGCTATCGTCTTTTTCTCTTAAATCGCGAGTAAGTGGCTTCGGTTGAGCGGCTTGCAAGATATCGTTGTGAATATACTCGAGTAGACCACGAGCATTGTCGCTTTCAGCATTATCGTTTTTCTCTTCAAAATCCGGTGAATCAAACGCACTAATCTCAAAGGTATCCAGTTCAGTGAGTAAGTTGAATAGCTCTCTGCCCTGTTTACCTAAGTTTCCAAGCAGCGGGTTCGACTGATCATCTTCCATCCATTTTTTGAGCCCTTCTAAACGCAATAATTTCGCCTGTTCGCTACTGCTTTTCGCTTCACCCCAATAATTAACGCTAGGATTTAAATGAAATATATGAATATCAATGTGCTGCGCGAGGGCGTCAAAAAACGCGATCAGCTGCGGGGCCATAGTGTTAATGGCAAACACTATGACACGAGTAGGCAACTTATTCGCTGGATCATTTGGTAAATGGCCAGCTTCCAACGCATCGAGCGTCATTTGATGCAAACGTGCAGGATGCAGCGGTTGCTCTTTGACCAATATGCGCCAAATTTCGCTTTGCCATATCTCCATGTCATCAAGTACAGCGCGTTCGTTAGCTTCCCATTTAAACAACCAGTCCGGGCGGTACAACAAGTATTGCTCGTACACATCGGCCAGAGCGGTAGCTAGCTGAAGGCGCTGTAACCCCTGCTCTTGTTCACTACCGGCGCTTTGCCAATACCGGTTAACTTGCTCGAAGGCTTCTGCGCTCATCAGAGAGCCATCTTGAAGAATATTGTCGATACGCCATGTCAATACTTCACGACGATATGGAGATTGCTTGGGTACTTTGTCCTGTCCAAGTACTGTACGTGCTGTATTCCACATAAAGCGAACTGGTAAAGGGTAATCAATATTCATTGCCACGCCGTGCTCTGTGGCAAGCTGCATACTGACCCAGTGCTGCATACCCGGGCTTTCAACCAAGATGGTTTCTGGTGTAAACACACCCATGGGCTGCTGACGTAAAAGCGTGGTGAGAAGAAAACTTAAGTGTTCTAATTTATTAGAGGGATATAGCGCAAGCAATCGAAAAATCCTTTGTAGAACGTGCTTTTATATACTGTGCAAAGACTGTGCAGGTATCGTCGACCTTATAATTTAGTGTATCGCATTGTGCTCAGTAGTTAAGTTATTTCTCCAAAATTTAGATAATCAAATATCTTATGATAATAAAACAAATACCGGGGGCATGGCGAAAACAAAATCCGGAGAGTTCTTAGCGAAGTAATAGAGAGATCTGGCGCAGTAAATGAGTACAAAGAAGCGTGTATGGGCGACTTTTAGACAAAAAAAACCCACACAGACCTCAGGACACGAAAAATCTGTATGGGTAAGGTTTACGGTCTACTCAGTAACAACGTGAATAAGCGTTGCCTGGCACTCATTCACGTTAGCGCTACTGAGCAGCACTGTTAACGATTTATGTTTTGCAGGTTGAATGCCAACTTTTTAAGCTATAAATATCAAACACTTGCATTAAACGAGAAAACATGACCAATAAGTCATAGTTTTACCGTGGTGCAAGTGCACCACGAGCAAGCAGACATTAAAGAAAGCGCTTTACTCTCGCTGTCGTAAATTTAGCAGTTTCTCCCGAAGCGTCATTCAAGTACAATTTCGCCTTTACGAAACGCAACACAATTTCACGGTCAGGAGCAACAATGTTAACCGCGCAACAACTCGCCACTATGCTTTCTCTTCAGGATAAAATGAACGCCAAAGTAAACCCAGACTGGCTAAATGCTGGTTACGGATACTTACGTGCAGCAATGGTAGAGTCAGTTGAAGCAATTGAGCATCACGGCTGGAAATGGTGGAAAGCACAGCAAAAAGACTTGCCACAGCTTCAGATGGAATTGGTGGATATCTGGCACTTTGCACTAAGTGCCTGCATTATTGAATACAAAGGCGATATCGCTGAATCTGCAAAAAGTATTGCTTCTGAATTAGCAAGTGGCAAAACGCTAGTAACCTTCGATGGAAAGGACTACGACGCGTCAAATTTGTCGCTTCTTGATAATTTAGAGCTCATGACGGGCCTTTGCGCCGCCAAACGCTTTAGCGTGCCACTATTCATGTTCATCGTAAGCCAGTGTGAAATGTCAGCAGACGAACTGTATCGTCAGTACGTAGGTAAAAATGTGCTCAATTTTTTCCGCCAAGATAACGGCTATAAAGAAGGCACTTATGTAAAAGTGTGGGAAGGTCGTGAAGACAACGAGCACCTGGTAGAAGTAATGGATGCCCTCGATTTAACGAAGCCAGAGTTTAGCGACTTAGTGTATGAAGGGTTACGCTCTCGCTACCCTTCTTAAAGCGACCATTGCGTTTCGTTTGACGCGATTTAGCCTCGCTGTAGTACTTATAGCCCAACACAGTTTCAACGCTTATTGCGTCTCCTTCCGATAACAAAAAGCTCTGTCATAGACAGAGCTTTTTTAATTATTGCCAAAGCAAAAGACTCAACGACGATTTTACGCGTCAACCCAAACTAATTTGTCGCTATAGCTACCTTGGATAATATCTACAAAGCGGTCTTCTAAAACATGACGTTTTACTTTGAGCGTCGGAGTCAGCAAGTCGTTTTCGATGCTCCATTCGTTTTTCATAATGACGACGCGATCCATAACTTGATGGCTTTCCAGTTTTGCGTTGATAGCTTCGAATGTTTTCTTAAGGCTTGCTTCAATGCCCGCTTTGTCTTTTTTCTGCGCTTCTTCACTAAGCACTAGCAAAGCCACAGGTTGAGGCAAATTAGTCCCCGTTACACACACTTGCTCAACAATAGGGTTTTCCATGAATTTTGCTTCAATCGGCGCTGGCGTAACATACTTACCCTTCGCGGTTTTAAAGATGTCTTTTAAACGACCAGTAATTTTAACGTAGCCATCAGCATCAATGACCCCTTTATCGCCAGTGCGCAGATAACCATCCTCAGTAAAGACTTCAGCCGTTTTTTGTGGTTCCAAGTAGTATTCCAGCATATTGCACGGCGACTTAACTTGAATCTCACCTTCTTCTGACGTGCGGATGTCTACGCCGTCGTATGGCTTGCCGATACAGCCGATTTTATCATGGCGGAAAGGTACACTGCCGGTGCCATAAGCACTGTTCTCGGTCATTCCCCATCCCTCAGAAATGTAGATACCAATTTTCGCGAACCATTCAATGACTGCTGGTGCAAGTGGCGCCGAACCGCTTGCCCACAAACGTGCGTTATTAATGCCCAAGCCATCGCGAATTTTCTTCGCAACAATTTTGTTCAAAATTGGAATTTTAAGCAGCGTATCCAGTTTCTTCTGCGGCATTTTCGCTAACACGCCCATCTGGAACTTTGTCCATAAACGCGGTACCGAAATAAATAGCGTTGGCTGACAGTGACCTACATCCCGTTGGAAGGTAGTTAAATCTTCTACAAAGTGAATTTTGCCACCACTGTAGTAGCTTGAAAGCTCGACCAGTACACGCTCTGTAATATGCGCAAGAGGTAAGTAGCTCATTGTGCGATCGTTTTGGTTAATACCCAATTGATCGAGTGAGCGACGCGCTGCCCAACAAGCCGTATTGTAACTGTGCACCACCCCTTTAGGCTGACCGGTACTGCCAGACGTATAAATGATTGTCATCAAATCATCCATATCAGGTACAGGCGAGTCTGTTATGGGCGCGATATCCATAAATTCTTTCCACTGCTGTTTAGTAGCAATGTTTGGGTAAGGAAAGGCAACCGTTAAGTATTCTGAAGGAATAGAGGCAACTTGTTCCGCAGTATTATCTAGTTTTCCAACGAACAATAGCTGTACGTCAGCATGCTTCAATACATACTGGACCGTGTCTGGACCGGCTGTTGAGAAAATAGGCACCGACACGTGACCTGCCATCATAATGCCCAGATCAGCGATAAACCACTCAGCACAGTTTTTTGAAAAGATACCTATACGGCTGCCTTGCGGGAAATCGAATTCACGTAAACGTGCTGCCACTTTTCTGGCTTGTTCTGCGACTTGTTTCCATGTGTAGTCGTGGTATTCACCGTTAATAGGCTGCGTAAGAAATACGTCGTTCCCACGGCTTTGTTCCCAGTGGTACACCATACTTAATGGCGATGTTATTACTTCCGTGGTATTTGCATTTGCTGTCATGTCTAGCGGCATAAGTCACTCATATGTTTTTATAATGTAGCTCATTTTTACAATGATTTCACAGACTTCTAATAAGCCCTATTTTTTATTGAAAAACAAGCTTTTTAAACAAGCGTTTACATTCTATGCGACGAATAACAAGGCTTTAGAGGCTAAATTTAGTTTTCTTATAGATTTGGCTTTTGAATCTTTATGGTCTTATCTGTTAGAAAAACGTGGTAAATATCGACGTTTTACCACGCTTTAAATAACAGCGGTTCAACTTCCTCGGCGGTACAAGGCTTGGCGTAGAAATAGCCCTGGTGGAAATAACACGCTTTTCCAATCAATTCTTCCGCTTGCGCTTTTGTTTCAACGCCTTCCGCAACACAACTCATATTCAAGTTATTCGCTAACGTAATGGTTGTTGTTACCAGCGCTTCGTTTGCATTACCCGGCGCCATTTCGTTAACGAAGCTCTTGTCGATTTTTAATACCGACAACGGATAACGCTTTAAATAGCTTAAAGACGAGTAACCTGTACCAAAATCGTCAAGGGCTAATACAAAGCCTTCTTTCACAAACCGATTAATCTGTCTTAACGCATTATCACTGTCATCCATCAATACGCCTTCGGTAATCTCGAATCGAAACGCTTCTTTGGGTAGGTTGAACTCATCAAGCAGGGTTAGCACACCGGTTAAGTCGAATTCGGTTTTGAAGTGAAGTGCAGATAGGTTAATAGAAACAAACCCCGTGAAGCCTTGGCTATACCAGGACGACAAATCCTCTGCCGCTCTTCGCATTGCCTGTCGTGTAACTTCTATTATGTACTTCAGTTCTTCAAGTACCGGAATGAACTGATCGGGGAAAAGAGGCTCGTTATCCAGTTTTCCTCGCAGCAGTAACTCAACCCCAATAGTGGTATTGGTTCTGGCATCTATAATTGGCTGGTAGTGATTGAAGAAGCAGTCATCTGAATAGGCACGCTTTACTTTATTTTCAAGCTGTAAACGCGTTTTGGCACGTTCATTCATGTCTGTCGTAAAGTAGGTAAAGCCGCTTAATGCGTCCTTCTTCGCCGTATACATAGCCACATCAGCCTGCTTGATAAGCTCAGCAGGCTCAGAGGCGTCTTCGGGATAAAACGCCACACCAATACTGCACGAAACACGAAGCACTTCCTCTGCTAACGATATAGGCGTTTCTACTGATTCAATGATTTGTGCCACGAATGAGCTCAAGTCGTCACTGGCATTAACTTCCTCAATAACAATAACGAATTCATCGCCGCCCAATCGCGCAACGGTGCCCGACTCTGCCACAAGGTTTCGCATTCGGTTGGCTACAATGCGCAGCAGTTTGTCACCGTAATCATGCCCAAGTGAGTCGTTAATGCCTTTAAATCTATCCAAGTCAACAAACATCACCGCCACACGATGCTCATGATGACGGGCAAGCCCAATAGCGTGCTCCAGTCTGTCTAGCAGCAATGTTCTGTTGACCAAGCCTGTTAAGCTGTCGTAGGTCGCGATTTTCAGAAGTTTGCGCTCAGCATTTTTTTGTTCTGTGATGTCGGAAATAACAATCAGGTAATGCTCTGCAGTATTACTTTCCCCACTTACCGCTGTTATATCAATAAGCACGTCGTAGCGCTTGCCATCAGCACCATCGATCACGGCCTCGTCTTTCCAAAAATCCCCTCCCTGCATTTCCGGTAATTTGCCAGACAGGTGTCTATTCAACGTTGGATAACGCAAATAAAGTCGTGCCAACTGCTTGGGTAACGGCTCTTTATTATTAAAGCCGAACACCTGTTCAAAAGCTGGGTTCGCGGCAACTAAACGCTTTTCTTTATCAAAAATTAAAACCCAGTCTCGAGTTTGTCTAAAAGCGTCACTGAATAGCGTTACCTGCTGCTGAGCTTTTTGTAACCTAAACAGTTGGCGTTGACGGGAGAGTAAATATGCTACGAATAAACTCACGATGAGCGCTGCGTAAATAGTATATGCAAGCGGCGAACGCAAAGGCGCATGTGGCATATAAAGCGTAATTTCAGCCGGAAGCACGTTATAGTCGAAACTACCTGGCGTAGGGGCAACAGAAAAAACGTAGTCACCCGGTTCTATATTGGTAAAGGTTATTTTTGCATCGTCAGTCACGCCTTCTGTGACGACGCGATCACCATTCAACAGCTTGTAGTAGTACTTTATTTTTCCTATGCCTGACATCGCTAATGACGAAAAATGGATTGTTAACCCATAATCTTCGTAATCGAGATCGAAATGATGCCCACTTAGGTTTTTAAGCGGCTGATTAAGCACCCTATTGTCTACGGCAACTTCCGTTATAGCAGTTTGCTTACTGAGCAAACTTCTGCCAACTTCCAGGCTTTCCAATTGCGATGCAGAGAAAACCACAGCGCCGCTCGTCGAGCCGTAAGCTAGTCGACCGTCCTTAAGCTTAAGCGAAGCCCCCTGGTTAAACTCAGAAACACTTAGCTCTCGTCCGTAGATAAAGTTCTTGATTTGGCCGGTAGACGGATCGTAATTGTGTAACCCTTTGTGCGAACTAAACCAGATATTGCCTGCTTCGTCTTTTTGCAGCCCGTAAACAATGTTTGATAATAAAATATTCGATTCATTTAGGTTGTACAACGGCTCAAATGTGTCTGCGTCTATACCAACCAACCCTACGCCACTGTATGCAAGCCACAGCACACCCATATCGTCGATAACCCACGACGATATAGAGCGATCTCGGCCACGCTGTAGCTCTGAGAATCGATAGACTAATTCATGCTGAAACGTCTCAGGATCGATTAACCACAAACCACCTTCGGTAGCAAAAAATAACCGATCACTGTGGTAATGAGACTGGCCCAAAAAACCCAATGAAAAATTTATGTCAAAAACACGAGGATCCAGCTCTAAAGAAGAAATTTCTTTTTTGTCCACGTCATACTTTAAAAAACCTTCGTTGCCAATAAAGTACAAATCCCCTTTATCTGAAAGCATCATTCCCGCGCCATACGCATCAAATACGGTGTCATCGCCACCTTTTAATACCTCTGGCCGGTTAGCCTCCCCTGTTTCCATATCAAACAACCGTATTCCGTTGTACGTATTGAGAAACAATTCGCCACTTTGCGTTGGAACAATTTTGTTTACGGCGCCTTCGCCGATAATCGCTCTTTGACTTTTTGAATACAGATACTTCTCAGACTTTTTTGTCGTGAAATCATAGTGATTAAGCCCGTTTTCTGTACCTATCCATATTTTATTAGGTTCAGTCTCAGCAAACGACCACACCACGTGGCTAGTCAAAACGCTAGGCTCACCTGCTCGTTCATTCTGGATGGCAAAAATATCTGCACTTTTCACACCGAAATACAGTGCACCAGCATAGACTGAACTTAACCAGAGGTTGTCAGATTCATCTTTGGCAATGGCGATAATTTTTTTGTTTGAAATTTCGGTGAAACCGTTATGCGGTTCTAAGATGTGTTCGTATTCCCAACCACCTGCTTTTTTAATCAGCTGATATAGCCCTTTATTAGTGCCCATCCAAAAAGCGTCGTCTTTGTACTGAACCAACGTCCACACGTTTCTGTCAGATAGAACCTGTGTAAAGACATGTTCTTTTTCGCCCTGTACCTGCTTGAGAAAGTCTTGTTTCTGAGCAACAAATACGCCCGAAACCGTTGAAATCCACACCCTGTCCTTATCGTCTAAAAGTAGAAACTTTGCATTGGCGTTATCGAGGTTTTCGGGAATATCACCCAAGTAATCAAGTCGACGTAAAGGCTGCTCTAAATTTTTGATATCTTTGACGTACACACCCGATGTAGTGGCTACCAGTAAGGTGTCTTCAACGGTGATTGCCGCCCGGATGCTTTCGCTGTTACCCAACAGCGGCTCAGGGAGCTTTGCTATTCGCTCAAGGGTTTTAGTTTGCGTGTTAAATTTATGCACTTCTTCTGCCAGTGCAATGATAAGGTGCGTGTCATCTTGCCAATGAAAGGTTTCCGCATGTTGCACAAAACTTTCAAAGTCGCGGTAGTACGTTGGCTCTAATTGCACTACATCTTGAGTGGCCAAATCGAGATAATAAACTCCTCTGCCGTACACGCTAAACCACAACGCTTCAGTACCTTGAAGGGCAAGTCGATAAATGGATGAGTCGATAAGAGAATTGTCTGGACCTGCTATTCGTTTGGTTCTTACTCCATCCCAACGAACCAAACCACCTTCTGTGGCTATCCACACAAAGCCATCTTCGTTTATAACAATGTCGTTGACGATATCTTGCGGAAGGCCATTTTTGGTCGATAAAGACTGAAAGACGGGATTAGACAGTCGCGGCGAGGCCGCCGCTTGTAGGCTTACAACTAAAACCAGCGGTAAAAAATAGTTGAAATATCTCATCAAAAATGGGGCGCACGTTTTAAATTTTTATTATAAACCCAAGTGTAACAGAATGTTTTAAACTTGGGCAGCTTCTAAAATGAGGTTTTTAAAAACGTGAAGGATGCATCTATCACATTGATAATTAAAAATTAATTTTTACAAAGTGTACAATATGGACAGCAGCAAAAAGCGCGCCAGACTAAATACACTTAGGACTATTTCGATATTTTTTTACTCTTGCTGCACAGGAATGCGACCAACTGGAACAACCTGCCTGCGAATGCTTGGCTGTGGCGCTAGCCTGTACAAATCACCGTTCTGCCCTACATAGGTCTTTTTAATACCGCACGCTTTAGCAATATTTGCATGTGCTTGAAGGTGTTGATGCTCGCCGTGAACCGGAATAGCAATGGTAGGTTTTACCCAATGATACATGAGCTTTAATTCTTCTTCACAGGGGTGACCGCTGGCATGAATTGGCAGCGTGCTATCTTCACTGTGAATAACCGTTACTCCCTTTGCCTGCAGCGCTTTACTTAGTCGGCCTACACTTTCTTCATTTCCAGGAATAACTATCGAAGAAAATAGCACAGTATCCCCTTTATCTAAACTAAGGTGAGGGTGAGTGTCTTTTGCAAAACGCGCCAGCGCGGTATTTTTCTCGCCCTGGCTGCCTGTCGCTACGGCTAAAACTTCATGGGGGGGAAGATAACCTAAATGTTGGGGATCGGTCACCGGTAAATCGTCTGGCCAAATGCCCTGTTGTTTGGCAATGCCGTACATGTTCATTAACGAACGACCGTACAGCGCCATGTAACGCTTAGTCTTCTTGGCGACTTTAGCCAGCGAAATTAGCCGTGCTATATTGCTACCAAAGCAACCTACCACCACTCTCCCCTTTAACGGCGCGATAGTGCTTAATAGGCCGTCGTAACAATTTCTCTCTGAAATTGAAAAGCCCGGTTTTGTTGCATTGGTAGAGTCTCCAACCATGGCAAGAACATTCTCGCTGCCTAGTCGCTTGTAAAGGCTAACGTCAAACGGTAAACCTGTTATAGGGTTGGCATCAATTTTCCAGTCTGCTGTATGCAATACTGTGCCTACTGGTGTATTGATTTTTAGTGCGAAGGGTTCTGGCAGCGAATGAGTAATAGCAAGCCAGTTAACGCTAAAAGGCCCAATTTTCTTGGTATCGCCTGCGTCGACTTCAATAATGGCAATTCGGTTAGCCAATTTACTTCTTGCAAGCTTTCGCCTTAACACTTCGGCGGTAAAAGACGTAGTATAAATTGGCTTTTGGAAACGTTCCCAAAGGTAAGGAATTGCGCCTACATGATCTTCATGGGCGTGGGTAATGACAATGCCAGCCAGTGCTTCTTTTTGTTTAGTAATAAATGAAGGGTTTGGAGCCACAACGCGATGCGTAGTGGCTTTGAACGTATTCTGGTTAGACTCTTGGCTGACGCCTTTGTAGGCAGGTGTGAGAGGCTCATCAAAAGAAACCCCACAGTCAATCATTAACCATTGACCATCGTGACCATACAAATTGAGGTTCATCCCAATTTCGCCCGTTCCGCCTAACGGAAGAAACCACAAATCATCAGAAGATGGGTGCAACAAAACGGCTAGTACCTTCTCTCAAAGCATTAAATATTAGTTTGAAGTTTAAATCTATGAGCGCAGAGTCATCATTCGTGCAATTCAGCATTAAGTTGGTCTATCACTTCGGCCCACGCAGCGTCTTCAACAATGGCATCTTTCAAAAATGCAGACTGACTTTCATTCCAATAAGGCGCTTCATGAAGATGTTGGCTCTTATTCAGCCCTCGATGTGTTTCAAAAAATTCAGCAATTTCTTCATCTGAACTTCCTAAACCGAGTTGGCTAAATAGACTATTCATTGTGGGTTGCTCAGTAAACATAACGCCTCCTTGGGTTACTAATTAAGGGCACAATAAACGCCAAATACGTTGTACCCAACTAACGTTTTTATGCCCATTTGCTTACTAGATAATTACCCTTTGTCTTCCCCTTGAGATCACATCTTAAAGGTAGTCAGCGAACTCTACTGGCGTAATCACCTCTCCTTCTTCAGCAGGTACAGGACATACAATGACCATTAATTCATCTTGCGTCATGCCCGGCACCCACTTAGTCAAAAACTCTTCGGTGCTTAATTCCATCGCTTCACAGTGTGCCCAGTCTTCGGTTGCCCACAAGAGTGCTAACTCTGCATCAGGCCAAACCGGAACACCATCTTCTTCATCAGTAGTTAGCATTACGCAACCGTGCTCGTCTTTAAGAATGAAGAGCTTTTCTTCCGCTTTAATTGTTGCAAGGCTTGCTTCTAGTCGTTGAAATGCGTTTTTTTCCAATAAAGGATGTAATTGTGACATAAGTTTCTCTCTTTAATTCTGCGATTCACATGCCTTTAAATTAGGCACAGTGGGTAAATTTATTGGCAGCGGTTAACACGCTTTAGACACGCTTTCTATTATCTCTGCTAGACCCACTCGTCTGACTTGCTTCATGCTGTGCACATACACTTTAAACGATACGTTTTCTAACGTTTCAATTCTGGTCACTTTCACACTATCGGGTAACTGGCTCTCAACGTTGGTCGGTAATACGGCAATACCACCTTCGCTCTGTAAATTGTTGAGCGCAAGATTCAACGAATTGGTTCTTAACTTTGCATCGCGAAGTTGAGGGTAAGCAGTAAGCAACCAGTCTCTTGCCTTAGCTCCCCAATCAATAGCCACAAAATCTGATGCATCAATAGTCTCAGACGCTTGCCCAATTCTATATAGCGCCAAATCCTGCTCTAGCAATACATCACTGTTTACTTCTTCAGATTTCAGCGGTTCAGTGGAGAAAGATAAATCTGTCACCCTTTCGTGCAATTGTCGCGACAGTGTATCTAACGTAAGAACTTCAGCCTTTACTGACCAATCGGGAAACGAGTTGTGTAGGTGACTGAGCATCTGAGGCAATAACAATTCGCTCGCAAGCTGTGTTGCGCCGCAAACAACATATTCAGAGGATTGAACTTGGAGCTCTTGTTTTGCTTCGTTTAGCGTTGCGCATAATCGCCTAGCGTAAGGCAGAAGTTTCTCACCAGATTGAGTGAGCTGTATACTATTGCGTTGCCTAATAAAAAGCGTAGTATGAAAATACTCTTCAAGTAGCTTTATGCGCGCACTGACTGCAGATTGGGTGAGGTAAAGGTTTTCAGCCGCTTTACCAAAGTGACGAGTTTTTGCCACCTCTATAAAAGTGGTGAGAAAGCGTATATCCATGCTTATTGTACAACCGAATCAAAGTGGACCTAAATTGACA
>VMHT01213615.1_pt1 | contig 23392 bp, 8 predicted proteins | sample 4693611 | NCBI WGS metagenome assembly VMHT01 (sample SAMN12280063, study PRJNA550983) | marine metagenome | isolation source: seawater sampled from same location over 5 years 0.02-0.2 micron viral filtrate | place: USA: collected off the coast of southern California halfway between the port... ...
GTTTAATTACACAAGGTGCTAATAACTTCATGTTAATGAAGTAAGCATTTATTATTAAAGAGGAGGGCGGCATACACGTAAACGTTCTCCGCCTTCCTCTTTTATTTTATTAATTTTATTATATATTATATTATGGCAAAAAAAGAAAAAACAGAAAAGGTAGAGGTACCTGTTGTTGAAACACCAGTTGTTGAAACACCAAAACCTAAAAAAGTTGAACCTAAAAAACCTAGTTGGGAAATAAAAGATAGAGTTTATTATTTAAAAGGAAACAATAAACCGTTATCATATATGTTAAAAACAAACGGTATATATTATTTCGACGAAGAAAAAGGTTACGAAAGAGAACTTAAGTACTGTCAAAATCAAAGAACTCCTTTTGTAGACGAAATGCAAGGCGATCAAAGATTAGAGCATGTTGTTTTTAGAAACGGTGTTTTATTTGTAGAAAAACAAAAAACAGTTTTACAAAAATTATTATCTTTATATCATCCTCATAATAGAAATATTTTTTATGAACATAAGCCTGAAGCTGTTGCTGAAACAGAGATAGAAACTTTAGAAATGGAAGCAGATGCAATATTAGCTGCTAGAGAAATGGATATTGATATGGCTGAAGCTATTATGCGTGTAGAAAAAGGTTCTGCGGTATCTACCATGAGTTCTAAGGAGCTTAAAAGAGATTTACTAGTATTTGCTAGAAATAATCCTTCTTTGCTTTTAGAACTAGCCTCTGATGATAATGTTCAACTTAGAAACTTTGGTATTAAAGCAACTGAGCTTGGTATCATTAGATTGTCAAGTGATCAAAGAACTTTTAGTTGGGGATCTAATAGTAGAAAACTAATGAACGTTCCATTTGACGAGCATCCATACACCGCTTTAGCACATTGGTTTAAAACTGATGAAGGTATGGAAATATATTCAAATATTGAAAAAAGATTAAATTAATCTAACTGTAGATGCAGTCGCTCTACGGGGCGATTGCAAACTACAAACTAAAAAAAAATTATGGTAGAAATAAACGTGGTATATCAAAAAGTTTTAGCTATAGCTAATAAAGAGCAGAGAGGATACATAACGCCACAAGAGTTTAATTTATTTGCCGACCAAGCTCAAATGGATATTTTTGAGCAATACTTTTATGATTTAGATCAAAGACAAAGAGGTGATGGTAATGAATCTGATTATGCAGACATTGTAACTAACATAGAAGAAAAACTAAGTTTATTTGAACAATTTAATATCCCTGGTGGTATAAATATAAATGGTAATGTGTTATTACCTTCAATGTATAGATTAGGTAGTGTTAGTGTTGATTACAACGGTAATGGTATTTTTAATGTTGCAGATGAAGTTCAAATAAACGAATTAAATAAATATAAAAATTCACCACTAGCATCTCCAACAGCAACATGCCCTGTTTATTGTAGATTCAATAATTTAGGCGGACCAAATGGTTCTATTGCTTTACATCCTATTCCAGATCCAATTGGAATTTGCCACTTAAACTTTATAAAAAGACCTTTACAGCCAAAATGGACATATCTTATTAGTCCAACTACAAATAGCGCTTTATTTAATAGTGGTAACCATGTAGACTTTCAACTACACAAATCAGAAGAAAATAACTTAGTAATTAAAATATTACAATTAGCAGGTATATCTTTAAAAGATTATACTTTAGCGCAAGCTACATCTCAAAAAGAAGTAGCTACAATACAACAACAAAAACAATAAATAAATGGGATTATTAACAAGTTCACAAAACGCATACTATAATGGTAATGATTTTGGTAATTATCAATTTACTTCTTTAGAAGATATAATAAATCAATTTGAAGTTGCTTATGTTGGTGATAATAAAATAATACCACAAATTAAAAGAGCAGATATTCAGTTTCATGCAATGAGGGCTTTACGTGAACTTTCTTTTGATACATTTAAATCTGTTAAAACGCAACAAATAGATGTTCCGGCAAGTTTAACGATGGTATTACCTCATGACTATGTTAACTACACAAGAATAATGTGGTCAGACGGATCTGGTATAAAGCATCCTATATATCCAACTCGTGATACACAAAACCCTTTTCAAATAAAACAAGAAGATGATGGAAGTTATTTCTTTGGTGAAGAATCTGAAAGATTAGTTAATTTTGATTTTTCAAGTTCTATAGATCCAGTATCTAACTGGACGGTTCCTTATTCTTCAGGCAATCCTAAAAGTAGTGCGTGGAGTGGTTTTAGACTTTCAACATCAACACCAGGAAAATATTATATGAATAATCTCACAGACTCCATTGGTATTACTTCTAATTCTTTAAGTTTTAGCCACTTATGGATAACTGGTTTTGGTTCAAGTGGCCAAGGTAGAGCTTACGGTGCTTGGCAAAGAGTTGATACTTCACTTAGTTCAGTTATGGAATTAAGAGCATCAGCTTCTTCTGGCGCACAGCAAACAAACGCTAGTGGCGTTTTAATATGTGATTATGGCGTTATAAGAGTTGGTGTTACTAGTAAAAATCCAGCCATAGGTTTTTTACAACCAAATGTCGGCTTGGTAAATGCAAACGCAACAGTACCTACGCATAGTACAAATCCTTCTCCAAATTTTAACTCACAAGACCATATGGATTTAGGATATGTTGAATGGGATGACGGTACTAGTAGCCAGAAAGAGTTATTACAAATCGACGTGTCTAATCAAACCGAAGTATGGGTTTGGATTACAAGTTATTCTCCTTGGAACTCTAACGCGAGAACAATTTTAACTTCTGGTGTTGCTAATGGTGGTACAACCCCTCCAGCGCCTACAACATCTGTTAACAATACACCACAAACAAATTCTATAGATCAAGTTTCTGTTATAATACCAGGTGATGTACAAACGTTATCAATGGAAAATGCAGATGGAAACTCTTCAACTTGGAATAAATACAAAGCAAACACTCCTTCTGAAAACAGAATAGATGATTATGAAGATGATACTTACTGGCCTTATGCTGGCCAGCGTTATGGGTTAGAGCCTTCTCACGCACAAGTTAATGGATCTTTTTATATAGATCAAAGATTAGGAAAAATACATTTTAGTTCTAATATTTCAGGAAAAACTGTGATATTAGATTATATAAGTGATAGTCTAGGTACAGACGCAGAAATGCAAGTTCATAAATTTGCAGAAGATGCTATGTATAAATGGATGGCGCACGCTATACTATCAACTTCTTCTTATGGACAGCCTTTAGTACGTAGATTAACTAAAGAAAAGTTTGCCGCTATTAGACAGGCTAAACTAAGACTTTCTAATATTAAAATAGAAGAAATAACTCAAATTTTAAGAGGTAAATCAAAACAAATTAAACACTAATAAATGGCGGAGATTAAAAACAGCTTCATACAGGGTAAGATGAATAAAGACCTTGATGAGAGGTTATTACCTAATGGACAATATAGAGATGCGTTGAATATAGAGGTTTCTACTTCTGAAAGCTCTAACGTTGGTGTTGCAAAAAATATACTGGGTAATAAAAAAATTGTAGATTTAGTTGGTGATGGTTTCATATGTGTTGGTACTGTTGCTGATGAAAAAACAAACAAGTTGTATTGGTTTATTTCTAAATACAATGTAGATGCAATATTAGAGTATGATATAGAAAATGATATAGCACTACCTGTATTAGTAGACGCTAAAGCTGGTACTATAGATGCGGTATTAAAGTTTTCTGGAAATATAATAACAGGTATTAATATTGTTGATGACTTGTTGTTTTTTACAGACAACAATAGCGAGCCAAAGAAAATAAATATTATCGAATGTAAAAAAGGTACTGTATCAGATGCTATTGAACCAGGCCAAGAACAGCACACACAGTTACAGTTTGAAAACGGTAGTTTTGACGGTATAACATTATCTCTTGTAACACCATGGGATGGTGCTTCTGCTGATCACAAATCTGATTATACACCTGGTCGTCATAAGTCTGGTAGAAGAGCTTGGGTAGAAAGAAAACAAATAAAAGCTTTATTAGGCGTTGACAATTTAATAGTTGACGATGCGGTTGGTAATAAAATACCGTATAAAATTAGACATTACAGAAATGGTAAGTTTTTAGCACTTAGAACTGTTTTTATTAACCGTGATGTTAGGGGTACTCGTATTTATTTACCTGATTTAGGGACGGTTCCTTATACAGAAGAGCAAAATATATGGAGACTTGGTGATGTTATTTATGGTGATAATATTAGCTTGGATATTGAAGAGCGTCACGTTACTGTTATAAAACCAAAACCTGTAGCTAAACTTGCAGTTAGAGTTAACCACAATAAAGCTTCTCGTAACACGATTGCTCAAGTAGACCAAACCTCAGTACACAACATGGGTGATCAATCTCGTAAAGAAACTAATAATCAACCTAACCTTTTTGAAACAAAACTTCCAAGATTTTCTTATAGATATAAATACCGTGATGGTGAGTTTTCAGTTTTTGCCCCTTTTACAGAACCTGTTTTTAATGCTAAATACATAAAAGATAAAAATACAGACGCAAATACGGATAAAACTATTAATGCTGATAACGCGTATGATATAAAAGAGCCTTATAATAAAGCTATGGTTAATTCTATTCACTCTATAGAGCTAAGTAACTTTATTAATGCAAAAACACCTGAAGATGTAATTGAAATTGATATATTATATAAAGAAGAAAATTCTCCTGTTATATATTCTATAGATACTATAAAGCATACTGATAAAGAATGGCATAGTTTAAGTGATAAAGAAGGTTTTGGTTTATTCTTAGATATAGGAAGAGCTGACACGGCTTCTGGTGGATATCCTGCTGAAGGAGGTTTTACCAAAGGTAAATATATAGTAACTAATGAAAATATATACGCTGCCTTACCTGAAAACCAAATTTTAAGACCTTGGGACAATGTACCTAAAAAAGCGTTAGCACAAGAAATAACGGGTAATAGAATTGTATATGGTAATTATGTTCAAAATTACGATATAACAAATAATGTTAATGTTGCTGTTAGTTATGAAAATAGAAAAAATAAAGTTGGAAGTTTTGATGCGCGGCCTTTACCTTCTGTTAAGTCTCAAAGAAATTATCAATTAGGCGTTGCTTACTGTGATAAGTATGGTAGAGAAACACCTGTTTTTACATCTAAAAACGCAGCGGTAAATATACCGTGGCAAGATAAAGATGGTACTAAAAATGCTAGTAAATCAACACAGCTGAGTGGTTCTGTTTCTAATAATTTTCCAGAATGGGTGGATTCATTAAAGTTTTTTATAAAAGAAAATTCTAGTGAATACTATAACTTAGCTATGCAAAGAGCTTGGATTACAAAAAGCACTTACGATTTAGACAACTCTGAAGGTCATATGTATATATCTTTTCCTTCGTCTGATAGAAATAAAATAACAGAAGATGATTATATAGTATTAAAAAAGAAAATAGGTCCTGGGGAAAAACAAGTTGCTTTTGAAAATAAATATAGAGTAATTGATATTAAAAATGAAGCACCCGAAGCTATTAAGTATGAGTTGGTAAACATGGGTTCTTTTTCTAATAATAGTAGTGACAAGCTTGCTGATACAGCCAATGACCCATCTACTAGTCTTCTTCATGTTATTAACAGAAGAATAGATGTAGTTAACCAACAATCTGTTAAAATTAGTGTTGAAAAATGGAAAGATAGTAACTTCGCTTTACCTTATGATGTTGGTACAACAACTAGACTTTATGATGATCTTTATATATCATGGCGAGTGGATTCTACTACTAATAATGCGCAATCTCAAAGATATAAAGTAATTGGTGGTAATATTACGAACACTGTAATTACATTAAAACTAAAAAATCCTATTACAAGAATTGACGCAGATATAGCACATGTTGATAACAGTGCAACTAGCGCAGGTGCGGCTGGTAAGGGTTTAAATCAAGATTTAATATTTACTATTGAAAGAAAAATGCTTAAAGATAACGAGAATTTTTCTGGTCAATTTTTTGTAAAAATAGCTAAAGACTCGACAACTGACTTAGTGCAAAATGGTGAAAAAGTTAATATACTAGATCAATTTGCTGTAAAATCAAAAAGAGCTGTGTTTTATTGGAAAGATGCAAAAATAGGTGGAAGTGCGTCTAGTAATTTGTCTAGTACTGATGCTAGTTACGGCTTAACAAACTACACTGGAGATACTACTGCTCATAGTGCGGTTAACTCTACTGCTGCAACTAGTATATTTAATGCTTTTAACAATACAGTAGGTAATACTGACGCTGATGGCGCTACACATTTAGTTACTGATTGGCACGAAGCTTGGGAAGGTATTCAAACAAAATTAGCAGCACACGGTTATAAAAAGTCTATGTTTTTTGTAGACTCTATGTTTATGGCCGCTGGTCAAAGCGATGCTAGTAACTACGCTAAATATTGTTGTGTTACTTGGGCTGGTAGTGGTAAAGATGAACTACATAGATCACCAGCTTGGAGTTATCCACCTTTAAAAACTTGGATAACAGATTACGAAGATATATCAAATTTAACTGATCCTGATTCTGCTGAAGATTTTATTGATTCAAATACTATTTCTAATAATATTTGGTACAACAATAATATGATTTCAACATCTGATTTGTTAGGTGTATCACGTCTATATGCTAATTTAAAAGTTGATGGTTGGGTTGGTCCGTTGCAAAATGTTAGTAGATTTCAACATGACCTTAGTGGAAGTGGTAATGTAAACAACCATGTTAATGGTTTAGAAGGAATAATAACAACAACACATATACACGCGGTAGGTCCAAGAAGATGGTTTAGCGGTATACAAAAAGACGCAACTAATAATGGCGCAGGTGTTGATACAGAAACATATTCAAGTGACTCAGAAATAGGTAGGCATTTTATGCACCTTTCGTTTTTTGCACCAGGCAAAGACCTACATAACGGTCAGTTTTTAAATCCTTCGTTTAAAATAATTGGTAAAGACGCTATTGGTAATAGATTACAAGCTATATGGGGTGGTGGTGTTTTTACTAGCGATGATCCTAACAAAAAGTTTGGTGTTACGCAAACACATACACATTTACCAATGGAAGGTAATTATGACTCGGGTAACAGAGTTGTGCCAGTAACTCCTGGACCAGGCGTTGGTTTTGGCTATGACAATGGTGTTTCTACGTCTGGTTCTACAAAAGGTATAAGTTATCAAGAGTTGCACGAAAGACAATGGGATCCGACTTTTTGTGAAGATGGTGATGATGACCATTCGATACGTGATTTCATAAGAAATATACATGCTGGCGCTAAATTTAGATTTCACCAAAGACCAGACTCATCATCATCAAGGGTAATAGATAATACTGTTTATACTATAAAAAGTGTTTCTATAAAAAAGATATACAATCATACTTCATGGAGAAAAGCGTTTAATACTTATGTTGATGATACAGATGGTTATTACAATACAAGTCCACTTCCTTACGTTTATAAAAGCGTTGAAGAAACTGCTTTAGAGTGGTTAGATTACATGAAAGCCGATGGTAGTAAAGCAGGCTCATCAGCTTGGGCAAATGCTTCTAACGCGATGAAAAGTAAAATAGAACAGTTTGGTAAAGCGCATAATAGAAGACTATGTTATATTATAGAGCTAGATAAAAGCCCAAGAGACTCTAGCAGTACTTTAGGAAATCCATTAGGTAATCAAAATAATATTAGTGGTAATTTATCCGGCAAACATTTTAATGACATAGAGTTTTTAGATCCAGTGCAAGATATATTGTTAAAAGATTTAAATAAATTTCCTGCTATATGGGAATTGTCACCAAAAAAGCAAGATGTAGATTTAGATATATATTATGAGGCTAGTGAAAATATACCCGTTAAAATAAACAAGAGAACAAATGAAATTTTTGCACCACTTGGTTGTATTGTTGAGCCATTAAACTCTTTAGTATCTAGTACTAACGTAGATCAAAAAAGTAGAAAAGCAAAAGTTATATCTTGGAGCGACACCACTGTAAGTTTAGCGCCAGGTCTTCCTAAATATAGTAACACTGGTATTGAGATAGATTACTCTAATATGTCTATTAAATTTATAAGAAATGATGGTAGTTATACAGTGGCACAAGTTGGTGTTCATAATGTAGATGGCGTAACTACTGATTATGTAACAGAGCTTACGTTTAGAGAAGATGTTGGTGATGCAATAGCTACAGGTTTAGCTTGGTATAATTGTTTTTCTTTTGGAAATGGTTTAGAATCTAATAGAATTAAAGATGATTTTAACGAGATGTTTATTTTAAATGGAGTTAAAGCGTCTACTATAACCCAAGAAACATATAAAGAAGAACGTAGGTCTCATGGTTTAATTTACTCTGGTATATACAACTCTAACTCTGGTGTAAATAATTTAAATCAGTTTATAATGGCTGAAAAAATTACCAAAGATTTAAATCCAACTTATGGTAGTATACAAAAATTATTTCAAAGAAGAATTAGTTTAATTGCGTTTTGTGAAGACAGGGTAATTAGTATAGTATCTAATAAAGACGCTATATTTAACGCCGATGGAAAATCTCAGTTAATATCTAGTAATACAGTACTAGGTGATGCAAACCCTTTTCAAGGTAACTATGGTATATCTAAAAACCCAGAATCATTTGCATCTGAATCATATAGAGCTTATTTTACAGATAAACAAAGAGGTGCGGTAATTAGACTTTCTAAAGATGGTTTAAAACCTATATCAAAAGCTGGTATGCACGATTGGTTTAGAGATAATTTAGAAAAATACACAACAATAATAGGTACTTATGATAATTATAAAGAAGATTATAATTTATCAATGTTTAACAGCCCTGATTTTTCTGAAAACTTAATAATAGATTCTGAAATAGAAAGTGGCCAAAGATTACAAGGCGGGCAAGAGTTTACTGGTGGCAATATAATTACTAATCCTGGTATTGCCAGTGGAGAATCATTACAATACTTATATGATAAACACGATGTTTTAGGTTTAGGAGTTAGCAATCCTTTTGCTTGGGTACCGCCTTCAACTGCGGCAACTGTAAGAATAATTCATCACGCTGAAATACCTATAGGTAGTATATCCCAAAATCCGGCAGATCCAATTGTTACAACTATAGACGTCACGGGAATTGCTTTTGAAAACGCTGAATACAGCACAAGCCTTTTAAACACTGTTGGGGCTTTAAACTGGCTTTACGATCCAAGATTTGCAAATGTTAATAATGATTTGTTTGGCCCTTCTGCTACAAACCTTGCTGACGCACAAGTAAGTAGTACTATTAAAAGATTTATTGGAAAGGGTGCTGGTAATGGTGGTTTTGCAATAACAGAATCAAATACAAATGGTATTAGTGGTGGACCCGTAACAACTCAAATGCATCCTTCTTATTTTTACAATGCTGGTAATTTTAACAGTGGCGGTGGTAACTCGTGGCCTAGTAGTAGTAGTAGTTCACCTTGGAAAGATCCTAATAGCGGTAATAGTACTGATTGGCAGCCTGGTGTAGAAAAAAATATTTATTACTCGCAAAATATTGATGAACATGGTGCTTCTGGTTTTGTAACTAGAGTAAAAAACTCTGGAACACATAAAGGTAAAATTGCTTTTGATAGGGCTTTTAATAACAGTTATGTTGAATTTAAAGATATAGGTAACACAACTCCAAGTGATTCTGGTATTAACCAAGCATATTTAAACAACATTATTACGGGTACTGGAAATGACAGTGTTCTACAGAATGGAAGCGTTGAGCATAATTCTTTTTTCAATGGTGATGAAATACATATTCAATTTACAGTCACTTGCTTTGCAACACCTAGGTATCCAATTCACGTTAGTGTGGGGGGAGGGCCAGCTGCATCTAAAGCTTATGGATATAATCATATCGCGCCTAGGCTAGAGTTACTTGACGGAAGTAATCTTATAAATCCTGACAAACTTATTTCATTAACTGGAAATGTATTAGTAGTGAGTGCTAGTACTGCTCAGTATGCTACTTGGGTTTCTAGGCCAAATGATTTAGGTCCTGATTTTAAACCTTGGGGAGCATCTGCTAATCCTACATCTTATGAATCAACTGGTCCAGCTACTTACACGCAGATTAAAAAAGGTTTTACAGGGCATAGCTCTGTGCAATTTTCACACACTGATCACAGTTCGGTTACTGATAGGCTTGGTACCGGTAACTCAAACAATCCTGCAGGTGGTACTTTTACAATTACTTATGGTGCTAGTTTTAAATTTAAAGATCCAAACCAACAAAATGCTGCTGGAGCTTGGGATGGTGGCTCTATACCTAGCCCGTATGGAATTACTGACGTAAAAGTAGTTGATGATCTTAGAATAAGAATATCACAAACCGCGCCTCCTGGTGATGAATCTTTTTACAATCAAACTTTATACAATCCGTATACAGGTAGTTACACTGGTGATTATATTTATACTAGACCTTTGTGGTATTTAGATAATGTTATAATTAAAAAAGGTTACGGTGTTACTAAGCCACACGTTCCTTATAGGGCAGAAGTAACATCTTCAACTGGTACGGGTGTAACGGCTGGTGCTACAAACAACGTACCTTCATTTACAGTTCCAGCGTGGACAGAGGTTATTCACTCTGGTTATGGCTCGTTGAATTATGGTTTAAGCCCTACTACAACCGCTAATACATCAATACTTTCTGGTATAGATAATGGTAATTGGTACGCTAGTATTGGTTGGGGCGTGGGATCAATACGTTCTAGTCATGAATATACGAGTGAGTATGGCGGTCAGTATGAGGCTTATTTATATTCAGAATCTGATCATTTAGGAACTTCGCATAGCTTTGTATTACCGGCTGATTTAGCTGCGCCTAGTTTTGGTGGCTCAGGAGCTAATAATCCAACTGGATTACCAGGTTTAGGTTTACCAAATTCTCTTTCGTATGAGTATCCAGATCAATCATCTGACTTTGCTAGTCCTTTTGGTAGTTCTGGCGGTAGTCAAGGCGCGGATTTTGATAGAAAAATACAATCACATCAAGATTATTTAAGTTTATTAGCTGGTTTTGATCCAAACGAATATTATAGAAGAGATTTTTTAGATGTTACAGTAGACCATGGTTGTTCTTTTGAATACAAATTTGATATTACTGACGATCCTTTCATAGCTGGTACTTGGTATTTAATAGATATTGAGTTTGACGATAGTGTAAGTGATATTGGTCTTGTTAGTGGTTTTAACGTAGAAATAAATGGTGTTGGGCCTACTACCACTACAATTAACGGCGCCGCAACAAATGGTCAAAACATAGCTCTTAGCGGTGGGTATGGTAAATATATTCGGTATATATCTAATTCTACTGGAAACCCAATAGGTCACGTTCGCACACAGCGAGTGCAAAGAACAGAATATGGAAGTTCTTTTGGAACCGGTGATAATAGAACAGTACTTAGAGCTATTTTTAAACTAGATTCTTCTTCAAATAAAATACAAGGTACTTATGGTGGCGTTAACTTGCTTTGGTTAAGAATATACAATAACAGTAATGCTACTAGAAATATTAAAATTGGAAATGTAGTTGCTAAGAAATTAACTGATAATGGTACAATTTGGACTGATTGGCTTTCTACCAATGGTTTAGCTAGCAATTGGAATTATATTGAACCTACAAATAATGACTCTACACCTTTACATGCGTTTGATAATAAATATACATATCTTTATAACAATAAAATATGTTGGGACATACCTATTTCAAAAGCAACAACTTCTTCAAACAGTTATCCTTGGCACCAAGATTTTAATACAGCAACAACTTCTCTTGCGCCAAGTAGATCAAATAAAGAATGGACACTTAAATTTAATTTACATGAAAACCCAAGAGCACTTGGAAGCGTTGGCTTATCTGGTAAATTAAAAGGACATATTGCGATTGACAATCCAAATAGCTCAGGTAGTGACTATACCGGTATTAAATTCACAATAGATACAGGTGATGTTAATGGTGGTGTTGGTACATATATAATGAAATTTAATTTTGGAGGTTTTGAAAATTCAGTTTACATGCCCGCGTCTGCTGATAGTATTGAATATTCTAACTTTGGTGCAACTCCCGCGGCTTACAACGCTGAGCTTTTTGATGTATTTTCTCCAGCTTCAAGTATTGGTAATTACAATATAGTAGTAGATAAAATTAGGTTTAGAATAGATATTGGCGGTACTGTATCTCAAGATCAAGTTTGTGCTATTTCAAATATATCTTTAATAGATTCTACTTCAGTGTTTACCGGTGGTGGTGCTGGCGCTTGGGATTTTTCTGGGTTTAATATTTTAGTAGATCCACATATATCTTGGGAGGCAGATAACAAAAATATACAATTTATTGACTGCCCACCTAACGATCCTGTTAATACTATTACTGATACATTTATAAATGCTAACCAGTTACTAACTGCTACTATTAACAAGTTTGAACAGTATAAAATAAGTTTTACACATAATTTATCTGGAGATGCTACAATAGATGTTTATTATTATAATTCTGATGGTTATGGTTTTAAAATACAAAACATAGCTAATCATACTAACAATACTGCGTTTTACAACCCATTGCTTCAAGAAACAAATATGCAATTTGAGCAAAATATAACTATTGGTGATTCTCAATGGTCTAATATTAACGAGGCAAATGCTAATTTTGCTGCTAACTTAAAAAATACATTTGTAATAGAAGTTCAAGGTGCACCAACTGCTAGAGTTAGTGGTTATATAGATAATATAAAAATGCAAAGGGTTTATGACTTTGTAGATTTAGATCCTCAAACTGTTTCTTTTAGCGAGACTGTTAATGGTTGGACTAGTTTTAAATCTTTTGTACCTGAAAATGGCCTTAGCGTATCTAAAAAATATTTTACGTTAAAAGAAGGTAGTCTTTATAAACATTACACACCAATGCTTGATGGCGTTGATTTATCTAATGCCGATGCTGATAGTGCTAATAATTATAATAATTTTTATGGTAATACTTATGGATCAACTATAACAGCTGTTTTAAATCAAGAACCTTCTTTGGTTAAACTATTCCATACTTTAAGTTATGAAGGTACACAATCAAGAATATTAAAACCTAAAGAAGTTGTTGGTAATAACAGTATAGATGACCAAATGACGTTAAACAACTCTATTGCATATAAAATGGGTAATGATTTAGCTGGATGGTACTGCGCTGAAATAAAAACAGATTTAAATGTAGGTACTATAAAAGAGTTTATAAAAAAAGAGGGTAAGTGGTTTAATTATATAAAAGGAGCATCTAACCTTAAAAACGGAAATTTAAACACTAGTTTATTTAGTGTTTTTGGAGGTGGTATGATAGATTCTGTTGCAACCGAATACCCAGTAGCGCCTGTTAGTCCTAGTGCTGGTGGTCCAACAGCTGGCGTACCGCCAATAGCTGCGCCAACGGTTACACCTACAGTTACACCTACAGTTACGCCTACGGTTACGCCTACTCCAACTGGTGGAGGTGGAGGTGGAACTACTGGTGGTGGTTATTAAAATAAAAATATAAAAAATGGTTATAAATACTTTTGACATAAACACTGAAGATATGAATAGTAGTATAACTACTAGAGATTTTAGTGTTAACGGTGAAGACGGTGCTCAGTTTCAGATTATAGCTTTGCAAGCTGATACTTTAAAATATTATGATTTTATTTTAAATGATTTTGAACTAGGACATAACGACATTAATAATAATTTAAATGTTACAATTGCAGGTGGTGTTTTTAATGGTAGTATTACATTTCCTTCTGGTGGTGGTGATTATGTTATAAAACTTATAGCTATAAACGGTACAACTATTGCAAATGTTTTAGGTGGAGTTATAGTTGAAAATATAACTAAACAAGCAGCTGATATTGTAGTAACTTTTACGCCTGGCACTTTTGCAAGTGCATCTACGTACACGACGTTTCCAACATCTACAGCTACTGGTAATGTGAATTCTTCTGCTACTGCAACTTTTGACTGGGATATAACTAATGTATCTACAGATGCCAATGGTTTTGGTTTAAGGTTTAGTAATGATTACGATGTTGGTTTTTTAAACGATAGCTATTTTTACTGCACTACAACTGAAAATGTTTCTTCTAATCCAAACGGAGACGCTCAAGATTCTACAGGTGTTTTTGTGGCAGATATTTCTGATCTAGGTGTTGGTACCGAATTAGTATATCACAAAGGTACTACAGTACCAACTAACTCATCTGGTGCCTCTGGCACAACTCTTATACAATCAATAGATACTGATAAAAAATTTATAACATTTGACAAGTCAGTTGCTTTTGAAGATGGTGAAACAATGACGTTTAAAGCGTATGGTCAGGCAGCTATAGCAGAAGCAACAGGTTTAAAATTTACTGTTTCAAGCGTTATATTTGATGCCGATGTTTTTCCACCCGATACTTCAACTAAATTAGTAACAAAGACAGTTAGATCCGGTGGTAGTGGTACAACTGTAAATTTAAATGGTACATATGGTATTGGCGGCGGTGGTAACGTAAGTGTTTTTGGCGTAGGAGTTGATAATAGTAGTACTAATACCGTTCAGTCTGTTAGTGCTTCTTCATCAGCTGGATCCGTAGTAGTTCAAGTATCTCAAAGTTTAACAGTGGGTACTGTACTTACTTTTAATCCAACATATCAAACAGTTAGTCTTACTGGCGCCGCTAGTGTAACTGTATTTCCATCGGCTAACAAAACTGTATATTTAGATTTAGATAAAATTTTAACACCAGGCGCAGCCTCTTAAACAATAAAACATGGCAGAACAAATTATAAGTTGGAGTGATATTAACACGCATTATATTGATGTGGGAGATTTAGCGTATATAGTGCCTATGACTAGTGGAAAAGATTATTTTAGTGACGAACCACAGCTTTTAGGTCAAGTTATTAATGTTACATCTTCACAAATACGTGTAGAGACTGAGGGCTCAGCTTTGGCAACTACAAATGATTTTATAATGTTTTCAAAACCAGTTGGTGCTAATGAGTCTAGTTTAAAAGGTTATTATGCCGATGTTAAGTTTGAAAATCACTCTAATGAATATGCTGAGCTATTTGCTATTAGCTCTGAGGTTGTTCCTAGTAGTAAATAAAGCACAAAAAGTGTGATTATATTAAGTATAAATAAAAATAAAAATTAAAATATGTGGCAAGCATCATTAATATCTGCTGGTTTAGGATTTTTATCAGCTAGAAAGCAGAGAAAACAAGCGGCGCGTCAAGCAGCTCAAGATAGAGAGTTTCAGCGAGAACAAGCAGAGCTTTTAGAAAAAGAAAAACAAGCATATAGAGATATGACGTTAACAAATCCTTATGAAGGCATGACAAATGCTTTTGGAGGATTACAAACTGATTTTAGTAATTTAGCGGCTGGAGCGAAAAATGTTTATGCTGGGGCTGAAGATGTTTATGCTGGGATAGATAATACGTATCAAGGCATGGAAAATCGTTTTGAAGATTTAACAGTTGATACTAGAGCCGCGGAATTTCAAGCACAGCAAGGAAGACAACAACGTGCTAATATACTTCAAGGATTAAGAGGTGCTGCTGGTAGTAGTGGTATTGCTGGTTTAGCACAATCACTAGCTAATCAAGGCGCTTTACAAGCACAACAAATATCAGCTAATATTGGTCAACAAGAAAGACAAAACCAATTACTAGCTGCAAAAGAAGGATCTAGAATAGATCAACTACAAAGAGGTACTGATTTACAATTACAACAACTACAAGCAAGAGGCGCTATACAGTCTATGGCAGGTGCATCTGAACAGCAGAAATTACAATTAGCTGGCGCGCAAAGAGCACAGGCTTTAGGTGTTTCAAGAGAAAACTTAATAGCACAAGGCGCACAACAAACTGATATGGCTATTAGAGGTGGTGATGCAATGTTACAACAAGCTGAAATGAGTAGACAAGCTACTTTACTAGGTATGCAAATGGGTGCTGCTAGTGGCGCTAATCAACAATTGCAAATGTCAATGTATAACCAACAGCAAGCAAATGCATCGGCTGGGCAAATGATGACAGGTGCTTTTGGTAATTTAGTAAGCGGTTTAGCTGGTGCCAATGATGCTGGTATGTTTGGTGGTAGTGGTAGTGGTTTAACAGGTGGCGTTGGAGCAAATCAACCGTTTCCAGAATATTACGGAACAGGTAGCTTGTTAATAACCGATTAAAAATAAATATAAATTATGGCAAATAAATTATTTGGAACAGCAGATCCATATTTAGTATCGGCAGCATTTAAACACGGTGCTTCTAATATACCTAAGGATCTTAACAGTGTTTACAAGCAAAGAGAGCAAAATGTAAAAGATTTTGCAACTGGTATAAACGAAATGTTTGATAAGATATACGCTGATAACAAAGCAACTAATGATTTACTTACTGATGTTTCTACTAAGTCTTTAAACTTAATGGAAAGTGGTGGTGTTGTTAATGAATATGCTTTAAAAGAACACAATGGTATTATAAACGGTTACAAAGATAAATTAAAAAGTATTACAAGTGATTATGGTATGGGTAAAGGTGGTGATTTACAAAGATCTAATTTAAGATCTGAAATGAATACCTATTTAGCTAACATAGAAAAAAATGGTTCTTTATTGACAGAAATGACAAAGAATAGTGCTAACGGCGTTTTATTAAGCGATATTGGAGATAACAAGAATGAACTTCTTACCATGATTATTAGCGATCAAAATAATGGTACTTCAAAAACTAAACCGGAATATATAAAAGGTGATATATATTATTCATTACCTGGCACAGACGTAAAAATGACCATGCAAGAACTAGCAGAAGGTTTTTCTGTTGAAGACCCAAAGTCATTATCCAATATTAATAAAATACTAACTAACTTTGGCGTTAGCGCTAAAGGCGGTAAGCCACTAACAGCTGATGGTTTACTAGGGCTTAAAAACAATATAAAATCAAATATTGCTACTGTTAGTGAAATTAGAAACATAGGTCAAGCAAAGCTTGGTAACATGAAATATTCTTTTGAAGAAGTGCTAACTGCTAGAGCAAAAGATGCAAGTAATAATATAGATACTAGTGTTTTAGAAACTGTATATAACGAGTTAGAAAAACTAGGTGGTGCTGATTTAGATAACGACGGTGACATTGACGAAACTGATAAAAGTTTATTAACACAAGCTAGAAAAGAAGGCAAAGTATATACTGACTCACAAAATGGTTTTACTTTAATAGATGCTGTTAGGAAAAACAAAGAATTATATAGAGATCTCATGGCTGGATATATAGCTGAAACTGCTGGTAAAGATTTTTATACTCAAGGTACTCCTATTAAACCAAATGGTAATTTGTTTAATATAAATCCAAATGGTAGTTTTGGTACTTTTTATGACGATGCTGGTCAAAGTCGTACTCTTTATGGTGTTGATGTAATTAACACTATAAAATCACTTAGAAATGTTATAAATAAAGGAAGTGGTACGTTTAGAGGTTATGATGACAAAATGTATGTTATAAAAAATGGTAAGTTTGTAATACAAAAAGGTGATAACAAAGGTAAAGAAGCAAATCTTAATACTATATTAAATAGTTTAAAAATAAATAATCTACCTGGTATATATGAGTATTTAGCTAAAAAACAAAAACCAGGATACGATTATAATAACGATGGTATAGTTGATCCAGCTCCTATAGAACCGCTTTTTAATCTAGATTTTTCAAGTCCAAAAACAAAGCAAGAAACAGAGCAAGAAACAAACAAAGGAGGTTTTAATTTTAACGCAACAAGAGATTTTACATAATAACAAATTAAATGAAAGAATATTACGAGTTTGAAGGACAGAAATTTGAAATTGACCCTAGTAGGTTAGAAGAATTTTTAGCAAAATTTCCAAATGCTAAAAAAGTAGATGCGCCGGGAAAGACGAACGACTTTGCAACTGCGGGCCCTGCTGCGGAGTCAAACGCTATGGGGTCCAACTTGGTAGATGGTTCTTCGGAGCAACAGCTTAGTAGTAGAAAAAAACAAATGCAAATCAAAAATATTGGTGGCGTTGATATAGAAGATAATTTTGACTATGAAGCTTTTGAAAAACATTTAAAAGTGATAGAGTCGCGTATGAAATCTGAAGGTTTTTCACAAGATCAAATAACTAATGCTATAAATAAAAAAAGAGAATTAAACTCTCCTGAAAATAGAACTAACAGACAAAACAATTGGTTTAATAAAGCGGTTAGAGAAGTTGTTTCTTGGCAGCCAGACTGGTTTGTTGGCTGGTCTACCGCTTTAGCAGATAGAGTTACTCAAATGGGTGAAGACATTGTAAGGACTGTTGAAACAGAAAAAATTGCAGAAGGCTTAAGGAAAGGTAAGACAATGGAAGAAATGCAAAAGTCAGGAGAAATTACTGATTTTAGAGCTTTTGATGTAGTGCAAGATGAATTAAATAAATTTGCATTTAAACCAAAAGATGAACAAGGCAAAGATATGAACGTTGTTGATTTGATTGAAGCTGGAAGAAAAACAGATGCTATAACATTGGCTTCAGAACAGGCTGTATCAAATATTTATTCGTTTTTAGCTACAGCTGTAAACCCACTTGCTGGAGCAGCCGTAATTGGTACTAGTTCTTATGGTAATACATTTATGAGGAATATAGAAGAAAGGTATGATCCAACTAAAATGACAGACGAAGATTTAGATGATTTACGTTTAAACTCTTTGCTTTATGCTGGCGCTGAATTTGCAGGTGAATATCTTGGTGGTTTTTTATTTAGAAAAGCTATGGGTCTTGGTGGTAAAAACGTTACTAAAGACATTGTGAAAAGTTTTAACGAAGGTTTTATAAAAAGAACAACTAAAGGTTATTTTAAAGGTTTTGGTTCTGAATTTTTAGCCGAAGGTTTGACAAATAATTTACAACAACTTGCTGACATGGCAATATATGATGATGAAAAAGCATTTAGAGATTTTTATAGAGGCTTTATAAACGATGGTTTAATTGGTGGATTGCTAGGAGGTGGAATAGGTGGTACAATGAGCGCTACGCGTGGTAAGATAAATAAAAAAGACCTTTATAATATGATTGCCTCTAAAGAGCACCAATCAGAATTACTTGGCGTAAACTTACAAATACAAAACTCTAAAGCTGAATTAAAAAATGCTACTGGTAGAACTAGAGATGTATTACAAAAAAGAGTTGATATTTTAAAACAAAAAAAAGACGCTCTTGATAGAAAAATAGCTTCTGTTTTTGACAATATGACTCAAACACAAAAAGAAGCATATGCTGGGCGTATGGACGAAATAAACTCACAATTTGATATATTTACAGATCAAGAAAAGTCCGTAGAAACAAGAAAAGCAGCTAGAGACAGAATTAAAGAACTTTACAAACAACAAAATGAACAAACAAACGGTTTTGTAAATGAAAAGGTTGAATTTGAAATAGGTAAAGTACTTAAAATAAGAGAAGTTTTAGATAAAAGAGAGGGTATACGAGGTTTTTTTACACCAAAAGATTTAACAATAAAGTATTTAGATAATCAAGAACAAGTTGACAAAGCTGTAAAAGAGTCAGGTGAAGCAGATTTAATAGAAGCCGATGGTTTATTTTTAGATGGTAAAAATAAAACTATATATATAAACAAAGAAAAAGCAATGAGAACCGGGCAAATGAACGTAATAGGTCACGAACTGTTGCACTATGTTTTTTCTAAAAACTTTAAAACAGATAACGAGTCAATGAAGCCGTTAGTTGATGAGTTTAAAAAATATTTAGTTGAATCCGGTAACAGCGCAGTTTTAAATAGAATCGAAAATAACATGAAAGAAAATGGTTATTTTGACGCTAACGGTAAAATCAAAGATGATTATTTGGAAGAATATTTTCAACACTTTTCAAACCTAATAGATAACGGTGAGATAGAGCTAAAAGAAGAAAAAGCAAAACCTTTAGCTAAAAGATTTAAAGATTATAAAGTTAGTCTTGGTTTTGGAAGTATAAAACTTGAAACAGGTAAAGATGTTTTTGATTTTATAAAGTTATATAATAAAAACATATATAGAAAAGGTTTCTTTGGTAAAATAACTCAAAGAGCAATGTTAAAAGCTGATATAACAACTTCTATAAAAGGTGTTGAAAAAGCAGACGAAAAAACACGTGCTACACGAAAAAAATCTATTACGGCTGTAGCAAAAGAAGCTCAAGAAACTGTAGATAAAATAGGTAAAAAAGCCACTACAAAAGCAGAGTATGATGCTGGTGTAAACATAGAGGCTTATAATTATTTAATTGACAAAAAAGGTTTAGATGGTTTAATAATAGCAAGACTTAACAAAGAAGGTATAGACACAAAGGCAGAAGATGCTAACGTTAATGGTGTGCCACTTGTAGATTATATGGAAGATGTTAGAGCAAAACTAATACCTGATGTATTAGGTTTTAACCCCGATAAAGAAACTACTAGTGAAGGCAAGTTTGGTTTGTCTGGATATATAAATCAACGTTTAAACTTTAGAATGGGTGATGTTGCTACTAAAGCAAAGAAAACTGTTACTGGTAAATCATTAGAAACACCTATTGGTGAAACTGGTAGAAGAGTTGCTGATATTATAGAAGATAAAGATGATGCAGGTTTAAAAGCTTTTGAAGAACAAGATCTTAGTATGTCAGCACAAAACAGAGCCACAGAAACAGAGCAAGATAAAAACGAATTAAAATCTAGATATAGACATAAGCTAAAAAATAATGATGGTACTAAGTTAATTAGTGAAACTAGAGTAGAAAACATAAGAGAAGGTATAAGATCAACGTTAATAAAGCTAGCTGATAAAGTTGTTTCACCTGACTTTTTATTTAACTTTGAAAAAATAGTTAAAAAAGACTTAAAAAATATTGTACAAACAGCTATTGGTACTAAAAAACAATATAAAGATTTTGTTTTAAAAAACATGTCTGATATTGTTGATTTTACATCGGTACAAGATTTAGTTGCTTTAGAACGTCTTGTTGGTCAAGGTAAGCTAAAAGGTGGTAAAAAAATATTTACTGTTGCTGTTAGAAGACTTACTAAAGTAGAAGACATACAAAAAGCTATAAATCAAGGTAAACTACCTGTTGATGCTATAAACAAAAGCAAAGAAGGCGTTATGCTTTATGAAAAGCGTATGCCAACTGAAGAAGAGCTTAAAGCTTTTTTCTTTGGTGAAAATATGCAAGAAGTATTAGGCTATAAACTTGGCGCATCTACATTAGGTACTAGAAAAGACGGTTTATCTCGTATGATAATAACTGAAGTTACACAAGATGGTTTAATGGAAACAATGCAAGAGCCTGATATAATGGAACAGTTAGTAGCCAAACAACCTGAAATAGCCTCTGAAGTTATGGTTAATGATGTGGCTACTAAAATAAATAGATCTCCAAGTTTAAAATTTAGTAAAACACAAATAAAAAAAGGTGTTAGTATACTAAACAAAGGGCGTGGTTTAGAAAGTGATGTATATAAAGCTTGGGCAAAAACAGTTACTCCAGAAATAAGAGGTTTAGTAGAAGATAAATATTTAAGAAGACAATTTGAAGTATTTCTACAAAGTGACGATGTAATTCCTCAAAAAGAATTAGATGCTATAGATAAAAATTCAGATCAAAAAATACCTTTACATAGAAAATACGAAATAATAGCAGGACAGAGACTTCAAAAAATAATTGATGATGCTGGTTTAAAATTTAAAGTTTTAAAACCTAGCGAACAAGATAATGATCAAGATGTAAAAGTAATAGATAATAGTGGAAAAGTAGTGCTTGCTATTGAAATAAAAGGAGATACAGCTAGAGCTATATCAATAAACGTTAATAGCAAGAAAAATGGTAATATAGTCGCAACTAAAAATCTTTATGGAGATCAACAGCAAGAAATTTTAAACAAAGTAAAAGACTTGTTTGAAGATATGAAAAAAGTTGCTATAGATACTTACGGTAAAAACGCTGTTCAATACACTAGCGCTGACAATTTGCAAATATCTTACGAAGCCGTACAACAAGCTATAAGAGGTGGTAATAATATTCATTTTAAAGCACATGATATAAAAGAAAATATCACATTTAAACAAGTTGCAGATGGCTATCAAAATAAAAAAAGTAAAGATGGTAGTTTTAAAAAGAGTCATGCTATAGGTTTTAAAGGTAAAGGCTTAATTGATATGAACATGGCTGAGGCTGATTTAAAAATAGATGGACTTACTAAAGCTGAAGATATAAATGTTAAAATACCTTTAAAATTTAGGTTTGATTTTAATTTAAATGCTGCCAAAACTTATTATACTATATCTGGTAGAATTGAACCTCAGTTAACTGCTTATGACTTGCCATCACAAAAAGCTAGTTTGTTAAACAAGAAAGATAATAAAAACGTTATAATTAAAAAAAGTGTAACAAAAGATGTTAGTACAGCAAATAATTTAGTTAAAGCATCTAGATCTTACATGTCTAAAGCAAAAGGTGCTAGTATATTTGATTTTGACGAAACAGTTGGTATAAGTGAAAACTTTGTTATAGCAACAAAAGAAGGTATTACTAAAAGAATACCATCTGAGCAATGGCCACTTGTTGGTGAAACATTACAAAAACAAGGTTACAAGTTTGATTTTACTGACTTTAATAAGGTAACAAAAGGTAGACCTGGTCCACTTCTTCAAAAAATGAAAAACCAAATAGAAAAGTACGGGCCTAAAAACGTGTTTATACTTACAGCAAGAGCACCTGAAAGTGCTAATGCTATTCACGATTGGTTAAAATCTGAAGGTGTTAATATACCTTTAGAAAATGTTACTGGTTTAGGTAATAGTACTGGTGAAGCAAAAGCAATGTGGATATTAGATAAATACGCAGAAAAAAATTACAATGATATATACTTTGTAGATGATGCCTTGCCTAATGTTGAAGCTGTTCAAAACGCTTTAAATCAATTAGATATTAAAAGTAAATCTGTACAAGTTAAAACTAAATTTAGCAAAAATATTAAAAGCACTTTAAGCAAAAATAAATCTTACGTTAAATTTAAAGACTCTTTAAAAAACTCAGTGTTTTATCACGGTGGATTAAATTCTTTAAAAAATAAAAACGCGGTTTGGTTTATTGTTGATGACATTGTTGGAGCTGAAGTATATTCAGATATTAGAGATGTTATGGACGAAGTTTATAGCATTAAAGCAAGTCAACTAAAAAACTCTATTATAATACCAGATGTAAACGACTCTTTTGGTTTTGATAAAATAATAAAACAAAAATTTCCTGATCAAGTTGAGGCTCTAGTAAA
>VMHT01184905.1_pt1 | contig 23383 bp, 21 predicted proteins | sample 4693611 | NCBI WGS metagenome assembly VMHT01 (sample SAMN12280063, study PRJNA550983) | marine metagenome | isolation source: seawater sampled from same location over 5 years 0.02-0.2 micron viral filtrate | place: USA: collected off the coast of southern California halfway between the port... ...
TATCTGCTAATCTTCCGAATGACATTAGACTATTAGTTGTACCAAATAATATTCTACTATGATATGAACTATCTGCAGATGGCAATAAATAAAGTGCTCCTTTAGCCTTTATTCCTCCTACTGCTGATGTATCTATGGCTTCCTTTGGTCCACCAGTATATAAATCTGTTGGCGCAGCTCCTCCAAACGTTAATGAACCAGATATTTGAGCACTACCTGTCATCTTGGTAGTACCTATCAATGTTTGAGTATCTGTTGTATCATCTCCAAATATATTTGAACCTGAGGTTTCAATTGTAGATGATGTTATAAATGATGCGGTAAATGTTGTGGTAGTTAAATTAGGTACTGTTAATCTGTCAGTAGTTGCATCATATGTAAATCCAGTTTCAGAAGTTAATTCTCCATTGGTAGTTGTAAATACTACTCTACCTGCTGTTGATCCTACTGTTGCTGCTGGTATTGTAGTATTACTAGCTAAATTTAAATTAGTACCATCACCTGTAAATGATCCGGTGAACGAACCAGTTAATTTTGTATCTGCTACAGCACTATTATTTGTTATAGTAGTTGCAGACAATGACACAGTAGATGTTATTCCAGTTTGAGCAACTGTAAAATATTGACTACCTCCACTATTTGTTAAAGATATTCTACCACCGCCGCCAGTTAAACCTAATTTACCTCTAACATTCATTGAGCCATTAGTAGCTCCTGGCCCCCATTGAATAAGATGATTAGTTGTTCCAGGATCTCCGTTATTTTGATAACCGGCAACAAGAAGTGCTCCTGAATTTCGTACATTCATTTTTAGAGCATTACTTCCGGCTGTTCCCGTAAATCCGCCAGCTCTATCATTTATAGTTCTTGTTGATAATATGTTACCATCACTTGTATATATTGATGGTATATTTGTTAATTGCGATCCATCACCTTGGAATGAGCCAGAGAAAGATCCTGAAAATGCTGCGTCGTTATTTCCTAAATTTAATATTGCCATTTTATATAAATATTTTATTATTCAACACTTGCATCTTCTATTATCATTCCGCCTAAAGGATTTGTTAAAGCATATCCTCCACTTCCAAATGAGCTACTTGCTGCTAATAATCCCATACTACCTGTTTTATTTGTATTAACTCCACCTGAGTATATTTTAATTTCTTCTGATTGATTTGGTACCCATATAGGAGGAGCTATACTTGAAGAAACTACTAAAGTTGCTCCATCCAATATTATATCTCCACTTGTATATTTAATTACTGAGTATTCTTTTGGAGATGGATCTGAATCTGTTAGTCTATTTTTTGCATATCCTTGCATTCTTAATAAACCTCCAGTAACATTAAAAGGTTGTCTACCGCTACCATTTTGAGAATATGCATATTCTATATGACCTTTAAATATTAACTCACCACCACTAACAGTAATTTTACCATTACTATATACTGATCTATTATATCCTACTAAAATACATTTTCCTCCACTTATTGAAAAAATATGCTCATAATTGGTTGAGTTTTCAACCATTTCTATAGTATGCACACCTCCACTTACAGATACTGAATTAGCCTGATTTACTTGGTAATTTATAGCAAATCTACTTTCTCCACCTGATAATGCAAATTTTTTAACACTATTTCCAACATATCTACCGCTAGACATAACTAATTCATCACAATCACCATTATGTGTTACATCTGATGGTCCAGTTATACTAATTTTATTAGCATACCCATTAATAACTGTATTTTGACCTTGACCACCAGATGGGGTAAAACTGTAAGCTCCACTAACTCCATAACAATAAGCTATATTAAATAATAAAGCATTATTATAACCTATACCTGAAATAGCTGTGCCGGCAACATTAACATATATCATATCTATTTGCATCATTGAAGGTCCTCCATTACCACCCTGAGAATAAAATCCCCCAGCGGTGCTATTGAACATGTTGCCTTCTATTTTAATTCTTTGTGAATCTGTATATGAGGCATCATTTCGCATAAATGAACCTTGTATATTAGCATCTCTAAATTTAATTCTAGAGGTTTGATTAGATGTGCCTCCTAATCTAATAATAGTATCAGTAGCATCAGAAGTAGTTGTTACATCTTGAAATTCTAATGTCCAATCAAATGTAACTTCAGCATTAACTGCTCCAGCTTCCCATAAACTAGCAGCATTTGAAGTATGAAAATGGAAATCCGCCTTTCCATAAACATTGAATCCATGTGGGCTTGTTCTAAATCCTTCTACATCAAATATTGCTCCTGCATATGAACTAGATACTGTTGTTCCTGGATAAAAATAATAATTAACTCCTTCTCGAGCTAAATTTTCTGTAGGTGTATATGTTCCTGGGTATACAAATATTGTTGATCCTGTTGTTGCTGCTTGTGAAGCAGATTCTAATGTAGCAAATGGCTTTGCAATATCTCCTATTGTACCTGTTTCATCATCTCCATTTTGTGTTACAAATATAGATTGTGTTAAATTTGTTCCTGCAGATATTCCAGTTAATTCAGATCCATCACCTATATAATGACCAAATGACGCAGTAGATGTTGCACTACCAGATAAATTTCCTACTGGTATTTCAACTAATCCAGAGCCTGAAACTTTTAAAAGAGTATCGCCAGATATATCTGACACATTGAATACGTCATGAATTAAGTCATCTGTTACAGAAAATAATTGACCTTGAGAACCTTGTATATCAAATATGGTAGATCCTGAACCTTGTAGGGTTAATGAAGATGTTGATACCCCTCCTACATTGGAACTAGATATAAGAAGTGATCCAGAAATAATTCCGTCGCCTGCAAATGGGAATGGAGATATTCCTGTTAGAGCAGAACCATCACCTTGGAATGAGCCAGAGAAAGATCCTGATAATCCAGGAGTCATTTCTGGAGTTCCATAATAGTACTCTGACTGCTGAATTAATCCCGGTGTATATGATGATGTAAATGCCATTTCTTATAAATATCCTAATATAATTTGTGCGACTCAAATAAGGTGCCGCCTCCTACAATTTCGTTAGTAAATGATCCAGTATTTCCAAATGGTGTTAAATTTGTGAAACAATTATTTAATATTGACCCAGAATGTGCTGCGTTATTTAAATCGATAGCATAAGCAAAAGATCCTGTTTGAGTAGCATGGACTAGCTCTGCGCCATTCATTCGTAGATATCCGCCTGTCATATTAATAATTCCATTATTTAAAGAATTTATATTGTTTCTAAGCTTATTTCTAATATCTAGTGTCCCGCCGGATAAATTAAACATATATTCATTGTTAACATTATCTGGTTGAGAAAAACATTCAAATTGAGATTCTATAATTAATTCTCCTCCGGAAACTACATTTGGATCTGTTCTTGTTGTTGGTAATGAAGTATTTCCTGTGCATGTACCTTTCCAATTAAACGTTCCTGCAGAAATATCAAATACCTTTGAATTATATCCTGTATGTCGTACCGTACCATCAAATGTTGTTTGTCCGCCTGTCACTTTAAATGCAGGTTGACCTGAGTATATTCTTTGAGATAATTGATTTTGTCCGTCTATAATGACACAAGCAGCTCCTCCAGGAGAATTACTTACTTCTTGATATCCCATAATAGTTGTAGATCCTTCATATTGAGGTCCATTTTCTATTTTTATAGATCCTCGTACTTCAGCATCTATTAAAGTACTACCTCTAGAATTATATCCAGCATCAATACAATAATATGTACCTTGGTTTGAAGTTAATGTTTCATATCTTCCTTTTAGTACTGTTAATCCAGATGTCCTAGCATATACATCTACTGCCATACCTTCTGAATACACATCCATGTTTGCGTTTATATCGGAAGTGCCTTGCCAAATTTTCACTGCTGTACCTGCACCTTTATGTTGTCTTACTACTAATTCAGCATTAATATTACCATAAGAAAATCCAACTACAGTACCTAAATTTCCACCTGATCCAGAATTTTCTGCATCTCCTTTAACAGTTAATGCTCCATGGGGGTCATGATTTAGATTTTGCTGAAAGACAGCGACACTACTATATGACCCAGCTATGCCTGTACGAAAAGCTTTTTTAAATTCTATAATACCTGAAGGAGCTCCTATATAAAATATAGCTGCTTTCATGTGTGTAGTCGACCTATTAATAAATTCTCCATAACCGGTAATGCTTATAGGTGATGAAAAATTAGGGATACCTGAATTTGATTGTCCAGATCCTCCACCCCACATTGGTTCTATAGGATCTGTAGATTCTACTACAGCACCATCGATGAAATGATAATTAACTCCATCTTTATATAAATTATTATTTTCAATGTATTTACCTGGATATACTATAATTGTATCGCCTGGATTTGCTGACCCTGTTGCTCCTAATATTGTCGCAAATGGTTTTGACATATCCCCTACTACAGCTGTTGAATTATCTCCAGATGGTGATACAAATAAAGATTGTGTGAAATCGGTACTAGATCCTCCTCCTGCTCCTCCGCCTCCTCCATAAGAGCCTGTTCTATAAAATTGACCGGTGGATGGATCTACTACAACTGTTTTAAATGATGTGGATGAGTTTTCAGATAAATTTCCGAATATATTGCCGCTAGAACTTATATTTGATGCAGTGACATCAGTTGATACGTTTAAAGAATGTAGATTGGCCGCACTTCCAGATACAACGACCTTTTTCCAATTTGGCATATATGTCCTTTAATTTATTGTGGTTAGATACATACACTATGCCGTGTATATGCCTACTTCCTTTCGGCCTACAACAATTTAATATAAATATTATAATAATTTATTTTCTAAGATCAAATACAAACTATGATTGATTTAACATGATTTGTAACTTAACAACTGTTTCATATACAGTTTGAACATCTTCGCCTTTAAAAGTACCAGATTTAATTAACCCCATTAACCAGATTATTTCTGTTTTAGTTAATGGGGATATAGATTCTTTTGTAGTAGGCAATTTTTGTTTTTCTACTCGTTTATTTGATTGATTTTTAACGTCGACATTTTTTGCTGAAAAACCCATAAATTTTTGTAACCTTGTTAACATTTGTTATACATATATCCAAACGCCACCTTCTTCCATTGTAGCATCAGTATCGATATAAATATTACCTGCTTTTTTATATCTAGTTTCATTTGCTACTTGATTTGAAGTAGGATTATTATCAGTACCGTTAATTGCTAATGGCATAAATGCTACTGGTGCTAATGCATTTTGTGATGCATCAAACGATGAAGTAACTCCCCATCTAGATTGGCCACTATCATATCCAAAGCCTTCTGTGTCGGTAGGACCTGTTTGCTGTATAGCTATACCACCATCCCCTGTTGAGGTAGAACCTGATGCCATTCTTATGAATCTATCAGCTACATCTAAATCTTCGGTATGCTGGAATGATGCTGTTCCTTGTACGGTTAAGTTATGAGAAACTTGTAAATCACCTGTTAATGTTAATTTTCCGCCTACATTTAATCCGCCATCATCATCATACTGTAAATTTGTGGAATCTTCTAATTGTTTATCAGCATTTGTGAATACAATTCTATCAGCTGCTAAACTAGATATCTTAACTTCTGATGCAGTTACTTGAGTTGCATAAACATGGCCTGCTCCTGATGATCCTACTGTTAATGTGGTATCATCCCAAGTTATTGCACTTGATTCAATTTGTCCTACACTTCCGGCAGTTAATAATTTGTTATCAGTTAAATAAGATCCTGTAATACCTGTTGTTGCTTTGATATTACCTGTTACAGATAATGTATTATTTGTATCTTCTGAAGTTGATCCTATTGCAAAATTAGGTGCATGGAAACTATTATTAAAGTTAGAAATTTTTATGCTATCAGCGCCATTATTTTTTAATACTAATTCAGCTCTAGAGCCTCGATTTGCCAGGTTGGCCATTTCTGTATTATCACTCTTTAAAAATACTATTTTATCGGTTGATGAATCTACTGAATTTTTTATAGTAATAATATTATCTGATGAATATGGATCAATTGTAACTTTTGCACTTGAACCACTAAAAATACCAGTTCCTTGAAAGAAACTAGATCCAGTAACATTTAAAGATCCTGTAACTTCTGTCTTGTCAGACATATCATTACCAAGCTGAGTAGTTCCTGTTGTTTGTAAATCTTCTTGTAAAGTGTCAGATGTAACTGTTAATGTACCATCAATAACTACAGATCCAGAAAATCTACTTGATCCTGTTACAAATAATGCTGCGGCTGTATTTGTTTGTCCTACGCCTATTGTAACAGAATCGCTAGTTGCAACAGATGAAGCTATACTAACAATGCCAGAACCTATTTGGCTGTTAGTGTTAATAAATGTTTTACGTGTTGCGTTATCTGGATGAATTTGAACTGTATTGTTACCAGGTTCGACTTTGAAGTGCATTCCAACATTATTTTGAACTTCAAAATTACCTAGCATGTTTATACCTACTGATCCTGACAGCATGTGTGAATCTGCTCCACTATCTCCTACTCGTAAACTTCCGCTAGCAAATAAATTAGTTAAAAAACGTCCATCACCTTGTACGTCTAACTTATAAGATGGATTTCCAAATCCTCCACCTATTTTTAAATTTCGATCTAAATAATTGTTGTTTGCATTGGATATTCTAGCTTTAGTATTTCCGGCACTATCTGTTAGTGTTAGTTGTCCACCACCTCCAGCAAAGCCTAGGGAAACGTGTTCAGTTGGAGATGTTGGGTCATCTCTTAATGCAATTCTTGGAGTATCTCCAGTCATTCTGAGAAGAGATCCAGATATTGATACTATTGATCCTGTAATATGATGAGCGTCAGACTGTGCATTTCCTAAGAAAGTATCTCCTAATGATCTTAAGTCTCCGGAATTTAAAATTCCAGCTGATGATGTTATTTGTGCTAAATCAGCATTACTGCCTGATACGATGACCTTTTTCCAAGTTGCCATTTATTCTCCTTTAAAAGTATTTTTTATTTTATTATAAATATATTGTTAAAATATTTTCATTATTCCAATCCTAACCAAAAATTACTTCCGGAATACATTATTCCAGCTTCGGCAGCTTCTGGTGTTAAAGATTGTTCTTTTACTACTAATACACTTTGAGATGTAACTGTTAATGCTCTTGTGTTATCTACTTCACGTATTAGCAATATATCATTGTTTGTGTCTTCTTGTTTAAATTGTAATGATCCTGTTACCCAAGAGTCAGTTACAAAAATTTCTTCGATTGATGTTGAACCATCATTTCTTTTAAAAAATAGTTTTCCATCATATACATTTACAGATAATTCTCCATCCTCTAGGTCGACTGGTCTAGTACCTGCTATTAGAGATCTTCGTAATTGTATGATATTACTCAAAACGATCCTCCATCTATTACATGACTAAATCTTAATCCACCTCTAGAGTCTTGGTATGCAATTTCACTGTATGTTGCTTGACTCATTGATGTATATGTTCCGCTTCCTGTAAAAAATAATGATCCAGTAAATTGATGAGTATCATCAAATGTATCTCCAAATATAGTTGATCCAGAAGAAAATGATTGAGTCATATACATTACAGAAGATGATATAACTAATTGTTCTGCAATTAAACTTCCAGATATTTTAAAATCGCCATTTGATTGTAGACTTACTAATTTAGTAGAACCACTATTAACTGTAAATATATCCTCAGATCCTACATCTACTGCAGTAGAAACTGAGCCGGATTGTATTTTAAATAGTTCCAATCCAACTATACCTGATGCAGGTATTCCAGATAGATCTGCGCCTGATCCAGAAAATGATCCGGATATCCCTGCAGTTACACCTAATGAACCAGTTATTTGAATATTGTTTTGAGTAGTGTATGCAGATCCGGTTTGTTTCCAAATATTTCCATCTCTTTCATTAGCTAATGATCCGCTTAATGTTTCACCAGTATATTGTAAAATACTAACTTTATATGGAGTACTTTTACTTCCTGGATCTGCTATATGAAGTATACCTGTTTTATAATCAAATATCCAATTTATAGAGTCTGTTTTAAATATTTGAGTACCATCAGATTCAAATAATTTTATTTCATAGTTTGCACCATATTTATCACTTAAAAAATTTCTTTGATATAATTCTGGACTAGATGAAAAAGAAGGTATTGAATCACTACCAGGAGTAAATCCAGATCCAGAAATAAAATAGAATGCATTATTTGGAAATGTTCCGTCTGGTGTTAATATAAATTGTGTATGTTGTTTTGCAAATCCGTTTGATATTGCACTGGCAGTATCAGAAGTAATTGGAGAAGTATAAACTTCTGTATCGTTTATATCTAATGTACTTACTGTATTTTCTTGAAAGAATGCTCTATTTGGATCAGTAAATTCTTTATTAATGAGAATCTTAAACGACTTATCTTCTTTATTTATTGCCATGTCTCTTTGTTATCCTATGAATATGTTATACTAAAATTATTTAAATAATCACTTGCACTTGTTCCTTTGTAACGAATCCAAACTATAACATATCCAGAAGCAGCTACTCCTGTACTAATTCCTGATGGCAATGCCCATGTAACTGTATAAGTACTACTATTATTTGTTGTAATAGTGTTTCTAATTCCTTTTATTGTACCAGAATTATCACCAACTGATCTACCTAAATCATATACAGCATTTGTTGATTGTGCTCCAGTAACATCAGCTGATAGTATTAATGAAACTTGTAATACTGCATCTGATGGATTTGCTCCTTGATAATCCCATGGAGATATAGGAGTTGATGATGCAAATGCATTTGTATTTCTTGATATTGAAAATGTTCCACTTTGTCTATTATCTGACGATGGATCTGATCTTCTAAAATATACAGCATAATCTGTGTCAGCATTTGTACCGTCGACAAATCCAGAATATGCAGAAGAGCCAAATTTGCCGGCAATTAATCTACCATTTTGTGATTCTAAATTTCCATCTGATAATGTAGTTTGACTATTCCATACACCTCCTTGCAAATTATTTAAACGATGTGATTCATGTAAAAATGCTTCTGCATGTGAGTTTCCAGAATTAGTAGATCCAGCGTTATTTGCAGAAGTATATGAATTAACAAACATTTCAGTTAATGTATATGTAGCAGATGCATCTGACTTTCCAGGTTTTTCAACAGTAACTGTACCTGTTGGTGATGATTGAGCAGTATTAATATTTTGTTTTAATGATCTTTGTACATCTAATTCTAATATGTCATTATATTGTGGCTGATCTGATGTTTGACTTCCAGTTGCTAAATTTGCTGAAAAGTTTGTGGAATTAAAATGTACATTGCCTGTTTCATATATTGGATAAAATAAATCACTTCCTGTTATAGCTAAATCAAATGTAGCTCCCGCTAAATATGTTATACCACTTAAATAATTAAATGATGTTGAACTTGTTACTGGCGACTGAGCAGTTACTGATATATTAGGATAATTAGTTCCAGAACCTACATACCATAATTGATAAACATTTGTTTCTCCAGCTCCATCAGCTAATATTTTATATTTATATGATCCTGTGCTTGTTAATGTGTGTTCAATTCTAGCATTTGCTTTTGCCCAAAATGTGTTATATACATCTAAATCTGAGATACGTATATTTCCAGTAATTCCTTCTCCAGCTGGATCAAATGCTCTTTTACTAAATACTTCTGGAGTAGATCCAGATATAATACTTGATGAAACTCCACCTTCCAATGTATTTGCTGCTAATGATGATGATTTACCAGCTCTAAATGTTTCTGATTGATCTGGACTTCTTAATTGTACTGACGTAGCACTTGTTAATGTTGATACGTTAGAATATGCACTAGTACCTACATACCAATCAGCTGATGTTAATCCTCCTGCTAATCTACCAGTAAAAGTACTAGGACTATTTTTTGTTAATGATTGACCTGTTAATATTTTTGCTTTTTTTGGTGCTAAATCTAGGAATGCTTCACTAATTTCATCTATTGCATTTCCTATTGTAGTAGCTGGAGTAAAAGTATCAAAAAATCCATCAGTGTATGTTGTATCAGATGGAGTACCAATAACTCCTTGACCATCAGAAGATACTTCTGGACTTATTGCAACATGGCTTCCAGTAAATATTGCAGACGTTGCTGCGTCATTTGTAACTGTTGCATTTAATTCATATTGTTGTCTTCGAGTTGAATCATACCAAACAATACCATCTAATCGATCACCAAATGTACCAGTTGTAATAGATGGTAATCCAGATCCTGTAAAAAATTTTGTTACTGGTTCGTAATCAGATAATCCTCCTATAAACTGTATTTCTATGTTTTGAGAAATTGTTCCAAATTCGGAAGAATGGACATTTAAAGACCCAGTTGCTAATAATACTTCTCCTCTAAAAACAGGATTTACATTTTTTAAGTTTTCTAAACTACCTCTTTTATGTTGAATTACTTGTGCCATTTAATGTTTTCTTTTATATAAATATCAAATACTTTTGAATTAAATACTTTAAGGAATAATTGTTTTTGTAACACTAGACGTTGGGAAAAATCCTACATCTATAATTCCTTCTGCAGATGAAGTAATATCAGTTCCTATTTGATTGATTCCTCCATCGATTGTCATAGCTGCTCTATTAGCTAATGGTGAATCATCCGAACCAGATATTGATAATGATCCAGATAATTTTAAATGTTTTGTTAATTGTTTTCCTTTTAATCTTCTAGCCATTATTCGCTCCATCTTCCATTAACTATTACAACATCGTCTGCTTCTAATTCATATCCTAATACTGTAGAATCAAATGTTATAGTTTGAGTACTTAAATTTGAAGGACTCCATGTATATGCATTTTTATCTATATATTGTCCATTTATGTAAACGTCAAACTCATTTGCTGTTGCTCTTCCGCCAATTACTGTATTATAATTAGGAACCCCATTGACATTAATTGTATTACCACTTACAAATATTCCTTCTTTTTCTATAAGTTGTGTAAGATAATTCATTAAAGCTGGAGTAATTTCAGTTCCGCCGCCGCCGCCGCCGCCAGATGATTGATTAGAAACAATAACTTTATTTCCAGAAATTATTCTTTGTTTAGCATCTATTAATTTTTGTGGAACTTTTGTTGTACTAAATATATCTGTTGTTACATCTATTACTAATGCCCATTGTATTTTTTTTATTGAATATCTTTTTTGTACTGTAGACATTCTAAATTCTTGTTCTGATAACAATGTTCCATTTACTGTTAGTGGTATTGTTGCTCTAACTAATCTATCATCTCCTGCAGTATTTACTGTTTCAAAAGAAATGTTTCTTATAAATGTTCTATACTTATTGAATTCATTACCCCACGCAAAAGTTCCATATGGCATTATTTGTTCAATAACTTCATTAATTTGTGTTGTAAAATCAGTCCATACTAGCATATCATAATCGACATCAACATATTCTGGAATATTTACTGCATATAATTCTTTTGATGCTATTGATTCATTTTTTGGTATTGGAACTAAATCATCTATATATCTATTTCGTTTGTTATACTTTTGTTTGTATACAATTTGATTTCCAGGAATTGGATTATTTACATCTAATTTTTTTAATGTATCTCTTTCTTGTAATGTATTTCTTTTTAATACAATTATAGGAGATTGTAACATTCCTTTTTCATCTCGCAAATATCCTAATCTTCTTACATTATCCCATTTTTCTCCATTTGCAAATATAACCGGAACTTTCACTAGTTCTCCATTATGTTCAACTTGTGGTTGTATTTCATTTTCTATAAACCATTTAATTGCATAATCAATATCATATACTGTTCTTCTAGGTGTTCGAACAACGTCATCGTCTCTTCTTACTTGATCCGCTCTGTTAAGAATTAAATCAGGACGTGGAGATACCGTTTTATTTAATTCTGGTTTATTTGTTGTTCTATCAATATTTTGTCTGCGGTATCTAGGCATTAAAATCCTTTATATGATTGATTATCGTCTGTTACTCCAACTCTCATTTTTCTAATATTTAATGGAGTTTGTCTTGTTACATGAGCGTCACATAAAACAGATATGCTATAACCAAATTTATCTCCATTTGGCCATGTGTCAGGATTTTTTCCAGAAAAGTATTGATTTGCATCTACATTATCTAATTCATAGAATTCATTATCCCATTTAATTATATCTCCAACTTCTGGATAAAATGATGCTTTTTCTAATATATCTCTTGATATTCCAAATTGAGCTGTTCTGGTATATGAATGTCCATAATCATCCATATTAGCAGTTTTATTTTCTTTTGTTATTAAAGCAGGAATAAGTATAGAGTTAAAATATGTTTTTGAAACAGACTCTCCATATATATTGGAGTTTGATTGTTCTACAACTAATTTAAAAAATTCTATTTCTGTGTCAATTATTGCATTTAATAATTCTGCATTAATTGAAGCTAGAAATTTAGCATCTCGTTGTGTTCCAAATAGAGCCATATTATCCTACGTAAATTTTTGTTGGTACTTTTGACAATACTTCATTCATCGCATCATTTTCAGCTTGTTGTCTTGTCATCATACTCTCTTTAGTTAATTTATCTAAAAATTCTCTTAGTTGTGTAATCAATGCTTCTTTTTCTGATTGTCCTTGTGTTACTAAATCAGATCCATTTAATGTTACTTCTGAATTTGGTATTGGTACAGAAGAATATTTACCTCTAACATATCCTAACATTTCTTTTACTAATGCAGATCCATATCTAAATATCCAGGCTCTTCCCATATCATTAATTTGAGAATATTTTTGATATTTATATGGAATATTAGATGCATCACTTACAACTCCATCCATTACTGCAGCATTTCCAAATAATAAAGCTTCATCTGCTTTTTTATCTTCAAATATAAATTCAAACCATACGTTTTTATAAAATGGTGTTGCAGCTGTACCTGTTGTTCCTGGTACTGGATATAATCTTATATCATCTCCATGTATGTCAAATGAAAAATGTGATTTTCTAATTCTGTCATTGAATTCTATAGTTTGTATTCTTAATAAGTCTTGATGCAATGGCATTAACATGAAATTAACAGATGGAGAAAATCCTCCAAAATCAAATGCATCCATTAAATTTTGTGAACCTAAACCAGTTCCTACAAATGGATCAAAATATCTTATTATAGCCGGCGGGACATTGTGTAATACTCGTTTTACTTCTATAGAACTCGTATTTGTTAAAGTTATTCCTAATGTTTTTTCAACAGCTGTTTTTATACTATATGTTTGTTGTCCAGGTACTACATCTATAGATGCAGAATGCCACGTTAAATTACCTCCAGAATCTGCTTCTGTGCCATATGTTTTTGATAGTTTAGTTATATATGATAATGAAGATCCTACTAATGTATCTGAAAATCCATTTGATGACAAAAAATCAGAACCGGTTTGTATACCCAATGTGCTTAATAAATTATTAGCAATATTAATTTGATTAACTTGATTTGAGTATTCAATAACAGCAGATTCAAAAGCATTATAAAAATTTATATCTAATAGTTCAACATCCATGATTGGATATCCAACATTTTGTGCTGCATGTTTTGCAAAACTATCAGCTTGTTGTTGAAATAATGTATCATTATCAAAAAATCCAAATGGAGTATCTCCTGCAGAAAATGATGACGATCCTGGCCATATTGGTTTATTTACACTGTAATCTGGCATTATTTTTCCTTATTCTAATTTCATTAATGTACTATTTAACAGTTGCATTTGCTCTAACGATTCAATTTTTCTAGTACTTAGTTGTTGAATTGCTTGAAATGTTTTTTTAGCTGAATAAGGAGACAAAACTTTCATTGTTATTAATTCAGCTCCTTTACCTAAATCTTGTTCGATATGAACCATTAACACCATACGTATAGCTCTAATTCTATCTAAAACGTCGACTAAATTACCTTTATATCTTATTCTTGCTTGTATTGAATATTTTATTCTTGGGGCTGCCATAGTACTTCTTTTATAATAAATATCAAAACAGTAAGAAAGGGATGACGAATCATCCCTCTCAGTGTTTAAATTATTTAATAATTAATTAACTATTAAATAGAATTTAATCCAGCAACATATACTTTACCGTAGAATTCTGGTCTTACCATTTTCTTAGCATATCTTGTCATTACACCTTTTCTTGGGGTGAAGTTAACAGGATCGTATACAAGTGGAGTCATGATTAGAGGTACATATGGAGCATATACTGCACCAGTTTCAAGGAATTGAGCTCCTCTGTATCCCATAAGGATTACGTTCTCTTTCATGTATGGGTTTTTATATACTGTGTATCTATTATTGATTGCACCAATTTTTTGAACACCAGCAGCAAATTCCATTTTAGTACCGTCTGTATCTGCAGCAAATCCAGGAATAGATTCTAGGATAGTTGCAACAGCTGGACTAGTTACTAAGAAATTAGCGCCACCTCTTAATGTTTTTTGGTGAATTTTGTTAGATACTTTTTGAAGCTTAGTTCCTAAAGTTTGGAACCACTCTCCTTGCGTATTATAATATCCGCCGGCATCAACAGCTCTTCCAACAAATGAATTAGTAGCAGCATCAAAGAATTGATTTGAGTTAGCTGACCAATATTCTGTTGTTAATGCACCGTTAATTAACATATCTAAAATTTCAAGATCAATTTCCATTGATACATATTCACTTAACATTGAAGTTAATTCAGCTTCAGCGTCAATTGAGTGATATGCATTTAAATCTTGAGCAAATTCAGGAGTCCATACAGCCTTTAACTTTCTAGTCTTAGCTACTATAGGATCTGATTGCATTTCTAGATTCACTTCTGGAATGTCAATATCAGTACCATTGTCGATACCAGTACCAGCACCAGATCCTTTGAAAGGATTTGAATCTTCAAAATCTCCTCTAGATATATCAGATGGTTGTGCACTATATTTTATGATATAATCACGTGTACCAGCTGGAGCTAATCCGCCTGATCCAGTAATTACAAATTCAACTTTAGTTTTATCCGTAGATAATCTTGTAAATGCACTAAGTTGATTTACAGTACCACCTGAACCAGTTGTAATAATAAATGATCTTACTGCTAATGAGTCAGATCCTGATAATGATGATAATGGTACACTAACTACTTTATGATTTGCTATACCAGTATCTGTATAAGCAGAGTCATAATTTACAGAAGCAGATGTTGCAGATGCAACAGTACCTGATGCAGTTACTGCTAATTCATTAATTGAGTAACCAAATCTACCAGCACCATAAAGACCGCCTGTTGGGTCATCAGCTGTAGTAGTTACACCAAACATAGAATCATCAGCATTTGGAGAAGCAAATGGCTCTCCAGTTCTGTTTAAGTTATCGCCATCGAATCCAGCTTTTTCAGTTCCATATTTGAAATCTAAATAAAATACTAGTCCTGATGGTAAGTTCATTGGTTGTACAGAAACAAATTCTTTTGCTGCAAATTCAGCAAAGATTCTTCTTACCAATGGTAAAGCAACACCTGCCCATTCTTCTGATCCTTCAGTAGTACCAGTAGATGAAGCTTCTTTTACAAGTTGTCTAGCTTGATTTTCAAGAAGCTGAGCCATACCTGCTTTTTCAGTTTCGGTTTTTAAACCTTCTAGAAGACCTGTCTTTTCCCATTTAGTTACAGTTTTTACTGCTGCATTTCTTTGGGAAGGATTATTATCTTCTAATAAAGATGAAATTTCCATTTTTTATTTTCCTTTTTTTTAATTAACCTAGTAATCCTGCTAACTTCTTCCATCTGTTAGCTAATTCATTACCTTCGTTAATTATTGTTTTAGTTGCAGGAGCAGTTGATTGAGTTGCTTTAGAGGCAGTGCCTTCTTTAACTACTTTTCTCTTTTTTACAGGAACTGTAAAATTTTCTGCTAATGTACTAAATACAAGTTTAACTTCTCTTGTATTACCAGCTCTATCAAAGTTTTCAATTACTTTCATTTTTTGATTTTCTGATAATTCAAAATTTCTAAATAATTTATTCGTGTAAAGAAGTTTTGCATTTAAAAGATTAACTTCATTAATTGTGTCTCTTAAAGATTCGATAGTAGAATATGCTTCTGTAAGTTCTTCAGATATTTCATCCATTTTTTCTTTGGAATCTTTATCTTCGTCTTCGTGTTCGCCTTCTGTTACTACTTCTTCTTCGTTAATGTCATCGTCTTCTGCTAAAATACCTTCAATGATTTCATCAATATTGAATTCTTCATTTTTCATATCTTTAGGTTCAGCCATTAGATCATTTCCTTTTGAATCAGTAGAATCAGCAGCGTCTTTATTATGAGCATCTTCTGCTATTTCTTCTTCAGTTAACTCTTCTTCAGTTAATTCTTCTTCATTTAAATCTTCTTCTAACTCTCTAATAATTGCTTCTAATTCTAGATCTTCTTCAACACCACTATTAACATCAGTTGGATCTTCATCTACATCTTTCATCATCATGCCTTCCATTTCCATGTCATCGACAGCTGGTTCTTCAGCTGGCATTTCCATGTCCATTTCAGCATCCATTTCAGGTGCAGGTGCAGCATCCATCTCTCCGCCTTCTGCTTCAGGCTCGTACATAACGTCATGTTCAGCTACTTCAACTTCATCCACCGGGGCTGTAGTTGTTTCGTCTTCCATTTCGTCTTCATACAAATCTTCAGAAAGTTTTGTTGATAGCATATTGTGAATTCTAGGAGCAAAAGCTTCTTCGAGAGCTATTTTAGCGTTTGCTAATGCAGTTTCTTTAACAGCTTTAGCGTCAGCAATCGCTTCTTTTAGTAAGTCCGATTTTCCGTCCATTACTTGTTCTCCTTAAATTTTGTTTTGGAAATAAGATTATTTGTAATCTTAATAGAATAATTAATAATAATTGACGCTATATAGAGATAACGTATTTACTATAAATATAGACGAAAATAAAAAAATGAAATAAAATTAAAAAGATTTTAAATCTTGAAGATATTGTTTGTGTATAGCTGAGTTTTTAACTCTTCTTTTTGTTATACTAGGTTTTTCAAATTCTTGTTTTGATTTTAAAATATCTAATGTACCGGATATTTTAATTTGTTTTTTCCAAGATCTTAATGCAAAATTAATATCTTTATTAATTACTTTTGTTGAAAAAGCATTTCCTGGTACTATTGATTTATGGTATTTGTGGTGTTTGTTCATCGTTTGGATTATTTGTAACTTTTTGTATTGGTCTTAATGTAAATTTAAATTTAGATACTTCTGGTAATTGACTTACAAATCCTTGAATTCGTTGTGATTCTTTAGCAGGATCTTCTCCTAGTCTAACATAAAAGAATCCTTTACCTGCAGCATCATCAAATTTTGTTTTAATAACATGCATTCCTTTTTTATTTAAGAAAGCTTGTATATCTGCTTTAACATTACCAGCTGTTGATGGATCTATTAATTTATATAAAAAGCCTCCTTTATAATCAGTTAACTTATTTAATAAATCAGCTTCGTTTGTTTGAGACTTCATTCCAAAAAAATCATGGTACATGTTATCAAAATTTGACATCTATTTCCTTTATTATAATAATTTTTTTTCTAAATTCAAAATTAATGTATATCAAAGTATTTATTTAATCCTTGACCTATATCTTCATATGAAGCAGAAAGTCTTTCTTGTAGTCTAGAAATTTCTTGAGCTGTTTTTTCAAAAACTTTATATGACTCATTTAAACCTTTCATATGTCTATTAACAGTAATACCATCAAACCAATCTCCTTCTGCCAATGTTACTTGTTGAGCCATTTCAACCATATACTTTATTTTTTCACATAGTTCTTTTAAATCACCTTTACCATATACAGATTCTCCTAATTGAGAATATCCTTTAACAGCATTAACAAATTCACGCTTTTGTTCAGTTGTTACTTCTGCCTGTTCTCTTTCTAATGCTTCTAATAATTCTTTTATTTTCATGGTAAAATCCTACATTTTCCACTATCACATAAAATTGATGTAATAATATTATTTACTTTGTTATAATCTTTTTTATTTATTTTCTTTACTGATTCATTCATTGGTCTTAAAAATGCTCCATGAGTTGATGGATTAGATACAAAATCAAAACAAATTAATTCAAAATCTTCTTGAACTTCTACTGCAGATTCTTTATAAAGCTCTTTTACTGAACCTAACCCTCTACTAGATATTCCTAATGTAATACCAGCTTCAAATAATGATTTTAAAATTTTGCCAGCTGGTGTTTCTAATATTTGAACTGCTCCCATTAAATCATCGCCTTCCCACCACATTTTTAAAACATTGTGAGAAACATTATTTAAATTTACAACTGACGATTCAGGATGATCTAATTCTCCTAATGCTCTATTTTGATTGATATATTCTTTTTGATACTTTTTAGCTTCTCTATCTAGTATATGTTTCGGATATACACGACCATTTTGATTTTTAGCACCTGCTCTTTGTAAAACACCTTGTACAACTAATCCTCCTGGTAATCCATATTGTTTTCCCATTTGCTCATTAACAGCACCTATAGGTTTAAACGGAATATATTCTACTAATAAGCCTTTCATTCTATTCTCCCAAACTTCTAACTCTTTCAGATATTTTAATTAATCTTTCAGATATTTTATTTAATGCATTACTAGTAGATCTTCCATATGTAGATCCAGCAATACCAGATTCATTTTTTAATCTAGACGTATATCTAACTAATTGTTCTATCTCTTGTAATTTTTTTGCAACTTCTTTAATAGTACCATTAACAGTTTGAGAAGGAGTTGATTTTGGATTGCCTGTTGCAAATTTAGAATATGATTCAATCATTGCTTCATATTTTTTATCCATTGCTTTTGATACAGACTCATACTTCATATTTTTTTTCTTTTTAGCTTGAGCTCTTGTTGAAAATGCATTTGGTGTCTGATACCCTGCAATAGCACCGGTAACATTTTGTTCTCCTAACTCATCTTCTGTTAATTCAATATCAACGTTTGGATTCTTTTTTTGCATTTCTGCAGCTGCATCTGGATCTGATGTTTTAATAACTTCGTTTGCTTGTTTAGCAGCTTGTTTCATTGGCTCTTCTGTATCATTATCATTATCTAGATCTAAAAAGTCAGGTTTAGCTTCTTCATTATATTTTTTACTTTTAACTTTTGCAATTGCATCTTCTTTGGATATTCCAGAAGCTACCATTCTAGCAATTTGAACATCTGCAAAATCTTGATCCTTATCTCCATCTTGATCTTGTTCTTGTAAGTTTGCAAATTTAGATTCTATTTCTTTTAAAAATGATTTCATCTGTTTACCTGTTTTAGTTCTTTAATTAAATCAAAATATCTAAGTATTGATAAAATATGTGATTCATTAACCGTTTTAATTGTTTTTACGTTACAAAGCATTTCAGATAATTTATCTACTTTTATTTTTGTAACAGGATCATTTATTTTTAATACTTGTTCTTTTAATTCTTTTTTAATATTTGGTAATATACTTTCTAAATAAATTTTTAATGACTCAGTATCATTAACATGAACAATATATTTATTGAGTACTTGTTTTTGATTTTCATCTAATGAAGAATATTTTTTATTAAATTTATCGACTAGCAATTTATATGCTAATAATCTAACATCTTTATCATGAGATTTATATTTTTCTAAAACAATATTTTTTTGATTAGATGTTTTAGTATCAGTTACCATATATTCAACAATAACATTTTTACATTCTAATAATTGTTTAGGATTATCGGATTCAGTATATTCAAATATTTTATATACAGAAGCTAATTCTTTATAATTATTTATTCGAATTTTTGATATTTTTTGAAAATCAAAATTTTCTGAAATTTCTTTTACTAAATTATATCGTTGTCTACGCAATGAGCTTTTATTTAGTTTATTATGAGCTGCTTTACAACTTCTAATAAATTCTAATGTTTGTGCTTCTGTTTTAAATGATTCTTTAATCAATGAATTGTATAGTTGTAACTCTTTCGAAAGTACTGTATTTTTACCGAAATATTTTTTGATGATTTCTACAGTAACAGTTTTGTCTGAAGTTAATGTTTCAGATGTAAGTTTTCTAACTAACATTTCAAAAAGAATAGCAGTATTTTTATACTTAGAATGTTTTAAATTTTTCATGTTAGTGCATGGTTCTTTTCATATAAATATGATGTTAATTATAAAATATTGTTTTCGTCTAATAATGATCCAGAATCATCTTGTTTTTTAGATTTTTCAAATAATACTTTGGATCTATTTTTTTTAAGTTTTTTTAGAATATCGGCATTTTCTGTCGCTACTGTTTTCTTTGCTGTTTTAAATCTTGGGTCTGGTTGAAATGTAGTACTCATTGCTTGTTTTACTGTTTTTGCTCCTGTCGGATCCCATCCCATATGATTTTTATGTTGTCCGTATTTAATTCCTTCTGGCGGTCTTCCTCCTGCATCTTTATCTATTACGTCATCATGACTCATATGCATTGATGCTAAATCGTGCGGAGTACCATATGATACGCCTGTTAATGTTGGATCATTTCCTTCTTGCTCAATTTGTGCTTGTCTAAATCTTAATTTTAAATCTTCATTTACATTATTTCTTTCTTCTAACCACTCATCCTCAGACATATTAAATATGTATTCATATATGTATTTGTCAGAAACTAATTTTGAATCTTTCATTGCAACTGCTAATTGAATCTTTTCATTCATTAATGCAACTTTTTGTTGATCATATATAATCGATGGAGGAGTTAATGCTAATTCAAATCCAATAAGATCTTCTCCTTCAAACCCTTGTGCATATAAATGTACTATTGCAATTTTTGATAATTCTGAAACTATAATTTTTTGTACACGTTCTATTGTCCTAGCAAATCTAATATCCATAGACGCTAAAGTAGTTTTTCCTTCGACTCCTTCATCATATCCTAAAAATGGTTTAGGAATTTTTAAAGCTGCCATCATTTTATTTTTTACATATTCAATATCTTCAGTACCGGTAAATTCCATTCCTGGTAATGTATCGATAGTTGTTTGACTATTACCACCTCTAACAGGAAGATAATAATCTTCTAACATATTATTTAAATTAAATTTTAAATTATAGTCACCAGTATTTTTATCTACATATGGTATCTTTTTCATCTTGTTGATAATTTGTTCCATAAATGTATCAACTTCATTTGGTGGAATATTACCAATATCAACTTTAAAAATTCTTTTTTCTGGAGCTCTCATGATTCGGTGAATCAACATTGCATCCTCTAACATTGTTAATTTTTGAAATTCTTGTCTAGCTCCTTCTAACATTGATCTACCATACGGCAAAAAGTTTGAATCAGATAACATTCTAAAATGTGCAATTTCAAAAACATCATATTGAACGTTTTCACTGATATCGTGTCTAAATTTTATATTATATTCACCAGATTCAGAATCAAATTCTTCTAATCTTTCAATTTCATATGAAGATAATGGTCTAGCATTAATTATTCCAACTTCATCTGAAATATCTAATTTTAAAAAGAAGTCTCCGTATTTACATATATTTCTTACCCATGGCCACATATTGAATTCAATATTTAATACGTCATAGAATAAATTATATAATATTTTTTGAATGTGTGTTTTATTTGTTTTAATAGTTAATATATCTCCAAATTGATCTTCTAATGTAGATTCATCTGAATATATATCTAATGCTGATGAAATAATTGGATCTTTGTCCATCATTTCATAATCAGTATAAAGTTGTTTTCTGTTTTGTTGAGAATAATAATTTGAATCATATCCTCCGAATGCAGATCCATATGATCCATATCCATGTCTATTAGTTCCATGTAATCTAGAATATCTATCAGTAATTTTTGTTGCTGCTAAATTTCCTGTTGATTGTAATCGATTTGTATCAACTACACGTAGTTTTTCTTTTCCGTATTTTCTAACTACGACATTTGTACGAAATAAATTTTGTAAACGTTTTCTTAACGACGCCATGATTTTATCTTTAATTTATTATAAATATAACTAACTACAGAAGCCAGGACAAATTTTCATTATCTTGACCGTTATTCCAATTCCATTCATCATTATTATATCTTGTTTTATTAGTATAAACTATATTATCAGATTTTTGAAATTGTGATAATGCTCTTTTATTTAATTCAATTCCTTGTTGCCTTAACTTTAAACTTGTATCACGCAACCATAATGCAATAGCAAAACTCATTACTAAATCATCATTATATCCTATTTGTGCTTGTGGTTTACTATTTAACCAAACAAATACAAATAATTCTTGTATCAATCTTTTTGAATATATTACAGGACTTTTTTCTCTCATATACATTTCTAATGCTGAAATCATTAATGGTCTTGTTCTTGAAGTAGTAGACACTCCTGGAACCATTTGTGATTTATCTTTTTGATCATATCCTTTTCTTAGTTGTATCTCTAAATCAACATATCCATCATCTTTGTAAGTATAAAATAAATTTTCATAATTTCTATCTAATGCTGGTTGTATTGCTGCCCAGCCTATATTTGCATTTTCAATAGCTAGTAATGCATTATTCCATTCTGTAGCTACAGTTACTAACATATTGCCAAAATCTTTAGGAGGTAACTTTCCTTTATATTCTGCAACTTGTTTTATTGACTGAACTTCTATTACATGAAATGCCGACCAATCTGCTCCATCGCCTCTTGCAACGTCAGCTACTACAATATAATTTTTTGAATAATCTGGATATTCCCATATCCAATAACCATTATCATATCCTCTTTTTTCAACTGGTTCTATACATTTAGATTCATATTCTTGTAAAATTAATCCGTCTACTACTGTATGTCCAGATGATATAAAATCACAATCACATTCTTGTGCTGCCCCTCTTTCACCTAATAATTGTGTTTGTTGATCTCTCCAAGACTGATCACGTTCTGGGTGTAATGTCCAATCTAATTTTATTGTTTGAAATCCATTAACACCAGTTTCAGCATCTGCCCATGTTTGATGAAACCAATTACCAATTCCATTGGGCGTTGATAAAACAATAGCTCCACCACCAGTAGATAATGTTGCTTGGGATGCTACCCATATTTCTTCAATATTTCTAATGAATGCAGCTTCATCAACTATTAATAATGACAATGCTTCAGAACGTGCTCCAGTAGACGCACTAGATATTGCTTTAATTTCTGACCCATTTGCAAATTTTAATGATAATTTATTATTAGTAACTATATTTGTTTTTAACCAACTTGGTAAGTTTTCATTCATTATTTGAACTTTACTTACTAA
>VMHT01062072.1_pt1 | contig 23378 bp, 28 predicted proteins | sample 4693611 | NCBI WGS metagenome assembly VMHT01 (sample SAMN12280063, study PRJNA550983) | marine metagenome | isolation source: seawater sampled from same location over 5 years 0.02-0.2 micron viral filtrate | place: USA: collected off the coast of southern California halfway between the port... ...
AACACACGGCACATGGTGATGCAGGTGCTGGCATGGATGTGGTGTATCATCTTCAGCATGTCGATGGGCAGCATCGTGGTGTTTGGTATCAGTGCGCTTGCTCATGCCCTGCTGATTGCTGGCATCTTCATCACGGCAGGTGTGTTTGAAACAGCCAAGCGTAGGCCGCAATATTTCGGTGGTCTTGGCAGAGGTAATGGAGGTGAGCATGATTAAGACAATTCTCACATGCTGGATGGAGACAGACCCAGCCAAAGACCCATTCATGGACAACGTGGTGCGCCTTGCCTGTATGGCTTGCTTTGCGTGGATGTTGTACCATGCCTTCAACGGAATCATGGAAAGGATATACTGCTGATGAACAGGTTTCTGATTGAGCATGACCCCGACAACATCGCTAGGTCGCTATGTGACCAGCACATTGTCAAGATGCCACTGGAAGAAGCACAGATGCTATGCACTAGCCTGTGGCACCATGCCCCTGAGTATGCAGAGGAGTGCGGCCTGTACAAAGCTGTGCATCAGAAGCATCCATGTACCCTGTGGGCAATGGAGACACGGGCCAACTACCACTATGCACTTGTGTTATACAAGCGTATGCTTGACGAATATACACAACGCTATGGCAAATATCATGGTGCTGGCAAGCATCTGTCTGCCCTTGAGTATGGCATGAAGTTTATACCCTATGGCACTGGCAGGTTGACACCACACCCACAATGCTTCAGTGGAAATGATGACCTGAAAACAAATGAGATATGGCCCGTTGAGGCGTACCGTGCATTCTACATAGTAGACAAGATGCGGTTCGCCAGATACAATAAGGGACGTAAGATGCCACAATGGATGCAAGCACACAAAGACGTACTGGAAAGGATATTCAATGCGAACACTTAAAGTAGAACTGACAGCAGATGAGATGGATACCCTCGCACGTAAGGTGGAGCATTACTGGACGATGTTTCATCCGATTGGGTATGACACACGGCTTGACAAACCAGCCTACTATGATAAAGATAGGAAGCTATGGGTGGCCGTAATCACCCGCCTAGAATCTTGCGATTGAAAGGAGATATGACATGACAAAAAAGACAATTACATTTGAACTGAATGGCTACGAGGTGGACCGTATGCGTAAGGCTATCAATGCCATTAAGGATTTCAACCGCACCACAGACGAGAAGGCAGACATCAGCTACGATGTCATCCAGAACCTTGATTGCGTTGACCTGTTCCTTGGCCGTCTTATCGGCCTTGACCAGCCTGATTGTGAGCATGGTCACAGGAATGCGTGGGCAGACTATCAGTGGATTGAGGAGGACGCCGACTGATGTTTGCAGAAGCACTCGTATGCTTGGCACTCAACGTGTACCATGAGGCCCGTGACCAGCCCTTTATTGGGCAGGTTGCGGTTGCCCAAGTGGTGATGAACAGAGTGTATGATGATAGGTATCCTGATGATGTATGTGAGGTGGTCACACAAGGTCCGACGTACTCATGGAAGCAGGACTTCCCTGTACGCCATCGCTGTCAGTTTAGCTGGTACTGCGACGGCAAGTCAGACAAGACACCTGACCAGACGGCATGGCAGCAAGCTATGTTGATTGCACAGGGTGTACACACAGGCAACCTTGATGACTTCGTTGAGGGTGCAACACACTACCATGCAACCTATGTCCTGCCCGAATGGGCAGAGAGCAAGACACCTGTTGTACAAATAGGCGACCATATTTTCTACCGCTGGGAATGAGGAGGATACATGGACATTATGATTGGACTAGTCATTTTTGTTGTCCTAGCATACTTGACTTTATGATTTGCTAGTGATATAACACACCATCAGTTAACGAACACAAAGGAGAACTACCATGCCACTTGATTTTATCCCTGAAAACATTGACTTCGACGTGCGCTTTGAACCTACCAAGATGGAGGACAAGAAGTATGTCATCAACGCCAACACTGACGAGTACATTGGTATCGTCGGCAAAGGCTTCACCTGTGCGTCACACGGCGACTTCTTCCGTGACGTAATCAACACTACCACCGACAAGCTGTCGGAGTATCACATGCAGGGTGCTGAGATTAGCTGGCGGGATGCACACCAGAATGGCTGGGCCATGATGGACATGCGTCTGCCCAACGTGAACGCTAAGATCGTCACTGACAAGCACGAGACTACGGTAGCCCAGCGTATCATTGCCCTGCACGGCGTGAATGGCACTTGCTCCAACGTCACCATCTTCGGTGCCATCGACTTCTTCTGCCTCAATGGCCAGATTCGTGGGCGGCATGACAAGGTGATGCGTAAGAACACCAGCAACTTCAGTCTCGACACGTTCATCACTGAACTGGAGAAGTCACAGCAAGACTTCACTGCACAGACTGAGCAGATGCAGCGGTGGGCTAACACCAGCCTCGTCACTGTCGATGTCAAGGCTATGCTTGAGAAGATCATGCAGTCTGACCGCAAGGCAGAGAAGATGTTTAGCTTGTACAACCAAGAAGTCAGCACACGTGGCCGCAACCTGTGGTCGCTGTATTCTGCGTTCACTAATTATGCAACTTATGCGGATGAACGTAATGGTTTCAAGCAACGCAACACTGGCAACGACACACAAGACAAGTCGATGTTCATGCGGGAACTTGAGGTGGCGCAGTGGGTCGATACGCCGCAGTTCAAGCAGTTGGTGGCGGCATAATGTCACAGCTTACTGAACTCGTAGTTGACTACTACAAGTCCTATGATTACAGGAACTTACGTGATGAAACTAAGAAGCAGTATGAATACTTCATCAACGTAATGCTCAACACTGAGGTGGACGGACAGGCTCTGTCCACTCTCGACTACACGACAATGAAGACACGTGTCGCAAAGGTTGCGTACAACGAATGGTGCGAGAAAGGTATTCACATGGCTAATCACATCATGTCATCTGCCAGTATCGTATTCAACCACGGGTTGCGTATGGAACTGTGTACACTCAATCCTTTCGCTAACGTGCGTAGGAGGACCGCTGAGAGGCGTAAGACTGTTTGGGGTAGGGAGGATGTACAAAGGTTCTTGGACACCGCCTACGGTGATTTTAGCACCCGTAACATTGGTCTGATCGCACACATGGCATACGAATGGTGTCAGCGTCTTGGTGACATGCGTCTGCTCACGTGGGATGCCGTTGACTTCGATGTCAAAACATTGACGTTGGAGCAATCAAAGCGTAAAGCGGATGTACATCTGCCCATTTCAAGTGATCTATGTGACATGTTGACGCAACAGCATGATGATTTCGGCTTTCAAAAGTACGTGGCACCTCGTCCGTATCCCATCAAGGGTGAGTACAGGCCGTATTCACTACAGAAACTGCCGCTTCATGCACGTAAAGTGATGGATGATGCTGGTCTGCCCAGTGAATTGCGTCTCAGTGACCTGCGTCGTACTGGTACAACTGAAATGGTCGAGGCCGGTGTCGGTATGGCACAAATTATGTCGGTTACAGGACATGCTAACCCTGCTTCGGTGAAGCCATACATGAAAAATACTCTCAAAAGTGCAAATCACGCATTGACGGAGAGAAAAATACATGTTACAAGCATTACAAGTGCCGCAAAGGAAAGTGTATAACATGTATAAATATAATAACACTAATGTGTATAAATATGTCAGTGATCTTGATATTCCCAATGGGTCTACAAAGAGAATGGCATGTCCTAATTGTGGGGAACGTACCTTCACTGTGACCAATAACATGGGTTCCCTCCTGTGGAACTGCTTTCGTGTTACGTGTGGAGTCAAGGGTGGTGAGAGAGTGCATCTCTCTGTAGATGACATCCGTGCTGGTTTTATTGGTGCGGAGAAATTCGCAGAAGATTCATTTGAACTGCCCGAATACATCATCCCCCGTACAGACAACCCGTATCTACGCCGTTGGTGTAGTCGGTGGGACATTGACCCAGATGAGTTGGGCTTGCTGTACGATGTGAAGGATGACAGGGTGGTATTCCCCATACGACATGAGGGTGCCATCGTAGATGCTACAGGCCGGTCTCTGACCAAGCGTTTGCCAAAATGGCGCAAGTATGGAAAAAGTGGCTTGCCATACACGTGTGGTTCTGGTACTGTAGCAATCGTTGTTGAGGACTGCGTGAGTGCTGCCGTTGTTGGTTTCGGTTCAACATCCTTTGTCGGGGTTGCGCTTCTTGGAACGTCTCTACAGGAATCGCATAAAGGATTTCTCACGCAGTTCTCGACAGCAGTCATAGCGTTGGACCCCGATGCGCTAAAGAAAAGTTTTATCATGGCCAAGGAACTACGTGGCTATGTTGACAACGTAAAGATACTCAAACTGACCAATGACTTGAAGTATCGTAACCCCGAAGATATGGAGAAGCTATATGGAATTATCACTGATTAGAAGCCTGATGAACAAGGAGTTCTACGATGACCATCGTGGGGCCAAGTGTCCGAACCGCCTGTTCAGCAAAGATGTACGTGAGATCAAGAGTACGATTGACACGGCAATGGATCGGTATGAACGCACCCTGACACCCGATGAGGTGGAGGCACTGTTCATGTCAGACAATCCAACAATGACCACCGCCCGGAAGGAAGCCTTCTCTGCTCTGTTCTACAAGATCAAGAAGGAAATACCGATGGGTGGCGACGTGGCACAGGAAGTGCTGTCGAAGCTGTTCCAGCAGGTTGTGGGCGAGGACATCGCCAATCTTGGTGTAGACTACGTGACTGGAGATCAGTCTAGCCTTGAGCCACTGCGTAACCTACTTGAGCAGTACGGTGATGACTTCACCCCAAATCTCAGCGTTGAGTGGGATGACATCGACATTGAAACCCTGCTTGACCGCAATGACCTTGAGGCACGGTGGACGTTCAACATCCCTAGCCTCACACGTAAGGTTGAGGGCGTGAATGCTGGACACCTCATTGAGATTGGCGCAAGGCCCAACACTGGCAAGACATCTTTCCACGCCAGCTTGATTGCCAGCCCCGGTGGCTTCGCCCACCAAGGTGCCAACTGCATTATCTTGTGTAACGAGGAAGGCTACCACCGTGTTGGCGCACGGTACCTGACTGCCGCCACTGGCATGACTATGAAGCAGATCAAGGAGAACCCAGCCAAGGCACGTGACCTGTACGCACCAGTGAAGGAACGCATCAAGATCAAGGATGCTACAGGCCGTGACATGGCGTGGGTGGAGAGCATCTGCAAATCATACAAGCCAGATATCGTCCTGCTCGATATGGGTGACAAGTTCGCTAAGACCGGCGGCTTTGCTCGTACCGACGAGGCATTGAAGGCCAACGCAGTTCATGCACGTATGATTGCCAAGCAGCATGAATGTGCCGTGTTCTACATGTCCCAGCTTTCCGCTGATGCGGAAGGAAAGGTCTTGCTGAACCAGAGCATGATGGAGGGTAGTCGTACCGGTAAGGCAGCGGAAGCTGACCTCATGGTGCTGATTGCCAAGAATCCTGTTGTGGACGGCCAAGAAGAAGAGGACACGCAGCGTCACCTGAATGTTGTAAAAAACAAGTTGTCAGGCTGGCACGGTGTGGTACACTGCGAGTTGGAATATCAGACAGCGAGGTACACGGTATGACATATGTACTAACTGACTTGCCGTTTTTGACGGAGGAAATGGAACTGGCAAAAGAACGTGCAGCCCAGACCGCCAGAGACAATTATCACAAGGACAGGTACAGTAACAGGCATCAGAGGGAGGTAGAACGACTGGATAAGCTGATAGGCTTAATACAGCAACCGGTTACTGTTGAGCCTTATAGTAATGGATGCGTGTTGTTGAACAAAGAATATGTTGTCAGCTTGTCCAACAATAATTGGAGAGTTCGCGGTAAAAATAAATGGTACAAGCATAAAAACGACTTGTCTCATTTTGTAAACAAATACGTGCTAAAGGATGAAAAAAATGAAACTAACACTTGATGTAGAGAACACAGTCACCAAGCGTGACGGCAAGATGCACCTTGACCCATTTGAGCCAGAGAACTCACTGACTATGGTGGGTATGCTCAGTGACAGAGGCGAGGAATGGATAGTCACCTTTGACCATTCAGAGGAACACGCTACTCCAATGGGCCACGAGGGCGTACAAGAATGGCTTGACCAGACTACTATCCTTGTCTGCCACAACGCTGCCTACGACTTGCTGTGGCTCTGGGAGTCCGGCTTCAAGTATGACGGACCTGTCTTTGACACGATGCTGGCAGAGTATGTCATGCAACGTGGTCAGAAAGAGCCGCTGTCACTTGAGGCTTGTGCTGAACGCTATCAGTTGGACACGAAAAAGCAGGACACCCTGAAAGAATACTTCAACAAGGGCTACAGCACTCGTGACATCCCACATGCAGAGTTGTCGGAGTACCTGTCTGCTGACCTTCATGCTACACAGCAACTGTCTGACCGACTGGTGTATCGGCTGAATACTGCACAAGATGCAGGACTGCGTAGCACTGTTGACTTGAGTAATCAGGTAGCAGTACGCCTTGCTCGTATCTACCAGAGAGGCTTCGCCGTTGATGTGTCCAAGCTGGATGAGGTGCAGACGGAGTTCGAGCAGGAGAAAAAAGACCTGATCGTTGCTCTTGAAGGGCATGTCCGCCGTGTTATGGGTGACACCCCCATCAACTTGAACAGCCCAGAGCAACTTTCGTGGGTCATCTATGGCCGCAAGGTCTTGGACAAGCAGGAGTGGGCCAGCGTCATTGACCCATACATGTCTGATGATGATTTCCGATATGCTATCAACAGTCGTACAGAAAAGCTGTACCGCACGAAAGCATCCCAATGTAAAGACTGCAATGGCACAGGCTACGTCCGCAAGATCAAAAAGAATGGGGAGCCATTTGCCAAGCCTAACAAGTGTGGCACATGCGGCAGTGAGGGCTTTCTGTTCATACCAACAGAGACTGCGGCTGGCTTCAAGTTCAGACCACCGTCGGCCAAGTGGGCAAGTGCCAATGGTTTCAGTACAAGCAAGCTGAACCTAGAGACGCTTGAGGGTGCGGCACGTGCCAAAGGAATGACAGAAGCTGTAGACTTCCTGTCAAAAGTTCGACGCCTGTCCGCTGTGGATACATACCTGTCATCATTTGTTGACGGTATCCGTACACATGTGAAGACGGATGGAAAGCTACATGTTCGTCTGCTGCAGCATCGAACCTCTACGGGTCGTCTGTCTGGTGCAGACCCTAACATGCAGAACATGCCACGTGGTGGAACCTTCCCTGTCAAGAAGGTGTTTGTTTCTCGCTGGGAAGGCGGTAAAGTTCTTGAGGCGGATATGGCACAGCTTGAGTTTCGTGCCGCCGCATTCTTATCACAAGATGGAGTTGCTATTGAAGAAGTATCTACTGGGTTTGATGTACACGCATACACCGCTAAAGTTATTACCGATGCTGGTCAGCCTACGAGCCGACAGGATGCGAAGGCGCATACATTCGCGCCGTTATATGGCGCATCAGGATATGGTCGCACAAAAGCAGAAGCAGCGTACTACGAACACTTCACAGACAAGTATCAAGGAGTGGCCGATTGGCATTCTGCCTTGGCGAAGGAAGCGTTGACCACCGGCAAGATCACAACGCCATCTGGTCGTGAGTTTGCATTCCCTGACGTGGTTCGTAAGTCAAGTGGTCGCGTGTCACACTTTACACAGATCAAGAATTACCCGGTTCAGTCATTTGCTACTGCGGACATTGTGCCTATTGCACTTATCCACATAGATGACTTGCTTTCGGGTATGCAGTCATGTATAGTGAATAGCGTACATGACAGTATCGTTATCGACGTTCATCCAGATGAAGAGGAGAAAGTAATCAATATCATAAATCAAACAAATGAAGTTCTGAGTGAACTCATCACGCTACGCTGGGGTATCAAGTTCAATGTGCCGCTGCTTTTAGAATCAAAAATTGGGCCAAATTGGCTTGACACTAAAGATGTGGCGTGATATAACTATGCACTATTCGCTAAACCAGAAGGAGCAAAATGTATGACACAACTTACAACAATCGACACTAACAACTATGCCGCCATGGCGAAGGCAATGGGTATTGCAAACGAGGCCAAGACATCTTCAAAGTCTAGTTCTCTTGCTCGTATGCGTATCCATCACAGCCCTATCATGGGTACGGCAGAGGTGAAAGGGAAGAACGTGAACGTGGAGGTCATTGAAGGTGGAGCCTATAAGCTGGAGATTCCAGATGGCCCTACCTACTACGCCTCTAGCGTAAAGGTTCGCCCATTCATGCAACGCTTTATGTACAAGCGTTACGTGCAAGGCGGAGGGAACTCACCCAATCGCTTTGTCAAAAGTATCATGGCTGATACGCTGAACATTGATCTGAAAGACAATGACGGTGGCTTCAACTGTGGTAAGCCTGCTGGCTACATCAAAGACTTCAAGGCACTGCCGCAGAACCTGCAAGACCTGATAAAACAGATCAAGCGTGTTCGTGTGGTGCTTGGCACAGTCGAGATGGTCAATCCTACGGACGACAAGGGCAACCCTGTCGAGGTGGATGTAACACCTTTCATCTGGGAGATTGACAACCGTGACGCATTCAAAGAGATTGGCGGTAGCTTTGAAACTCTCGCCAAGATGCAGCGGTTACCTATCCAGCACATCATTACGGCCAATACTGCAGAACGTAAGATTCCTACGGGTGCCTCGTTCTACGTGCCGGTAGCCTCTCTTGATGTTACAAATACGATTGAGTTAACAGACGCGGATCAGGTTCTGTTTGGTGACTTCATCGCGTGGATCGACAATTACAACAATTACATTGTTAACGCATGGGCAGAGAAAGCAAACTCCAAGATGCAAGATGATGATGTCGATGTTGTTGACGATCTTGTTGACATTGAAATCGAAGATGAGGTAGCGTAATGAAACACCCTGCTGAACTGGCGTTGCATCAATACATGGAGAATGCTGCTAATGGTAAATCCACTATGTCAGTGGAGACCATTCAGCAAGTAGGTCTTGATGTCATGGGTGCGCTTGGACGCCAGTTTGGTGGGGGCAACAAGCGAGACAAGTTTGGTCTGCGTATGTCAAACGTGGGTAGGCCAACTTGTCAGCTTTGGTTTGAGAAGAACAAGCCAGAGGAAGCATTGCCCCTGCCAACAACATTCGTAATGAACATGATGCTTGGTGATATCGTTGAAGCTGTGTTCAAGGGTCTACTGAAAGAAGCAGGAGTGCAGTATGAAGATGATGCGAAAGTTACACTCGACCTTGACGACGATACATCCGTCACTGGCACCTATGATATTGTTATTGATGGTGCTGTTGATGATATCAAGTCAGCATCTAATTGGTCGTATACTAACAAGTTTGAGTCTTTCGACACACTGAAGAAAGGAGACGCCTTCGGGTATGTAGCACAGCTTGCTGGCTACGCTAAAGCATCAGGCAAACGTGCTGGGGGCTGGTGGGTTGTGAACAAGGCAAATGGCCAGTTCAAGTACGTACCAGCCACAGGCATTGACGTTGAGGAAGAAGTCGGCAAGATTAAAGAAACCTCTGATGCGGTTGAGGCAAATGAGTTCAAGCGTTGCTTCGATGCTGTACCGGAAACATTCCGTAGTAAGCCTACAGGTAATACTGTGCTTGGCACTGAGTGTGGTTTCTGCCGGTACAGGTTCTCTTGCTGGCCGGGACTGCAGGAACGTCCTGCTGTGGCGTCACAGGCGAAGCAGCCAAAGACGGTGGCGTATGTCTCTCTTGCAGATGAGTATAAGACAGACAAGGACTTCTTTGAAGGCAGGGCTATGTAATGCCCAACGCAAAACAATTTCGTGCAGCACGGAAATATGGGTATAGGAGTGGTCTGGAACACAAGGTATCTATTTATCTTGACGAACTGAAGATCAAATATGAGTATGAACAGTACAAGATTGAATGGGAAGACCTTGCCTACCGCACCTATACTCCAGACTTCGTGCTGGACAACGGCATCATCATTGAGACGAAGGGCATGTTCACTGCCGCTGACAGGCGCAAGCATCTTGCAATCAAGAGGCAGCATCCTGCACTTGACATTCGCTTTGTTTTCGAGAATAGTAGACGAAAGCTACGTAAGGGGGCGAAGTCAACCTACGGAGAGTGGTGCATCAAGTACGGATTCCTGTACTATGACCGCATCATTCCCGAAGACTGGCTGAAAGAGAAGGGTAAAAATAAACACCCCAAGTTTATTAAATTCAACGGAACAAAAGTGAAAAGGAGGTAGCACCATGGACACAACAATGGAAAAAATCGAAGCTGAGGACTTTGTAATTCGTGTACGCCCTACAGTGGACGAGGGTGAGTGGACAGGAGAAGTGGATATCTCTATCATTGCAGGTGCCGATAATCCACTTGATGACGAGGGATATGGGCAGCTTATGCACTTCTGCAAGATGATCTGTTCAACCGTGCCAATCATGGAAGCCGATGAGACTATTCGCAATCTTGTGCATACATATGTTACAGAAGTTTTTGACAATGAAACTGGTTTTGATGTAGAACTTGAGGAGGAATTGGGCGTCGAAAAAGAGTATGATGGCAATGTCGTCCATCTCACATTCAACAGCAAGACAGGAGGTTCAGCATGAGACACGAAGATTACATGAAAGAGAGAATGAGAGAAGAGATCACGAACACTGCTGATCGAATTGCAGCCAAACTAGATATGGTGAACAGCCCACCTCACTACAACAAGGCTGGCATCGAATGTATTGATGCTATTGCCGCTGCCACGGGTGACGGCTACGAACATTACCTACAAGGCAACATTATGAAATACCTCTGGCGTTACCGCTACAAGAATGGCACAGAAGACCTCAAGAAAGCGCAGTGGTACCTGACCAAGTTGATTGAGGAGGTAGAAGGCTACTACGATGAGAGTTAAAATTTACATCACAGTGGACGTTGATCCTGAAGAATACCCTGTACCTGCAGACGAAGACGTGGGTACAGAACTGGAAGACGGCATACGAGAATATTTCTACGATATAGACGGGGCCGAAATCCGAAACATGAAAACATTAACGGAGTGAGAACTATGAACAATTATCTACCAACAGACTACCAAAACTTTATCGCCCTTTCCCGGTACGCCCGGTGGAAAGAGGATGAACAGCGTCGTGAGACATGGGGTGAGACAGTCGCACGATACTTTGATTACATGGCAAAGCATCTCAAGTCCAAGCACAAGTATGTCCTAGCGGACGAACTTCGCAATGAACTTGAAGAGGCTGTGCTTAACCAAGACATCATGCCAAGCATGAGAGCATTGATGACCTCCGGTCCCGCACTCGACAGATGTCATGTCGGCGGTTACAACTGCTCCTATGTACCTGTGGATAACCCTCGTGCCTTTGACGAGACTATGTATATCCTCATGTGTGGCACTGGTGTAGGCTTCTCTGTGGAACGCCATCACATTGAGAAGCTGCCCGTCGTCAACGAAGACATGCACCCTAGCGATACGGTCATCAAGGTTGGCGACTCTCGTCCGGGCTGGGCCAAGTCCCTGCGTGAACTAATCTCTCTCCTCTACGCAGGACAGATACCCCAATGGGATACGTCAGAGGTTCGTCCTGCTGGCGCACGTCTCAAGACCTTTGGTGGTAGAGCAAGTGGCCCAGCCCCACTGGAGGAACTGTTTGAGTTCCTCGTGGAGAAGTTCAAGGGTGCAGCAGGTCGTCGCCTGTTCCCCATTGAGTGTCACGACATCATGTGTAAGATTGGTGAGGTTGTAGTCGTAGGCGGTGTGCGTCGTAGCGCACTCATCAGCCTGTCCAACTTGAATGATGACCAGATGGCACATGCCAAGTCAGGTATGTGGTGGGAGAATGAAGGCCAACGTGCGCTTGCTAACAACAGTGTTGCCTACAAGGGCAAGCCTGAGATGGGTACATTCATGCGTGAGTGGGTGTCCCTGTACGAGAGCAAGTCAGGTGAACGTGGTGTGTTCAACCGGCAGGCAGCACAGAAGCAAGCAGCACTGAATGGTAGGCGTGATGCAGAACAAGATTTCGGATGCAACCCTTGCAGTGAAATTATCTTGCGTCCATACCAGTTCTGCAATCTGTCTGAGGTTGTTGTCCGTGCATCTGACACGCAGCAGACACTTACGGACAAGGTTCGCCTTGCCACCATCCTTGGTACATTCCAGTCTACTCTGACTGACTTCAAGTATCTGCGTAACATATGGAAGAAGAACACGGAGGAAGAACGTCTGCTTGGTGTGTCACTCACCGGTATCATGGACAATGCCATGATGTCTGGTAAGTCAGCACACCTTGGCACGAACATTGGTGCTACGCTGAATGCACTCAAGGAACAGGCTATCGTGACTAACGAATCATTGTCACAGCAGCTTGATATCCCGCAGTCAGCAGCCATCACCTGTGTGAAGCCCAGTGGTACAGTGTCACAGCTTGTGGATAGTGCGTCAGGCATCCATGCTCGTCACAATCCATACTACATTCGGACAGTACGTGGCGACAACAAAGACCCAATCACGCAGTTCCTTGTGTCGGAAGGTATTCCAGCAGAGCCGGATGTGATGAAGCCTGACAGCACTACAGTGTTCAGCTTTCCGATGAAGTCGCCATCGAGTGCTGTCACACGCTTTGACATGACAGCCATTGAGCAGCTTGAACTGTGGCTGATGTATCAGCGTCACTGGTGTGAGCATAAGCCGTCTGTCACTATCTCTGTCAAAGAGAATGAGTGGATGGCTGTAGGCTCGTGGGTGTACGAACACTTTGATGAGGTGTCAGGCATCAGCTTCCTGCCATTCAGTGAGCATACATACAAGCAAGCACCTTATCAGGATATTGATGAGGATACGTACAGAGAACTCTTGACACAGATGCCTAAGAGTGTTAATTGGAATATGCTACAAGAGTTTGAGAAGGAAGACACTACATCCGGTGGACGTGAGTTGGCCTGTACTGCTGGTGTCTGTGAGGTAGTGGACTTGAACGCAGCATGATTGAAGGAGCAGACATGCCTAACTGGTGGCAGTGGTGGTTGTTATTTGCCATCACTGTCAACACCACAATCAATATTGTTGTATTCTTCAAGCACAGGTTTAGAGGGCGTAAACAATGAAAGACATAGAGAGTCTGCTGTACAAAATATTTGGTAGGTTCTTTAAAGAAAAGAAGACACCACAATATTTAACAGGCAAAAGAAGGGAGTTGACAGATGAGAGAACAGATGATAGAGGTACTACGTAAACATGCACAAGCAAACGTGGCACTGCATGTTGCCAACATTGAATGTTATCTACGTAATCCAGCAGGGATAGGAGAACATTCCGACATTATGGAAGCTATGCAGGGGGAGTTGGACAAGATTGCAGCACACGAAGATAGGCTTGACATCTTGAACAATTACTTCAATGAGTAAGAAGGAAGAGAAGTCAGCATGGAAACGTGGTGAGGGATGGGTGCAATACAACCCTCCCCGCTATCACCCATGTTACAGTGAATGGATTAAACTGAAACAGCAGAAGGAGAAAGACGATGCCGGATGACGTAATAGTATTAGTCGCAGTTTGGGTAGTCGTGATGGGTTTATGGCTAGAACTGCGCGGACTTCGCAAATGGATGGAAAAACAAACAGAGGAGAAGTAACATGGATGCACAAACTTACACTAGACAAGAACCAAAGTTTGAGGACGGCGAATGGTGGTACATTCGTCCCAACGGCAAACGAGAACGTGTTGAATCACATGCGAAGAAGAACATCACACGCATGTTTGTTAACGGAAAGTACGTTCCAAAGAGCCACCCTCTGCACAAGCCGGGGAACTTCAAGTCGCTTGATGACGCGTGGTCACACGAAAAAATCGAAAGCACAAAGATGGGTGATGTCTACATCATCACAAATGATGCTTGGCCTGACTGGGTAAAGGTGGGTAAGGCAAGTATGGCAGAAGACAGATTGAATGGATACCAAACGTCTTCTCCGTTTCGTGACTACGAAATCATTGCTACCTTGGCTACGCACAACCGACACACTAAGGAACGCGAGATGCACAGAGCATTCGATCATTTTTCAGAGGAACGTCGAGGTGAGTGGTTCAAGATTGATAGGGTGAAGGCAATCAACATCTTCAACGTACACGCAATGAATGAACTGAGTAAGGAGTTGGAAAATGAACAAGAGTCTAGCTGATAACTTTAACTCCGGCTACAAAGCCTTCTCTCATGTTGATAAGCGTGATACCGTCAAGTATGGTATGCGCTGGCATCAAGTAGCAAACCCCTTGAAAAAAGGAACCACTCCTTACCGGGAGTGGCAACGCGGATGGGAGGCCGCTTACTTTAAGAATTTGGAGAAACAGAATGGACCTAGAAAACGAAGCTAAACAGTGGATGAAGGAGAAGCGTGTGAGTGACATTTCAGCAACATTGTATCAAGAGAAGGCATGTGAGACTGCCATCTTCCCCAAGAACAAGGCTATGGAGTATCTTACTCTTGGCCTTACGGGTGAGGCTGGTGAGATTGCTAACAAGGTAAAGAAGTTCATTCGTGATGGCGCAGCACAGGATGAATACCTTGCCAAGCGTATTGAAATCGGTTACGAGATAGGGGATGTGCTATGGTACTGCGCCGTACTAGCTAAAGAAATGGAGATGGACCTTGGTCACATCATGGAGAAGAACTTACAGAAACTGGCTGACCGCAAGAAACGTGGTACGCTATCTGGCAGCGGGGATAATCGCTAGTAAGTGACACAAAAAGAGAGGGGGCTTTGCGGCCCCTTTTTTGTTATCTGACTCCTATTTTTTCCCATCCCTTTGCCATATCAGTCAATATAGAATAGTTGTAGTGTTCACCTTCTTCGGGTTTTCCATATACCTTATGATATTCCTCATATGCCTTATTCTGATACGTGGATTTAATTTTATTAAACTCGCTTTTGCCCATCGCATCAAAGCCGTATTTTTCTACGCCAGCATATCTAGAACGATGTCTAGCAAGTTTCATAATTTGAGATTTATAGTCATCAATTAGATCAATCACAAATTCAGCTTGCCTAACTCCGTCGAGACTTTTGTACTCTTCGCTATTCTGCAAGATAGGCACTATGTACTCCACAGCATATTCACCTATAAGATTACCGATAAGTGTATCTGCCTCTGGTACACCAGTTTTTGATACAAGTCTTCTAGGCGATATTTTTAACCTAGCCATCTCGTTTTCAAGAAAATTACGCCTATCCCGCAAGAGAATACCAGCTACTTGACGTGTTATAGGAATTTGCCTACGAATAGGTGCGTCTCTTGTACCCGGTTGGTACGCTTCCGGGGCAGTGTACTGAGGAAGCCACGAACTTTGACTGGTAAACTCCTGAATGTTTTTTTGTAGCGCGTAGTTCATAGGAATACGTGCAGTGGACTTGGTTACAATCAAGTCAAACAAATTGGATGAGTCAGTTTGACGTGCAATCACCTCATCGTCAGGAGATAGCCATGTGTTTGCAATATCCTGTCCGGCAGTCAGTGGGATTGTATATGTACTAAACAGATTAGAAATATAATTTCCTGTAATTTTACCCGCTTTTTGAAAAGCATCTTGATCGTCCCGCAACAAGTCACGAATAGCACCGTCAATGGCATAAGCACCAAAACCTGCCCTCATCTGTGTACCTGTTAGTGCTTGGATTGCATCAGCAATAAATCGTCTATCGCCAATGACAGGATCACCATTCTTGGCTTTTACGTACAGGTCTGCGAAGAATAGGTATGGTGCAGCGGGAAAGAAAGGACGCATGTCGAATGTACGTCCATCATCCATTTTGTACTCGTACCAATTCTCTCCTGCGTTTTCACTGCCTCTAAACGCGACAGCACCAGCAAGTATACCTGTACCTATAAGGGACTTTGCAATCTCTTCATAGTTGTCTGCATCTTTTGCAAAAGAACGTGCAGCACCTTGAAAAATGTATGCAGGTGAATACTCATACGTAAAACGCAATGCGTTCATAATAAAGCGGGGGAAAGGCACTAGGGAAGTAGTCAAGAAGGGAGCAGAGTGAATGGCACTCACAAAGGCTTTACCTGCTGTAGTGTTTGGCGTTGCCTGATATGTGAAGTACAGCGAATCTTTAATCGCTTTATCCAGCATCTCTTGACCGCGCTTGTCACCAAACACAGTCTGAAACTTACCATCTTCAATGATGTTCAGAAGATTGAAGTCTTTTGCTGTTACGTCTTTACCTTCAGATAATCTCTTCTGAAACTGCTCATTAAGCTGCCGTTTGAGAGAGCCAGAAAATGCTGCTTGCTTAAAAAAGTTATCTGTAAGCTGGTTGAGGGCATTGAGTTCCATTGCTATTGCTCTGGACGTATTCATACCCTTTTTCTTTCCGGTTTTACCGTCGATATCCCGAAGCTGACGATATAGTGCTTCGGCCTTTTGATCGAAGCCCATCTGAAATATTTCTTTGATAGCACTTGATTCCTTGGTATTCATCATGCCGTAGATTATTGACATGGAATCTGAGTTAGGATCATCAAAGTTAAAACCTTTTTTGCCTTTACCAAAGCCTACAGTTTTGAGACCCGACGCAATACCACGATCAACCAGCTTTGTTACACCATCAATACCGGCACGTCCAAATCCACCGACGCCGTTACGGATTGTTGTTGCTGTCTGTGAGGTCATAGCAGCCAGACGAACTGTATCCAGTTTTCTGAACAGACCATCTACTTCTGCTTTATTGTCAACGGCGTCTGATTTAGTTAGTGCAAGGCGGACATCACCGTCATTTACAGCCTCTTCAAGTTCCTTTATTTTCTTCAGTGCTTCTTCGTCAAGGCCAAATATCTTATTGGCAGCGGCATTATTCAACCGCACTTGCAGTCGCTTGGCCTGTGCCATTGCTGCGCCACGTCTACCCCAATCAGATGCATCCGCCATTACAAACGCACCGAAGTCTCCATGCGTCAGCTTGTACTTCTCCAAAATACTGCCATACAGCTTCTCTGCTTTTTCAGGGTCTTTCTTGGCTACCTCTTCAAAGGCACGTGCTACAAACTCTGTAATGCGTTCCTCTGGTGCCTTTTCCAGACCCGCCTCTGCAGCAAGTTCTACCATGCCAGCATAGACACGCAGTGTTTTTTCCGGTGTCATGGACATATTGAAGTCTGGCTCTAAGTCCTTACCCTCTTGCATGGTATCGCGTACAATCTTGCCTTTAGCCACTTCGTTCTCGTCAAGCGCACGAAGGCTAGGCAAGCTGTCTTTCACCTGCTTTGCAAGTTTTTTGTTTTTCTTATTTTTTGTTAGCGTCTTTGCAGCTTCAATGGTAGCTTCTTCTTCTTGCTCAAGAACTTTAGCCACGAGATCAGGTGTATCCTTTTCGATATACTTTTTAACGCCGCCTTTACCAGCATAAACTACACCAGCAGCAGGAAGAGCCGCACTCAGTCCGAAGGCCAAGGCGGTTTCACCGGGGTTATAGTCATCGCGCAGGTCTGCAGTAATCTCTGTATTTTGCGCTGCAACATTTTGTAATGACCCACCAATGCCTTCAGCAATGACGGTAGTTTTCACAGGATTTGCGGCGGCTTTTGTAGCCAGTGTAGTGATTGGGGTTTTGAGGGATTGCATCAGTGTGCGATTTACAGCAACCTTCGCACCTGTCTGTGCGGCGATTCCACCCGCCTTACCCGCACCGGGTAGCAGAAGACCAATGTATGTTGACGGGGCTGTGAGAATACCCTCTGCATAGTCTGCTGTAGCAGTAAGAAAACCATCAGCAAACGCTGGCATCTCATTAAATGTCTGATACAGAAGACGGTAGTCACTAAGACGCTGTGCAGCTTTCTCACGAGTTTCTTGTGTTAGTTCTGGTGTTTCTGTTGCATCTGCTGCTGCAGCGGACACATACCGATAGTCACCACCTGCGGTAATCTCGTTGACGTTGAAAGAACGGAAGTGTTCAATGTACTCTTCCATAGCCACATCTGGGTCTGTGATGTTGGTCATCCCCAAACGGTCTTGTACAAAACGTACTGCGGCCTCACGTACAGCAGAATTATCTTCGATATTTTTCTGTGCAGTGATAGCTGCGGCTTCGTTAATCTCTTCCGGCTCTTCTTCCTGTTCTTCTTGGGCTGTAACAAGCTGGTCAAGAACACTCATAGATTTTGGCGGTACTGCTGATATAGCTTCAGGTGCCGGTATAGCAGATACGGTTTTTTCATCCTCGTCATCTGCAACAAGTTGATCTAGTACACCCATAGTTATTTCCTTGACATCAAGCCGCCAGTAGCCTTACTATTATCCGTTACCCTCTTGTGTAAACGTCGTGCAGCATCCATAGGAATATTAAGCTGTTTAGCTATCTCTCTTGTTTCTCTATAGGCCGTACCCATAACAGAATCTACAATATCTTTAGCTATCTTAATTTCATCCTGCGGAGAGTAAGCAACAGTGTCTAAACTTTCGATAAGAGTTTTGGCTTCGTCTTCGGAAATATCAAGTTTTGAACTTACCTCACGAATTTTTAATCTCTGCGAACCCTTTTGCAAAATCGGCATATTTCTAATAGCTTCAAGTGCAGCCACCTGTTGAGTATTAGCGTATGTAGTTTGGCGATCTGGTTCACCTTCTATGGCAGTATCTTCAATAGCCATTTTTGCTACGGCAGAATCCGTGCCTAATTCAGCTTCAAGTACAGAGATAAATTCAGGATTTTTATATCCTTTTGCTTTTGCGTCATCTAGCGCAGCCTGAATAGAAATTCCGTTCCGAAGTAAATCATTAACCATTTTAGTTGCACCAGCTGCATCGTCTGAATATGCAGCACGAACCTGTGATGTTCTGTCTGCTGTAGTATCCGCCTCTGCTGCAGCAGGTGTCTCACCACCCAATGCAGCAGCAGTCTGTGCAGAAGCAGCAGGGGCAGGGCTGTCTGTGGAGGCAACGGGGGCGACACCGAATGGCACAGCAGCCAAAAATGCTTCAACATCCAACGCAGGATCAAGAACAGAAAGTTGATCTTCTACTACCTTTTTCGATACGTTTCTTTTTGCTGCTTCAATGCGGTCATATATAGCCATCGCATCAGCTTCTTCTTCTGAACTACGAAGTCGGGCTTCTTGTCCTGCACCACCGCCTTTGATTAGGTCAGAAATACGGGCATGGGCGTCTCTTTCTGTTTGGTCGAACCCCTGCAAGACATTTTTTTCTTCTGTTTCTATGGCTCGTACAAAAATACTAGACCAAGAGTTCATCTTTGCTGCTGAGGTAGCACCTTTAGGTTTGTTCTTTTCTATAATTGCTGCTCTTTGATTAAGAATAGCTACCTTTGCAGCAAACTGTTCCGGTGTAATAAGTTTCCTGTCTACTTGACGATTTAATTCTTCCCTCTCTTCAGCAATTTCTTCTCCGACTGTTTTACCCGGCTTACCTGTCAATTCTAGCTTACGTTTTTCTAGTTTATCTACTTCTGTTCTATCAATAGTTCCAGTTTTCTCATACGCATCCATCATATCGTTGAGGGCAAACTCTATTTCTAGGTCGATACCAGCAAAAGCATCATCAGAGGTTTCTGCAGCTTTTATTTTTATACTACGATTTACAGCTTTTAGTTGAGTTTGTATATCTTTAGCTTTATCTGAACCGGCAGGAAACCGTTTAAGCTGCTCTTCTAACACAGCTTTCATGTCTTCTTCATCTTTAGTATTCAATACCGCCTGTTCTTGCTCATCACGCATTTTAGTGTACTTTTCTAAGAGAACCGGGTCTCCCTGTACATTTGCCAAAGCAAGTTTTTTAGTTGCGTAATCCAATCGTTCTGAAGGAGATTTATCGCGGAGAGAAAACTCTTCAGCCTTGAATGTAATTGTCGGAAGCTGGGCAAGCGTAGTTACATCAGCACCATACAATGCACGAATTTCTTCACCTGCCTCTTGCATGGCGCGACCGGTAATGTCAATGTCTTTACCAAGTATTGTGCCAACAAGTGTGCGGCCTGTACCTGTGTCCATTCCTTCGGGAATACGATAGTCCGTAGCAAATGTTTGTGGCGCACCAGCAGCGGCAATAGCATAGTCATCCAGCGTACCTGCAGGAGCATCGAAACTAGCCCGATCAAAGTACGTCATGATATCAAAGCCGTTATCTTTGGCAGTCTGTAGTTCGTCAATTCGTTGATTAAACGCTTCTACGCTACCACGTTCTTTGAGTAGACCACCTGCATAGGCAATGGCTCTTTCTGCGTTGGCGTCACCACCCAATACGGCATACGCACGTTCCAGTGCTTCTCTGTTTTCTTCAATTTCAGCACGACGCTTATCTTGATCTTTGATTGCGCGTTGTACCTGAAAGTCTTTCAGCTTATCCACGCGAGTGTTGATGCGGTTGATGCTATCTTTCAGAGCCTTGTTAGCCTCTGTAGCAAAACCGGTTACAAAACCTTCACCAAATGATCCTAGATTGAGAAACGACATGTTAAGAACCTCTGGACATCAGACCGCCGACACGTTCTTCAGCAGCTTTTTTCATGCTATCAATAACGGGTTGGGCTTTAGAAGGATCAGAAACTTCTTCCTCTGCATCCTTTTCTTTGAATTTTTCTACAGCAAGATCAACAAGGGAACTGCGCGTCACTTTGTCTTTTTCAAGGCCAGTAGTATATTTGATACCGGCAGTATCTCCGATCATCATAATTAGTTCGACAAGAACAGGCAGGATAAGCATACCCACATCAACGCTGTGCTTGCCTTCCATCACACTGCCAAGCTGCATTGTGTTTGCAATGGTAGTGACAGGAATACCCATCTCCATAACATCCAGAAGCTGTGCAGATACTTCTTCTGACTGCAGACGAGGCAGGTAGTAGTCCAGTGCTTCTTCTACAGTAGTATACTGCGCTGGTTGCTGCCACGGGCGAGAGCCTAGTTCAGCCGTAAGTGACTGACCGGGAATAGCGGCATCGAATGGTACAGCATCAAGTTCAGCCATTCTTCACTTCCTCACGTTTTTGTTGGATTGTTTTCATGTACATGGCCACACGTTTTGTAGGACTAAGCATATCATTGTCGTCTTGCTTTTGTGTCATTGGCTTTTTAGGGCCAAGCAGACCACCCTTTTCTTCCACAGGTTTTTCGTCAACTAGCTTTTCCATAGCCCGTCGAATATTTTGATGTATCATTGGTGTGGGATTAGTAAGCATTATCTCTTATCCAAACTCGATGAAAGCACTACCAAGGGTGCCAAGCAGACCGCCAAGGGCAGAACCAGCAGCAGAACTGCTTGCCATCTTCTGTGCCTCTTTAGTTGCATCAGCACTAAGCTGGGCTACAGCCAGATTGTTCAATCGGTCAAGTTCACTGTCAGCAGCTTCCCAAGCATGTTCCATGCTATCAGCATAGTATTGCCACAAATTGTTGTAAGCGGTGTTACTAATGTCTAGCACTGCAGCCGCATTCAATTCATTTGCACGGTTGACTGCCGCAGTATCCGCTGTAGCAATCTGCCTACGCCACTGTGCATTCGACTGTGCAATAACAACTTGGTTCTGTGCGTTAAACTGGTCACGCTGATTGTTCATTTCAGCATTGAAGCGTTCAATTGTATTTGCCTGACCGGCATTGAACTGCGCCTGTGCATTAGATTGTGCAGCATTAAACTGTGATGTCTGTGATGCAAGATTGGCAAAGAATTGGTCAACCTGATTTTGACTGGTAGCATTAAACTGGCTTGCTGCATTGGTAGCAGCTTGATCTGTAAACAACGACTGTATAGTCTGCTGTGACTTAAACAACTCTGTCTGCTGTTGATTAGACAGGTTAGCCATGTCCATCTGCAAAAATGACTGTGCATTTTGTACAGCAGACTGCTGCCGGTTATTAAGATTAGCAGCATCCATCTGTGCAAGTGCAGATGCTTCTGCCATGACCATAGCTTGACGGTTAGACAAGTTGTTCAGGTTCATCGTGTTAGCAGCACGGCTGTTCTCAAGCTGTACTTGCTGCTCTGCAGTAAAGTTCATATTGGCAATATCACCAATACGAGCAGAGTTTTGTACACGTGCTTGGAATGACTGGTCAAACTCTTGGCCAATAAACTGCGCACGTTGCTGTGCAGCAAGCATGGCACGTTGCTGGCGATTGGAAAGGTTCTGCGCCTCAAACTGTGCTGTTACAGCAGCATCTGCTTGTGCGATAGGAAGTGCAGCTTCAATAGTGGCCTGTACAATTGCCTGACCAGCAATGCTACTGGCACCAAGACCCCGTGCTGCCATTTGTTGTGTTGCATTACGAAGTGCGCCAGCAGCCCATGCAGGTGGGTTTGTAGCATCGAAGTTAGCAGTAAGCTGTGCAAGCTGACCCTGTACAGTAGCCTGTGCAGATGGTGTAGCTTCTGCTGCCTGTACCTGCTCTGTAAAAGTAGCAGCAGTCTGCGCATCAGCAGAACCAGTGATAAGTTCACCATCTTGGATGTTTCGCTGTACAGGATTATCTATTAGTGTAGCATTTCCTTGCGCTTCTGTCAAGTTACCTACACTGGATGCTGTTTGCTGGGCCGCTGTGACCTGCGCACGGGGGTCTACAGTACCTTGTGCTGCTTGGGTAGCCTGAAGTGCAGCATCAACCGCTGGTGCGGCTTGTGCGGCTTGCATCTGAGCAGCCTGTTGTTCCTGCACAGGTGCTGCTGTAGTGGTTGTAGCCATAGCTGTAGGCACAGAAACTGCACCTGTAACCATACCAGCACGAGGATCAACATACTGACCAGCTTCTGATGGAGTTGTCGCAGCTACAGTTACACCACCTGTAGGTACACCCGGCTGAAACATACGTTGAATAGTAGCTTGTTGTACACTATCAGGCTGTGCTTGTGCAGCAGGTGTTTGTGTTTGCATCATAGCACGTTCAGCATCTGCTGCAGCTTTTGACCGCCTTTGATATTCAGGAGAATTTTGTATACGTTGTTGTTCTGCATATTCAGGTGTACCGGGTAAGGGAAATGCCCCCGGCCCTGCACCAAATAAGTCAGGTCTTGGGCCAACCGAACCCGGCCCACGATACATGCCATCTTGCACTGGCCCCATCAATGGCCCACCAGTGGCACCGGGTTCACCGGGACTAGACCTACCTATTGTACCACCCGTCTGCATCTTCACTACACCACCCTTTGCCATCTGCACAGCAGCATTTTTAAACTGCTCCATACGTGCCTGACGTGCAGGGTCTTGTTCAATGTAGTTCTGGAACTCGCCCATGTTGCCTGTATAGCCCATGCTCTTGGCGATTTTGTTCATCGCTTCTGGTTTGAATGCCTTGAATACAGCCATACTAATTCATTCCCATAAATACTGT
>VMHT01125929.1_pt1 | contig 23375 bp, 22 predicted proteins | sample 4693611 | NCBI WGS metagenome assembly VMHT01 (sample SAMN12280063, study PRJNA550983) | marine metagenome | isolation source: seawater sampled from same location over 5 years 0.02-0.2 micron viral filtrate | place: USA: collected off the coast of southern California halfway between the port... ...
CGCAAGAATACTTTGACCTTTACATGAAGGCTAAAGAAAACAAAGGGGCTCAGCTTGCTACGCGGCAAGCTCAACAAGGTATGGCTGATACCGCTTCTGCTTTGCAGGCTGGTGGTTCTCGTGCATTAATCGGAGGTCTGTCGGCGGCTCAACGCAGAACAGACACAACGGTTGCAGGTATTGGAGCACAATCTCAGCAACAAGAACTATCTGCACTTGAAGGATTAGCTGGAGCACAAATGCGCACCGGAATGATGAACACCCAATTGGGCGCTCAAGGTTACTTTAATGATCTGCAAGGTGCTCAGATGGGTTATCAAGCTGGTAGACAGATGCAGGCGTCTTCGATAAACAATTTTGCGAAAGCTGGCACTACGGCTATGAGTGCCTATAGTGATGCTGACTATATGGAGAAATACGGGGATAGCGGTATACTTCAGTTCTTCGGTGAAGCCGGTATGAAAACTCCGGGTGAGTTTAGCCATAATAGCAATCCTATCGATTTGGTTAAAGACGGACAGAAGATTGGAGAAGCTACCGGCGGTGAGTATATCTTTAATCCAACACAATCTAAGAAAATGAAAAAGCTTGCCGGCGATGAGAAGTCACCGCTAGCAAAATATGTTGTAGGGTTACTTAATAAATTTGATAAGAAAGCAGGATGAGTTTAATTTCAAAACCACTAGACTATAGTTCTGGAGCTACTCAAGCTGCTATCCAGGGAATCAGAGGACAAATCCAGATGGCTTCGATGGGCGCTGAGGAAGATCGTAGAGAGCGTAAGCGTGCGGATGCGCAAGCTGCTTCTTTCGAGAAGAGCATGTCTGCTGCTGAAGGGTCTGTTAGTTTCTTGCCGCCAAAAGCTCAGCAAGTATTCACTGCATATCACGAGGGATACAAGCAAGCACTAGATTCTTATGAAGAAAATCCATCTCAAGAAAACTTAAACAGTATTAATAGAATTGTTGGTGCTGCAAACACATATCTAAGTCAATACGAAGGGTTACATAACGCGGATAAAAGCACATTACTTACGGGCATGTCTCAGCCAAATAAGTTTGGTATTTCAACAGAGACTATGATGGGTGAGTTCGCTATGCGTCACGGTAACGAGTCTGCATATACCGAGGTTCGATATGACCCTACCGCTGGTGATGTAGTTGTTAGCGGTGGTGGCATGGTGGGTGCTCGTGCTTCACAAGACCCGATGTTCAATCCAGATAACGCAATGATATTCCCGTCTAAGGCGTCTATACCTAGAATTATTTCTGCTGAAGATTACGGTGGCAGATATGAAGGGCTATACTATAACCGCCCAAAAGGTGAGTTTGATAAAACACTCCGCAATAGAATTGCTACACAAGAAGAGCTTCAGTTTTCAGCAGCCGCTTCACTGGCCGCCATGGATTACGGCAGTGATCCTCAAGACTTAACCGTAGGGATTGAGAACATCATGGCTGACCCGGAAGAGATGAAGCGTGCTACAGATATCTATGTAGACAATGCGTGGAGGCAAGCCAGTGTTTCTCATCAAAGAAGAAGAGATCAAGAAAGCAATGGTCTGGACTACAATGGAGCAGACGCAGTAACCTTTGCGTCAGAAGATTACGACTATGCCAATGGAATGATGACCACAACAAAAATGTCAGCAGATATTCCTACCTTTGAAAAACCAATCAAGGTGTTGATTGAGGCTGACCCAGGGCAAGAAGTTACCCCTACCTATCAAAGAGTTGTGCTAGGCGCAGCACGGCTACCAGAAGGGCAAGGGATTGTTGTCAAGGAGAATGTCGGAACTACATACTATCAAGACCCGAACACTGGAGAGACAAGTAATTCTCCTCAGCCGGGGTGGAACGAGATGACTCGTTACGAGAATAGAAGTAGGGTGATCAAGCCTAGTGGGGCAGAGGGGCGTAAAGAATACGCCGCTTATGTAAATGCACTTAAAAAACAAAATGCGTTAAACCAAGAGGCTTCATTAAAGGTGATTAGTACAGAGCAGACTGCTCTCTCTGGTCCACCGGCGCCTCCACAATAACATACTAGATGAACGAAGAGTTACTGCAACTACTGCAGAGTGGTTATGCTAGCGGATATAGCGAGGATCGTATATTTGCATTGGCTATCGATCAAGGGTTTTCTTACAACGATGTTACCCTTGCGTTAGAATCTTTTAGTAAAAAAAAAGACCAAACTCAACCTCCTCCCCAGGTTACAAACACTATGGGTTTTGGCTCGGAAGACACTGGGTTGGACTTATCGTTCGAGTTAAAGACTGACGCTACCGAATTTTCGGACGACTTATTGTCGCAGCAATTCACTCAAAGTTCCGCTCCCAACAACAAGCCTCAAGAGACAAACGATAGAGAATATCGTCACGCGCTTATTGCTGACGATTGGCTCGTTGATAGAGACGACTGGTTTGGGCGTACCGCTAGATGGTACAACAACTTTATGGCCATGGGCTTATCCACTGGCGCGCAAGAAGATCTCTTAGACGAAGCTCCAGAAAACAACGTTGACGCAGCAGAGCGACTAGCTTACTATAACGAAATCCAAAACAAATACAGAGACGAACGGGGTTCTCCTGGATGGGAAGACTTTGGCTCGCCTAGTGGCTGGTGGAAAACGGTGATACCAGAAGTGATGGGTAACTTCTTCTCTTCTACCGTTGGTGCTTTAGCGAGTGGTGGTGCACAAAAGACTGTGTTAGAGAGTATCACAGAGGGTCAAGCTATTGGCGCATCTGCTGGTCTGGCCGGTGGCCCTTTGGCCGAGGTCACAGTTCCCGTTGGTTATGTCGCTGGTACTGCGTATGGCGCTGCGGTTGGTGGTGCTTATGCTGGTTCGTATGCCCTTGAAATGTCAGAAGCTATTTCTATGGCTCTCGAGGAATTGCATATAGATACTGAAGATCCGGAAGAAATTGCGCAAACCTTTGAGTCTGAAGAAGGGTTAAAAAAAATAAAGCAAGCCATGGAGGACCGTAAGGTTCGTGCCGCCGTTATTGCTTCTGTAGATGCGCTTCTTGCTGGTGGTGGTGGTACGACAGCCCAGGCTATCAGAAGAGCTGGAGGTAGTAAAACAAAGGCAGTGGTCGCTGAGATATTAGTAGATGCTGCAGGTGGTGCTGCAGGTGAAACTGCAGGTCAACTTGTTGAAGATGGTAAAGTTACCTCGGGTCTCGATATTGTTATGGAAGCATTAGGTGGTCCAGTAATGGCTGCCCCAGCCGCTTTAACCCGCGGCGCTAGCTCTAGATATACAGAGCTAATGACGCCGACCCCAGAGAGAAACTATATCCAGTGGGCGGATCGGAACAAGGCAAACGGTAGTAGCATTACTACCGCTGCTTCGTTAATGGGTGACGGTAACGTACAGATAGTAGAGAAAAAAATACAAGAAACAAAGGATCAGCTTAAGGATGTAAAGGGTAAGGAAGCAAAGCAGACTTTGCGTGACGACATTAAGGAGCTTAGAAACAAGAAATACGAAATGCTCAATGCAAACATTAGAGCATTCGAAGAACTCAGTCAAGACCAACAAGTAGAGTTGATCGAGAAGAGTCAAAAGATATTTGCACTGCAGAAAGAAATGCAGGATGCAACAGATACAAAACTTAAGTCTAGATTAGGGGGAGAAATTCTAACCATGCTGACTGGCTTCGGAACGTTTGAGGTTGAGGCTGTCGCTCCAGCGGTAGAAACCACTACCCTAGATCAGATGCAGGCTCCGGTTGTACCAGGAACGGCTTCATCAGATGCCAGTTCTATCGCTGAAGGCCGCTCTGAGGTGGATGCTGTAACTATTAATACACTAGAAGACGGTACAGAGGTTATAGCTCAGCGTCCTATAGATGGGACAGAGGTACAAGGCGCTCTTCGCTTAGAAGGGAACCCAGAGAATCCTACCCTGGTTATTGAGACTGAGACAGAAAAAGTAGAGCTCGGGCAGCGCAGCGAGGTTGACCCGTCTACTATTAGAATGTTTGAGCCAGCCATTGCTGAGCGTGAGACATTAGCGGTGCAAGAAGGTGGATCGTTTGTTTATCAGCGCGAGGACAACCCTACTGTGCCGCAAGGAACAAAACTGACTATTGACGAGGAAGCTGGCGTTAGTGCCATATCTATATTTGGCGAAGGCCAATTCAATCCATTACAATCACCCGAATCAATTTCTGCAGATGCGGATAAAGGTGTTCGTGTGCAAATGAAAAACGAAAGCGGTGAGGTTGTTGAGCTCTACGGCCAAGACGCTTTAGATGCTGCGTATCAAATACTGTTAGCAGCTAAAGAGAATCCTACAGATAGAGCAAAAGTTAACCAAGTAATTGAAAACAATGAAGCAGCAAGACAAGCCCTTGAACAAGCCGAGCGCGAGTTCGCAGAAGAAGGATCTGTACGAGAGACTAATGAACCTGCCGCAGAGCAAGCGCAACCAAGTTTTGGCCCAGCTTCTCGCCCAGCCCAAAGAGTAGCTCCGGGTGCTGCTGAAGAAGCGGCGTCTGAAGGTCAGAAAGTTAGAGAGGCAGTTGAAGAGTTAGATAATTCCGTAGAGGTTCGTGGTGGTGCGGTCAATCCAAGACGTCATGGTGTTACCCCCCGTATTGCAGGTATGCTCAATAGCGCATTCAATGCTTTCGTTGGTTTATATACGGAAGCCCCACGTGTTATTATTCACAAAACAAAAGAGTCTTTACAGCGTGCCACTGGTGGTCCGTACGAAGCTTTCTATGAACACGAAAGACAAGGCGGTCCTGCAATTCACGTCATGTACAATGCAACTACCGCTGCTATACGTGAGGAGTTTGCGCATGCAGGCCTTCGTCACGTTATGGTTCTGCAGCCGGCGGTTCGTACAAAACTATTCAATGACCTGCAAAGCGTTAACAACGAAACACTTCGCAACAAAATCAATGAGCGCTTCCGTAAATATGTGGCGTTCTATATAGAGCGTGGTGCTTCGGAGGCAAAGGCTGTTGCTATTGCTGAGGAAGAAGCGATCGTTGGTATTATTGCAGACATTAACGATAACCTTAATCAGATTGATGCCACTGCCAAGGCTAAGACTAGACGAGTCATCAACAAGATGCTTGGCACTAAGCTCGGTAAGTTCCACTTAAAGAGTAACAACGACTTGGTCAATATGATCGAGCGTGTTACGCAGGGATACAGAACTGGTAATAAGATATACATATTAGATATTGTCAGAAACGCACAGCCAAATCCAAACCCTAACCCGGCAGAGGCAATGCGTACTGAGTCTGAACCTACAGCGGATGACCGTGCTCGATTGATTGACTATGCTTTTGATCGTGCCCTGGATTTGTCCGACATGAAGAAGTTAGGTAGCGGTGCTTTTGGTTATGCTTTCATGGTCAAAGACAAGGATGGTCGAGATGTTGTTCTTAAGCAAGCACAGAGTGCTGACGAGATATATATCGCCACGAATTACTTCGATAAGTTTAAAGGTAAACTCCCAGGTCTTGCTGATTATTACGATGTAGGAATCGCTTCAGATATAGACGGCGTTCCTTTTGTATATCAGCTCAAAGAGTATTTGCCAACGTCAATGACGGATGTTATTAGTAGAGATAATTCTGCTTATCAACTTAATATCGGTGCTGTAATCGGAGATCTTCAGAATGTTGCTGAACTACTAAACAGAAACTTCCCTTACTCTGGTGCTTCAAATCCTAGCAGAGGGATTAGTAAAATTCAGCACCAATCCATGATCGAGAATATGACCATGGTAAAAGAGCTTTATGAAGAACTTAAAGCTGCTAGGCTTGAGCCGATCAATGATGCTCAAAGAACTGTAGGTTCTGGGTTTAGAGAGTTGAAACTAACCAACCTCTCAGCCGTGTTCAAGCCTATACTAAACTCGCGAGCTCTAGATTTAAAGACCAACCTTTACAATTACTTGTATGATCATCTGTTTGGTTTAGACTACAACACAGATAACCGAAGGGTTTTAGATTCAGATGTATCTAGGTCAGAATTAAATTCTGTGCTTTTAAGAAAGCATGTAGTAGAAAACATAGCCTCTGACATTAACGATACTTTGTTTAATCCGTTTGCGATCGCAGGTGTTGGGAAGATAGAGCAGCTTCAGAAAAAGGTTAGGGCAATGGGCGAAGCAAGTCCTAGTAGTATAGATTATTCTGATGTAAGACAAGAAAGCCTAGAAGATCTTGATATAAACAACCCTGGGGCATTAGAAAAGATATCTGCGTTGTACGACAACAATGAAATGATATTCACTCTAATCGACAATGCTATCCGTGCCCATTTTGATGTTGAGGGATTTTCTTCAGAGGAAGTGATAGACGTTTCTATGGCTTACCTAGACAATCAAATGGCGATGAGCGAAAGCCTTGGGAAGTTAGGTCTGAGAACAGCTGATCTTCATGCTGGTAACGTAGGGTTTGCGGCCATTGATTCCGAGAATAAGATTGAGAAATTTTCCTCTATTAAGTTCTTTGATATTATGGGGGATATATATGACAACAATTCGCTTACGGGTAATTTCCCTACCAGCGAAATTGATGTGCTTGTCGCCAAAGAGTACAGAGGGTTTGCTCAAGAAGGTAACCGCATGCTCAAATACGCTGCTGCCGATGCAGACTATTACACTAGTTTAGGCAAAGAGGATTTCAACGCTAGAGCGTACTACAATAGTATAGGGCTTGGAGTTGTTCCTCCTATTACAATCAAGGCCATTCTTGACGCAGACCCAGACATCAGAATGGATGATTTTGAGGCAGAAGATTTCTACGTGGACGCCGACAAAAATCCACCTAAATCCAAAGAAGCTCTTAAGCATGTAGCAAAGACTCTTGGTCTTGTTAAGCTAATGCACAAGAACCCAGACTACAGCTTAATGAGAGTCTTAGAGAATGAGCTGTTTAAAGTAGATGGGGCTCCGGGTACTGCTAAAGTAGACACTCCACAGCGTGACTCGATATACTATTTTAACGAGCAAGTACAGACCGCTTTCCATGGTATACTTCAAGAGTATCAGCGTGAAGCCATGCTTGATCCCAGCGAGCGTTCAGATGTTGACAGTGGCAACCGTGCTCGTATAGAAGAGTACCTGCTTAATGGGGGTATTGAATTCAACAAGATTAAAGAGATTGGCTCGGGTGCTTACGGCAAAGCGTTTGTTGTTGGCACGCCGGACGGTGATGTCGTAGTTAAAAGAACGGGCAGCAAAAGAGAAACATATATTTCCTCTAGATACATTTACGATTATGACGGTAAATTACCTGGGCTCGTTAAGTATCACAAGCTGGGGGCAATGTTCTTAGATGCTGCAACAGACTGGCAGAGAAGCGGCGTCATCTTTGTCACTAAGGATTTGTCGAAAACGGTTGTTGACAAGTATGGTGGTAGTTATGATGTTTCAGTAAACAATGTGTATAGACGTATTATACACGCTGTGTCTGATGTATATGATAAGTCTATAGAGTTAATAGATAATGCCCCGGCAGAGGAGCTATATGACTCAATGATGGCTACTCCTAATATGCGTGGAGGTGTAGACTTACCAACCGCTCAAGCTACTGCGTTAACCTTAATGCAAGTATATCAAGACCCATACAAGACCGCAGAGATCAACAAGTATATTGAGAACGAAATGGAAGTTCGTGGCTCAGTTGTAGGTGAAGAGGTTAGCAGTGGGGCTATGACCTTTGAAGATCTCATTGGATACGCTGTTAATCTTTGGCAAATGACTGGTTCGTTTACTTTGCTAGGTGCTGTTAATCCAGACATTCACGCTGCTAATTTAGGGTTTTCTAGTACTGAGAAAACATTAAACGGATACCCATTGTTTGAAGCGTTTGATATAGACGGTTACGACTCTAACATGATGATGAGCTCTCGTCTGGCAGAGACTGGGCATAGAGTTTTCATGGATGAAATATCCAATGAGACAAAAGCTGCGTTTATTCCAGGCTATGCAGAGAAGCAACACTTCTTTTGGGGAGAACCATTTACCCAGCTGAACCCAGTAGGTCTTGTCGGTGAAGAGGCCGCTACGTTTAGAGAGGAAAATAAAGATCAGATTGTTCATGAGTCGGCCATCCCGGGTAGAGTGCCTATTACCACAATGCAGGATGTGATGTACGATCAAGAGGAAGCACAGTATGTGTTGAACGGACAGATTCTTGAACAGATGCAATTACCTAAAGGTCCAGAATCTAGCCTCAGCCCGAACCCAGCTGATGACATTGAAAGACAGTACGACTATGGGATCATTTTGCCTTACCTCGATGGCACTGAATTATTTAAAGGTTTCCGTGAAGGCCCTTATAATATTGCTGACCCTATAGGAGACGAGTCCCCAGTGCGAGGACCGCTTAACTTCCAGGCTGGAACTATAGCAGAGCTTCTCACAAAGAACATTGATGCTGATGGGCTAAGAGATATGATCGAAAGATTTGAAGCTCCTATGTTCGATGACGGCGCTCAAGCTATTGCCGGAACTGAATCTTATCAAAGTCAATTCGCTCCAATCTTTGAGACCAGAGAAAGAGAAAGGTCAAGTCTAGTTCAAGCACTAAGGTCTAAGCTGAGGTACATGGAGGACGGCAACCGCGCTCGACTAGATGATGAGACTGTTGCAGCTGCGGTAGGTAAAATAAAAGCGGGTAACCGCGTGTCACCTGCTCGTGCTACATCCGCTAAGTCAGACGTTAAGCTAAACTACGACGGGTCTAGACAAATCTCTATGGACTATACCAGAGAGAATGCTCCAGCTGTATATGCTCGCGGGGCTTTTGTATTAGGCACGCATACAATGATGTCCGATATCAAGGGAACAAAAGCGCTAGACACGAAGAACCCTACAGAAGCTCAGTTAAAAAAGGCTGATGAGATTTACGAAGTGTTCGTTGATCGAGCTACTAAAAACCTTATCAGACTTCATGACTCCTTTAGTGAAGACGTGAGAAAATATTCTAAGCTTTGGTACGTGGGCGCGAACCTTACCGCTCAAGACATGGGCGCTAGATTTGGGTACACTCAAGAGCAGGCAGCAGGTATGCTTGCCGCTTTATCTCCACAGAAAGACTGGTATCAGAACATGGCATTAGCTGAGGCGGTAATGCGCGTTATGCGTAATCAGAAAGATACAGAGTTTTCTAAGTCTATGTACAATAAAGCTCTTGGTAACACACGTAAAGTAAAAAACAAAATACTTACCCAGTCAGAATTTAAAAGGGTATCTGATAGAAAGACATACGAGTCTTACTTAAAAAGAAAAGCCGTCTTGCAAAACATGCTGGGTAAAACCCTCGGTGCTATGAGCCTTGAAGACAATGGCGCTATGAATGCTGCGATGTTTGTGCGCACGTACAACGAGATGTTTGAAGACCGCAACTACCATGTCGTTAGCCCTATTGGTGAGCGCGTTGGCTACGCTAAGAAAGCGGACGGCTCTATGTCTACAATGGCTTGGGGTTCTTACGCTGAGATTTCTTCAGCCACATCTATTGCGCTTAACGGTACAATGAAAAACATTGATAAGCAGGTGGGTGACCAGCATAAGGTGCGCTCGTTCTTTAACAACATTAACAATCCTAATTCCCCAGAGGGTGACGTTACGATTGACACACATGCGGTGGCGGCGGCTGAGCTACTTCCTTTGGCAGGATCTAGCGCAGAGGTTTTTCACAACTTTGGTGGAGGCACAGCTGCAATGAAAGTTAAGGCCGGTAGTTCTAACCTAGGTGTTAAGGGGATTTACTTTGCTTATGCTGAAGCATATCGTAGAGCTGCAGAAGAAAAAGGAGTGCTCGCAAGAGAGATGCAGTCTATTACCTGGGAAGCTGTTCGTACATTGTTTACTGCAGGATTCAAGGGTCAGAAGAAAAACAAGCAAGACGTTCGCAGCATATGGGAAGAGTATGCTAAGGGTAACATCAGCTTTGAGGAAGCTCAAGACCAGGTGTTTGAAAGAGCAGGTGGTATCTTTAATCCAGATTGGTATGTCGATTCTGGTGATCGTGCCAGATTAGATGAAACGAGAGAGAGAAGACACGCTCGTAAGATGTTCCAAAATCTACGTCCGGATGTTCCGTTTGAAGCTTCCGTTCGTGCCGAGTTAAGAAATGATCCTTCTCGATTCTATGAGCCTCAGAAGATTGACGATATCAAAGAGCGGTTAGAAGAGATGAGTATTGAGGAGCTAATGTCTGAGATGAAAGATGTTGCTTTGTATGACGGGGAGAACCCTTCGGTTGTCAACGACGCTATGAGCAGCTTGGCAAGTGGAGACTTCCGTGTGTTGGCTACGCTAGAATATCTCAAGAGGCTTCAAGAGCAGGGCCGTACAGCAGAGTATCGCGCTGTTCTAAAAAGATTCTTTGAGACGGGTACAGCTGTGGGGCAATTGCTGCGTCAGTTCGGTGAGATAAAAGGCCAGACACCAGAAGGAATGAAAGACCTTGTGGATAGCGTGTACGATTCAAACGGTACTAAGTTATCGGATACTGAGTACGAAGAGATGGGTGTTATTGTTGATGATTTATTTGATGGTCAGCAAGATGTTCAAGCCTTGATCAAAGAGCTAGCAGAAACCACAGACCTAGACCGCATTGGAGATATCGAGGGTAGGCTAGAAGATGCTAAGCGTAGAGTGTCTGAGGCTAATAAGAGACTGAATCAGTTCAATAGCAAGTACGCTATGACTTGGGGTAAATTAATTGGATTGCTAATCCAGGGAAATCTTCTTACTCCGGTGTCTCAGATGGTTAACGTTACCGCCAACCTTTCTACACTTCCTATCATGGCCCTAGATAAAACTCTTGGGTATGGTGCTGAGGTTATGATTAATGGTATCCGCAGGTCTATGGGTAAAGATGTTGATCCTAGCCTAGCGTCACTACCGCCTTCTATAGCCGCTGCAATTTATGCAGGCAAGCAGTTCGGTGTTGGTATCAAAGACGCGTATAAGAGTGCTATTGGGGAGACGGTTCCCAACGATAAGTTCGAGTACAACATGCAGCTTCAGCTTGCTCCGATTAAAGCGTTTGGTTTAATCATGGCTAACAGTGATAAGCTCCCGGACTCTGTAAAGAATGGAACTAAGCTAGACCAGATCGACTACCGCGCTAAAAAATTCTTAGAGGCAGTTGGTGGGACACCAGCAAACATTATGTTTAGGTTACTAGCCTTTGGTGATGTGCCGTTCTTTAAATTCATGGAGGGCTACGAGCTCTACAGAATAGGCAAGTCATTAGGCATAAGCGGTGAAGAGATGAATAGATTCTTGAAGTACCCTAATGAGGAATACAGAACCAGGGCTACACAAGCAGGTCTTAAAGTTACCTTCCAGGAAGATAACCAGTTTGCAACTTGGCTGAACAAAGCCATAACAAGAACCGCTGATTTGATTGGCGAGCGTAGTCGTGTGTTGGAGAACGCTTTCCGTGTTGCAGTGCGTATGCATATGCCATACGTTAAGACTCCGGCTAACATCCTAGCTCAAAGTATTCAGTTAGCACACCCTGCCATACCTCTTGCTACGATTGCTATAAAGAAAGCAGCAAAAGGAAGAGTGTCTCAACGTGAGCTTTCTGAGTTGTTATCAAAAGCATTCATGAGCTGGTTGATGTATAAGGCTACACAAAGATTAATGGAAAGCGGGCTGATTACTACACCGGTAGATGCCGATGTTTCAAGAGAAAGAGACTTAAAGTATTCTGTGGCCCCGCCAAATTCTATTAATATCACGGGTATCAAACGGATGTTGAGAAGCGAAGACCCTACACTCCAGGCAGACGATGTGTGGTTTAACTATCAGAAGCTTGGTCTTGGTGGTGCGGTAATAGCGGCCCAGGCTGTAGGCTTAAAGTCTACTATGCGTGATGCGCAAATGGAATCAAGAGTTCTTAATCGATCAAACAACTTTATGGATTACCTCGCAGATTTAACGGGGGTTGTTCCTGGGGTGTTAGGCTCTATGATGAATCAGTCTTTCCTTACTGGTATAGACGGTATCATCAAGCTCCTTGCTGATCCAAGCGAGAGACAGCTTACCAAGTACCTCGAGAATATTTCACGCTCTGGATTCTCTGTAATCTTACCGAACTCGCTCAGCGCATTCTATCGTTCTGGACGTGAGTATCTTCCAGACTACAGACATCCTAACGCAGACTTCTTTAGTGTGCTTGATAACATCTTACGTGATAAAACATTTAACTACCTAGGCACTGGCACGCAGGTCATTCCTCGTGTAAACATTTGGGGTGAGTCAATCACTCAAACTCCAGAAGGCGGCGGGTCTTTAATGCTTGGTGACGGAGATGAACACCCTTGGCTGTACAACACCTTTGGTGTATTTAAATCTAGAATAAGTTCGACTGACCCGGTAAAGATTGAGATATACAATTTGTTCAAAGAGACTGGTGATACTGATGTGATCCCTGGATATCCTATGCCGGTGGGTAAACTAAGGATTCAACTCACTAAGAGCGAGGCTGCTTACCACGGCCTTAATGTAAATGAACCGAACTACATTGATGTGATGCCAAAGGATGCTCACGCTATGATGAAGACTTTCGGTGCATACAGATACAATGAGATTAAAAGATTTGTGACTAGCAATTCTTACGAGCGCATGACTAATGCACAAAAGATTAGCGGTCTTAAATCTATTTACAACAGAAACTCCAGAGGCACATACGATGGGGGCATGTATCCTTGGAAATCGTACAGAGATGGAATGGTTAGAAATTATTTTTTAAATTTAGGAGATGAGTAATATTATTAAAAAGATTTTAGGAGGGAGCGCAACAGAAACTGTGAACGCGGTAGGCAATATCGTCGACAAGTTCGTGGCGACTCCGGAAGAAAAGGCTGCAGCAAAGGCGCAGATTGAACAAGAGATTAGCAAACGCTGGGAATCAGACATGGACTCTACGTCCTGGTTGTCTAAGAATGTACGCCCGCTCACCCTTATAGTGGTTGTGGTTTTTCTAGTGTTGATGACTTTCTTTGATGGCCTTGGAATTGTAGATGTCAACTCAGCTTGGATTAACTTATGGAACATGCTCAGTGTCACTGTTGTTGGTGGTTACTTTGCGGTAAGATCGATTGATAAAAAAGGAAGAACAAAATGAAACTACAAGTAGTAAGATTCTCTTCGCAAGAAGACAGTACACTGGGGTTGTTGTTTGATATAACAGACGGGAACAGAGATTTCTTAGCATTTACACTAGAAGATGAGCATAGAGAAGAAAAAGTTTACGGGGAAACACGAGTACCTGCAGGAGAGTATAAGGTCACGCTTAGAACCACCGGTGGATTTCACTCCCGCTATGGTAGAAAGTATGGTGGGTTTCATCGCGGCATGCTTTGGGTACGCGACGTCCCAAACTTTGAGTACATACTTATTCATACTGGGAACACTGATGACCACACTGCTGGTTGTTTACTGGTAGGAGATCACTCGCAGCAGAACATAACCAAAGAGGGATTCATTGGGTCTTCGGTTGATGCTTACAAAAGAATATACCCGGACTTAGCTGACGCTGCGGAAGACGGTGAGTTGACTATCGAGTATGTAGACTTTGATATACCTAGTACCTAAACCCATTAAAGCCTAGCATGTGAAGCAGTGTTTCTAGTAGATGCGCTAGCTTCATGTGTTTAGTTTTTACTACAATGAAAGCCCACTCTACATTCTTACCGTTTTCTTTGTGACGCTTGACTCTCCTGGAGTAGTTTTTAGTCATGCCTATGTACCGCTCTTTGGGTAAATAGTATAGCACAAACTTTCCGTCAAGTGTTTTCTTTCCGTGAACGTCTACGTTTTTCTTGCAAGGCTTACAGTATCTCTGTACTCCGGACGGTCTGCTTTTGTCCTTGTGAAATTCCTCCCTTGGTTTACGCTGCTTACACTTAGCGCATCTAAAATTATCGGCCATTTGTTTCGTGATGTTCAATGACAGCCGACTTAATTAGATCAAGTTCTATACGAACCTTTTGGTTCACCCTTTGTAGTGTGTGAATTATTTTTTCTGTATCAGAAATAGGATCTCCATTTGATTCGTGGCAGGATTCATACAGCTGATCAATCTCCTTGTGAGCATTTTCACAAGCGCTGTAATAAAGTTTTGATAATTCCTGCGGATTCATGGCTGTTTTGTTTCTATTAATTTAAAACAAACCTCACACCATAATTCACAACACCGCTACATGTTATTAACAATGTGCATAACTACCTCATCAACCTCTTTCTGATTACGAGGGATGTACACATCATAATCACCCATAGAATTGTTCTTTAAGTGAAGCAGGAACATCTTAAACCTAAGAGGGAAGCTGTGGTTTGACGGAACAAATCCCTTAGTCTCAATAACAAACTTATGTTTGTGCGATACAAAGTCGGGAGTGTAAGTGACAGCTCGTATCAACTTGTCTTCCTTCAAGCTAAAGCCACGAGCCGCCTTCTTACCATAGAACCCTTCGTGTCTAAAAGATTCTAACACCTCAAACCTATGCCCTTCGTAATCAAAAGATAGTTTACTGGTCTTAAGTTTTTTGTAGCAGTATAGCTCAAGCTTTGATTGGAATTCAATACCATCGTGCTTGACTTTCTTACTTCTTACTGCGCCGGTTTTCTTTTTTCTCATATCATGTTTGTCATATCGAATGCATTCTCAGCTGAGCTTGGCGGAATGTATGTGTCAAACTGCTCACTAATAGGAGTAAATATTTTATTCCCTTTGTCTTTAGTACAGTAGAACCCGGTATTAGTGATGTTCATTTGAAATTCAATCGGCTCATACAAGGGAGTTGGAGACCCCCCGGTCTCAACCATACGAACCTTCCGAACATGGAACTCGGTAGTTTTTCTAACTATTGGATCGTGATGCTGGACCTTTCTGTGGATTGTGAGGAAGCAGCTACAGCGGTTGACCCACTTGCCGCCGTGCTCACTGTCCTCAGCGTAAGGCGCAATCGGATAGCCTTCGCCATCTTTACGTCGCTGCGCCTCAGTTACAGCATGAGTGTTTAACCAAATTGCGAGTTCATTATTGACGCTGTAATTTAATAATTCCGATGCCGCTTCGTAGTGGTACTCGTGTATCCCGATTTTTGAGTGCTGCCCCATGTCAATCTTCAAAGAATTATATGGGTCAATAAACAACGCGTCGATCTTCTGACTCTCTCTTATCTTGTCAGTGAATGCCAGTATATCATGAAACGAATACATGTCTTTATTGCTAAAGAAAACAAAGTGTTTGTTCACCCAGTTGTATGCGCTTGCTAATTCACTGCGAGACATACGGTCTACCTTTCGGTCAGTGGCAAATTCCATCAGCCTCATCTTAGTACTAGCGGTTGCGTTCTCCGACGAATACACACACCATTTCCACCCGTGTTTAATACTTGAGTTTACCATTAGGAATAACACAAACGTAGTCTTACCCACGTTGCTATGTCCGTTAAGTATAGTAAACTCTCTCTTGTATCTAAAGTACTTGTCCAGTGCGGGGCTTCCGGTGATTAGTCCCATCTCAATTTTACCTTGAGAAAAATCCTCAATCCATTTGAAGTCGTCGTCAGTGGGTGCAATGAAGCTCATGTCTCCATTCTTCACGCGCTGCTTGCGTTGTTCGGTTTTCTCAAAGGTTAGTACCTCGTGGATAGGCATACCCTTCCCTTCATTCAACGCATCCCTAATGGTTTTCTTAGCATGCTCAAAATCCTTGATGTCTCTCAAAGATATCTCATACTCTAACACCCGGATAGCTTCTTCCTCAAGCATCTTGCCGCCGGCAATGTACCCACCACACAATCGGGCTGCGTTATACAAAGCGTGATGCTTTTCTCCGTCTGCAGCATTGCGTATCATAGACGCTGCTATGTTTAGCTTGTTGTAGTCGGTGTACTCTTGAGGCTTAACCACCTCTTGCTTTGGCTTAGATTCTTTCTTCTCTTCACTGACGTAAGCGGTAAAGGTTTCACTGTCTTCATTTAAATACAGTCCGCTGTCGTAGCTTTCGTAGCAAGCTCTCGATACATTCTTTCCGGTGGGGTCAACAACAATATTATAATGATTATCAAAGTAGCTTTCGATGGCAAAGAAATGCTCTCTATGCCTGGTGCTGTCATTGATCTTTATCAAAGCCTTTACTCCCTTACCGCTGGGCGATAGCCAACACGAGTAAACATAAGAGTCAAGAGACAGAGTTTGCTTTACTTCTTTAGGATTACTAAGGTCATCAATATCGAGTACAATAAATCCACTGTGTTGTTTTAATCCAGCGTCTTTTCTCTCCTCAAACATCCCGCTAAACAATACAGCGGGTAATGATATTTTAAGGTCTTTCTCTCCAGTGTCTCGTATCTTATCAACTATGTCCTTGCTCTTCCCGGACTTGATTCGTTGCAGTGCTGTACCAAGTGGAATGTGAAATGGATTCTTGGTGTCCGTTATTGATTGGTAGATGGTTACTTTCATAGTCGATAAGGTCGAGTTCTCTTTTAAGGTGTACTATTGCTTTTATAATGTCTTGTTTCATAGGATTCTCCGGCTTCTTGCCGGCCCTCATAAGGTAGGTAAGTGCTGTACCTACATTGTAGTTAGTCCTCTGAAAATCCAAGACAACATCCATAGCTTCAATCGCCTTGTGTTCTCCTATGTAGTAGTCGGGTACGTCTTCTAAATTATATTCCATTTTTATATTCAATTCGCTCTTTATACTTAATAAGTTTCGCTATCTCATCAAAGGTCATGGTCTCCCGACCCCAAACATCTTTGCCTTCTAGCAAGATTAGGTTGTCTCCAACTTTGTTTGGTATGATGACTATCTTGTAGTCACTCTTTCCTTTTTTTGGTAAGCTCAGTGTTTTGTCTTTGTGTTTTACCACGTCTATCGTAAACGATATTTCTTTGCCACCTCTATTCGCTAGGTATGTTGGGGGAACAGAACCAACACGCTCCATTCCCCACGCAAAACATACCATAAGATACAAGGTGTCCTCGATCTTAGAACGGCAGACCATCGCTCTCTTCTTGGGCTACTGGTTGCTTGTCTTCTTTCTTACCCCAGGTGCTAGGGTCTTTAACGATTGCATAAGGACGCCCAGTCTTGCGGGACATCTTGAGTTCAAAGTAAACTCGCGGTGTCTTCGCGTTGTGGGTTGCAAACTTCTTCACGTCCTCAAGTTCTTCAAGGGTGAAACTAAACTCTCCGCTTACGCCAGTTGTAAACGGCACGAACTTCCCGTCCGTGTCACTCCAGACCTTCATCTCATTGAAGTATCCGGCTAAAACATTCTCGTTTTTAGTCATGATATAGATATTAAATTAAACATAGAATTCTTTGTAAAAAGTAGTGGCCGGTCTGTCCAGCTGAAAGTGATGTTTGATAGCATCAACAGCTTTCCAAAACTTAAACTCCCCACTGCGAAGTGTCTCATCGGTTGCATGTATCAATGCAGGTAGATATGGGTATGCTTTCTCCTGGGCTACCCAAGCAAACTCATTGCCAGGATAAACCGATGTGTATATATAAGCTTGAATGTCATAACCAAAAGAAAAAACATCACGCTTAAATCCCCCGATGCTACGAGTACTCTTGCTGTCTATTATTGTACCAGGAATTTTGCAGTCCAAGAACCCTCGAACCGGTATGTCCTCAATCCAGGTGTTGAACTCCACCTGCACTTCACCGGTAAGGTGGCTGTCAAGCAGCCCACAATCGTCCAGCCTCGAGATCATATCTATAGCCATGATATAGTCTTCCTCTGATACAACATCCTTGCCCAGTGACTTAGCTTCGACATACAGCGTCTCCTTCCACTCCTTGTACTTCTTTGTAGCACGAGGATTTTTGCCACCAATCTCAACGCAAATCTCTTTATCGTCAAAGGTGTAGAAGCGGTTTTGATACTCGTTAGGTTCAAACAACAGTGTATCGTATACGCTCCCAAACCACAGCGCTTGAGATTCTTTTCTCAACTGACCAGCCATGTACATTTCCCATAGCCTTATGTCATTGAGTGCGTGTTTGATACTGCTATAGGAAAGATAACCCTTCCCAGTACCATCTTGTAGTTGCTTAGCGAATTCCATTATCGCACAAACTTTTGCAGTGCTTCTATTTGCTTAGCGCTTGCAGATTCTTTGTACTTGCTTAGTACCATTTCGAACGCTTGATTCTTGTCTTTACTATTCTTGATATAGTCTATTGCTTTAGTAAACCATTCACCATCTTTCACCGGGGCCGAAGCAGTCTTCTTGCCGTGCGTGTTGGTAGCGTCAGCGTCTTTGGTATCGTCAATTAAATACATACCATTGAGGGCATACTTGCGTGCATATGAACTCGAAGCTCCAAAGCATTGAGCGATATCCATTCCCTTTCGATTTGGGTCAACACCTGCCTGGGCTTTTACCTCAGCAGCAGACTCGCCATCGGTCACCTGGACCGTAGATTCTATAAATAATATTCCGGCCAGCTCTTTGACCTCATCAGAAATAGTCATAGATAGACCATTAGAACTTAGCAGTGGCTTAACTGCTTCTAGGATGTCTTCGGCGCTACGATAGTTGTAGTTACCAAACTTATTGAACTGACCCTTGGGCGCTTTCAATTGAGATTGCACCTTTACAAGTGCTGCATTTAATTTACTCATAATGAATTGAATTTAGTGTTGCTAATTTAATTGTTTTGAACTGGTATTCCAAGTGCGATTTTAATTTCGGCCTGGATGTGTAAAGTACGGCGCAAATCATAATCACTCAGATCGTGCTCCCCCTTGTATCTTTGATGTATGTTTTCTAACACATCATCCATGCGGTCACATAGGTAGTATAGCCGCTCCATATCGGGCTTGTAAGTCTTGGTTACGAGTTGCTCTAGGCGAGCCTCACATTGACCTCTAGAACTAGATGTAAAAATGGTTTTACACAGCTCTTTATCTCGCAGGTTAAACTTCTCGCTGTCCGGGTTGTATGCTATATAATATTTCATGATTAAACTTTTATTGTGATTACATCTCCCTCTTCGTAGTCTCCATCAATCAGCTGCTGTTTGATTTTGTCCAGTAGTTCAACAGCGTCTTTGATTTTGATTTTATGGTGCTCTTGAATTATTATTCTATTGGCCGCCATTCTATCCTCTATGTACAGCTCACCTAACTCGGTGACGATGTACTTTCCGGTGTGGATTCTATGTATCAGTCCTCTATCAAGAAGTCTCTTTAGGTTACTGGAATAGAATCCTTCGTTCGTATCACTCTTAGCATTACTCACCGCTCGTACATACGATTGGACTTGATGTAAATGCTCGGGCTTTTCTGATTGAATAAACATCAGAACCTTTTGTGTGATGTTATGCTTTTTCTGATTCATACACTTGCTTTTTACTACGTTTAAAATCAATAAATAAATCACCAGTATTGTCACACCAAAAGCCTCTCTGCTCTCCGGTAACGTCATCCGGGTCAAGCCCAAGTGCAGCTATTTGTTCTTCCTCAAGATTATCTATCCGAAATACTTTTCCTTCGCTGTCTTCCATCCAGTAGAATGGCTCACCAATGTTCACCTCGTAGTGGCTAGGTGTAATCGTTGTAAGGCAATCAAAATATCCTCCCTCTTCCTCACTCTTAATTTCAATACTAACCTTCATAGACTTGCACATGCCCACCATTGATTTAATGATTCCTTCCGGCATAGACCAGGCTGTTTGGAAGTGAAATACAAATGTTGTGATGCCGTTCTTCTCGTCCTCACTCACGATGACCGGCTCAACTGCATTCCACTTTACACCCCAGTTGGCTACGCTCCAGTTGTACCAGTTGTCATAGCCGTGCTTATCTCTCAATTCTTTTTCTTTAGACAGCGCTGCTTCAAGAGCTGCGCCCTTCATGTCTTCACCAAGCCATACACTAGCTTGTTCCATACTGAAATCACCGTTCTCTTTAGCTTGCTCTACTCGCTCAGTAACTGACGGCGAATAGCTATCAATCAATGCTTCCGGCATCTTGATAAACCTATTAAAATCAATGACCGCTGACTCATCAAAAATGGGTGCGTCTTTCTTTCTGATTGCAGATTTAAACTGCTCTACGTTGCTGGTTTGTCCAACAACTTTCACTAGATGTGATACGTAATTTGGCATACTATTTATTATTTAATTCAACTTCTAATTTGGCGATGTATTCCTCCACCGCTTCGAGGTAATGAACTCCCAGTACATTCTCTCTTAATCGCAGCATAAACTTTACGCTATCGATCTTTTCGTGTGCTTCTCTCGCTGTCATACGCCCTCGTATTTATTGATTAATACTTCCAGGGCTCTCTCGATGTCGTAGCTATGTGGTCTCGCGTTGGGAAATTGTTTCCGTAACACATTGTAAACATCTCGGTTCGGCATCACTCCGGCGCCGTCTACATAAGTACCACCCCCGTCTCCATCATTCCAAATCTCAAACCCAAGATTGGTTTTACATTGGTATCCTATACCTCTTCGAGTTTCGAAGTAACGAACTCCGGTAACTATTATATTTAACTCATTCATAATTCGTAGTTTTCAATGATATACTTTCTGACTTCATACTGCTCATCCTCGTTGCATCGAGGCCACTTCTTCCTTAGAACCATAGACGCACAAAACTGCAGTCTTGGTAACCAAATGTGTTTGCTCATAATCTCCTCCCGAGACATCGTTGTTACGATTGGTTTTCTGCGCTTACTCATAAGGCAGCCTCCGTTTTCTCCAACAAATCTGCGATTATATTATTCTCTACGCTTATCACGATATCGTAGGTGCATTTTCCTTTGCCGTCATCTTCAAGGATTGCGTACTGGACTGCGTAGATATCTTCGCAATCGAAGTCAACATGGCGTAGCCCAATGTAGTCGTCCTCGCAGTAGTGGTACAAGTGGTACTTCTCGTTGAGTTTAATCTCCTCGCCGTAACCCATACTAGCAATCATCTTCATAGTGATTTTGCTGTATGCATCGTCGTAGGTGTTCCCCTTGAGGCAAGCAGCTGCAGCTGCCTCCTCGATTGTTAAGTGAGTGGGGGATTTTTCATTGTCGGTCTGCAGAGATATTGCAAGTTTAGCTTCTTGCATCTTCATCAAGGTTTCGCTTGGCGAAGCCATTTCTACAAATCGCAGGGATTGGAATATTGCTTTTAAATCTAGCTGCTGAGCTAGATGCATTGCTCCATTTAGATTTCCGCTCTCCATTAGAGAGACCAAGGCTACTTGGATTTCTTTGTTGATTCTTTTCATAAGGCTTGTTTGTTTACAATTACAAAGTTAATACAATCTTGGATAAGTTCCAAATTTATTTTAATACCCGTGCTCTTGGGTAATGCTCACTTCGTGAAGCAGTTTCTCCAGCTGGTACACTTCCTCCATAAGGATGTCGCGTTTGTATCTCGACTCAATTAGTTTTGCACCCCAAAGTTCACGTTGGGTTAAGGCGGTTGTGTTTAAATGACCTGCGCTATGGTATTCGTCTCGACTTTCCCACTCCTTGACCATTTGAATGGCTTCTTTTATTTCCTTACCGGCCCACTCAAGGCTGCCTTCAGTTCTTTTAAGTTTTTCACTTAAGGTATCTTTGATGATTACCAACTCATGCGCTGTTACTTGTAATTCCATAAGGCTATTGTTTTTATTATTAATTATTATCGTACAAACTTGTTACCAATCACTTCCGCACGAGAGAAGTCTCTCACCAACTCTACCGGAACTTTGTACTGGTCACCAGTTTCTTCGTCAAAGTAGATTTCGTAGTCCTCATCCATAGTGTCATCAAACACCAGTGCATCCTCGAGTTTTAAGGCCTCTAATCGATCTTGCTCTTCCTGCTCCATTTGCTCGATTTCTGACTTGGTAAATGTGTGGGCATCTTGTAGGCTCTTGAGCAGCGCTAGAGCACGTGTGAAATTAGTGAAGTGTGTGTCTCTTCTGCCCGTGATAACCTCAAAGAGGGTCTCTGCAAATCGGTCAAGAACTACGTCTCCCAGTTCGCCTTCTTCTGCGATTCGGTACACCAATCCATTGGCTTCAGTTTGTAACATCTCAAACACTTGGATAGCTGAGGTTATTGCAGACCCCTCGTCCGTTCCCCACATGGCTGATTGACCGCTGCCTTTGTGCATGAGCGTGGCTCTCTTGTAGGCTTTAAGCGCCTCTTGCTTACGCACACCGGTTAGTTCTTTTGTTGCTTCTCTTTGTGCTAATTCTAGCAGTCTATTCTTAGCTGAAGTTGTTAACTTACTCATAAGGCATTAATGCACCCGCAGGTGACTCACGTTGGTTAGCGCCCAGTCCTACCACGATGCAGGGTTGATGCCTTAAAGCATCCACTGGGCTTTGTTACACTAGGTCTTAGGCTAGTGAGCGCTGTGCGTTATCAGCGAACGAGTATTTTGCTGAACTGGTCAAAATAATGTTATCCAGTAGCGAGATGCCGAGCGTGTCTAGCACACCTTTTAGTTTTTTGGTCTCTCGTTTATCGGCCTCGGTCGGGCTCATTGTACCACTCGGTCTATTGTGGCCAATGATGACCGCTGTTGCCCCCATAGCAAGGGCTTCTTTTACTATTCCCTTTGTATCAATTCGCGCCTCTTTCGAGTCCGTTGTTATTGCCTCAACGCACATAGCTTTGTTACTGGTGTTTAGGTATACAGCCGCCAGTTGTCGACCTATTTTAAAAGTCGGAATCATACTGGTCAATATGTCCCGCATTACTTGAGCAGCGTCGTTGGAGCAGCGAACTGATACTTCACCCGAAAAGGACTGCTTTACTGATACAATGCGGATTGGGTTGTTGTTGTCGTTATTCATAAGGCATTCAATGCACCCTCGGGTGACTAACGTTGGTTAAACTAGAGCCCTAGCCCGAGCACGAACTCGGCAGCGCCTTGAGCGCTCACTGGGCGGTGCGCCCTAGGGTGTTACTCCCCTAGGATATGCGCCACTGCTTTGCTGCTTCGTACCAGTGCGGTAACTACTGCAGACTCTTTGGCCTCCTCGACCGCTTTCACCCACCCGTTTACGTAGGCTTGGCTGTTCTCCTCGTGGACGTCCGGAAGCCCCGCGTGTCCAGTCAGCATCATAGCGCCGCTCTCCGCAACCAGTTCCTCGAACGCGTAGTCCGCTCTAGTTTTGTTGAGCACCTCAGTAGTCGCAACCTCTTTGCGATTCAAACGAGACTCGTGGCCAGTGCTGTGTACCAACTCGTGGAACAAGGTCTTGTAGTAGGCAGTCGCATCAACGAACTGGTCAATCACTGGGCAGACTACCAAGTCTTTTGTAGGTACGTAGTAAGCCTCGTCTGAGCCCTCAACCAAGTTGATTTTTGGGGCTGCGTTGTAGCCGTTAACGATAGCC
>VMHT01221122.1_pt1 | contig 23372 bp, 13 predicted proteins | sample 4693611 | NCBI WGS metagenome assembly VMHT01 (sample SAMN12280063, study PRJNA550983) | marine metagenome | isolation source: seawater sampled from same location over 5 years 0.02-0.2 micron viral filtrate | place: USA: collected off the coast of southern California halfway between the port... ...
AAGGATCTCCTTCGAAGGATGATGGAAGCGACAAGTCAGACATCACGATTCATTTTCACTGCGCAAACCCCTTCCCGTTTGATCGATGCACTACGTAGTCGGACCCAACACATCCGTCTTGTCGGAGTTCCTCGAAAGCGAATAGAATCCAGACTTGCAGAACTTTGTTCAGCCGAAGGCATTGAACCGGTTCGCGGAATTTTAGGGGATATAGCACACATTTCGGAAGGCAATCTTAGAAAGGCAATTTTCACAACTGAAGTACTTGCTTTGCGCGAACTACTTGGACAGAGAGAAAACCTCCACCGCCTCCTTACCATGATTTCTACCAACGAAGTGCAACGGATGATAGAAGCCGCATTACGAGGTCAAGTCGTGGAATGGCGGTGGGAGAAAGACGGTTACAAGAACGCTAGAAAGCTCAAAGGAGCGTTAGGGATTTATGATGAGATTATCTCTAAACAGAGTCTCGAAGCAGAAGATATTGTTGAACAGGTGCATCAAGTCCTTACTGGCGGTAGGCTCAACCTGCCAGAGAACCAATTAACTCTGGCACTCAGCGCATTATCGGATTGCGATGTACGATTACGGCGCTCCTCCCAAGGACGTATACAGATCGAACAAATGCTTCATGAATTTGCCGCGATGAAGCAACAGTAACCTCCTTCATAGGTGGCGTTTTGGCATCGTTGGGCGTGTAGCACAGCTGGATAATGCATCGGCCTCCTAAGCCGAAGATCGCGGGTTCGAATCCTGCCACGCCCGCCAAATTGCTTCGGTTGATTGTGGAGTAAGCGAAGAAGACATATGTGGGCTACGCATAGTCGAGTTGAGTGAGATGGAGCCCGAGGAAGAATCCATTGTTGCTCGAACTCGCAGAACTATCAAATCCCTGCCTGATCCATATGGTCATGGCTTTGCTCGAAATGAAGATCCCTTAGAACGTACCCGGGAAGCATGGGAAAAAAGTGAGCGCTTCAGAATGAAAAGTGGGCGGATAGCCAACAACACATTCTTCCTAGCATTTCGTAACGTCGTTGGTTTTGGAATTGCTACAACAGCTGTTTTGCTGGTTATTGATTCATCCATTCTGCCCTATACCTCACCACTGTTTATTCTTGCGATTTGGCTGATTCCAGTGTTGGCAGCCTTCACCCCCCCTATTGCAGGAAGCGAAGCAACATGGTCTGCGGTTGAAGCGAAGATCTCTCTTCGTGAACAAGGTGGATTTGGAGATGGAAAAAGACACACTCTCCGTTCACAACCTGGTATGGATCGAGTCCTCGAAGGTTTGCGCGATGGACGCAGACAAAACAACATCAGTGCATTTTTGGCGACGACGTCGTTGACACTTCTTTGTCTCTCCATGCTCATTACACCACGTTCTGTAGCGTGGAATTTGTTGCTGCTCATTTCGATGACATCTGGAATTGGATTAAGCATCCATTCAATCTTGACTACATACTACATCCGCCTTCAGGCAGATTCAATGCCGCTTTTGATTCATTATGCCCCAACCCATCACCCAACTCAATTGGGTTCGCCACTTGGGCAACTGCTCCAGTCCCACCTCGATCCCGATTCCCAAATTGAATGGTCAGAATGGGAGCAACGCTTCCATAATGCCATCTTGCCAGGAACCGACCCAATCCAAGCAAGAGAACGCCTTCTTTTTCTCCTTCACTTGAATGCAACCAACATAATATCCGATCAGATTGTACTTGATTCATTACGAGATTTCATGACCCCTGACGCTATTGACCGTTCGCTTCTCTCAGAACAGGAGTTTTTCAATTGGCGCACACTTCAACGCGCCCTTGAGCATGCGCGTGCTTGGCAACCAGGGGCATTTCGATTGTTTGAACGCCTTCAGAACGATTTTCTTTCAGGTGCCCCAGAAATTCTCCTCTCCCCCTGGAGAATGGATATCTCTCTGGACTCAACGTGTTACGATGGTTCAGGCAGCCTTTTCATTGCACTCAACAATCAAACATTTGAATCGAAACACGTTCGTGTTGAAGTCCAAGTTCCAGGCGGTGAGCCACAATCGATTGATCACCGATTCGAACTTGCACCCTGCCCGCCGCCTCTCAAGGCGATTGAATTGACAAATCCATCCGAAGATGATGTACTGAGCTGGCTTCCGCGTTATCTTGAGAGAACTGTGGTTCTTTGGGTCAACGTTGCTTGGGATCGTAGTTTCAAAGGTGATGCGCAAGTTCAGGTTACGCTCAGGGATGACGACGGAGTCGTTCTCGGCTCGAGAATCGTTCGAACGAACGTACTTCCGAAGGAGAGCCGACAACGGATAGAGAGGATACGCAAATTACTACGTGTTCGACGCTTTTCTGAACTCGATATCCCCGCCCCACTGACTTAACCATTTGAAGGGGAACAAGCGCTTTGCTTATTGCGGGGGTTTGCTTCGCCAAGATTACCGGGGTAATGGTATGGAAGCATGGGATGTCGTGATTCTTGGAGATGGCCCAGCAGCTTTGTCTGCTGCTGCACAAGCATCGAAAGATGGTGCAAGCGTTCTCATGATGAGCTCTTCAGGTCTTGGCGACTCTGGAATCGAGGCTATGGACGGCATTGCTTGCCATGTTCAAGAAGAGAGCAACAGGGGCCACAGAGAAGACACCATCAAAATGGGGGCCTTCCTTAGCGACCAGGATATTGTAGCACACCATACAACAAAGGCACTTCGAATCGTTGACCTGCTGGAGCGTCGTGGCGTGAACTTCCGACGAGACGCTAAAGGAATCGTCAAGGGCCATTACGCTGCAGGGCATTCAAAACCTCGCCTTTGCAATGCAGGAGATGCAACAATACAAGAACTTCAACAAGTCCTTGAAGAACAATGCATGAAGCATGGCGTTACTCGCCGTGGCGATCAAATCCCACTTGAATTAATTCACACCGATTACTCCGTTAACGGATTGATTGCAATCGATATGCTCAACGGGAGAATCCTGTCAATCCAATGCAAAGCACTTATCATCGCTGACGGGGGCTTCGAAGGAGCGTTCACCAATGGGCCTACCTCCCTTGGAATGGATGTCGCATATCGAGCAGGTGCGCCGTTGAGAAACATGGAATTCATTGCCGAAACACCTCTAGGCGTTGTTGGAACGAATCTTATCATTCCTCAATCAATTCTCTCAGATGGTGCAACGCTTCACATCCCATCAGGTACTGCCTTAGAGACAACCCCAACAACTCCAACCTCAGAAATTTGCTCAAAGATGCATGAAGCGGGAATGACTGTTCTCGATGCTCGAAATCTTGGTGAGCATGCCGCTTGGTGGTCTGTGCTGTTTGACAACATTAAGCAACGAACAGGCATCGATATGAATCGACAAACTGTTGAGGTTGCGCCAGTTCCTGCTCACACTCTTGGAGGTCTACCTGTCGATGAACATGGGCGAGTCGTTCTCCAATCATGGGCTCGATGGTTCACAGGTCTTTATGCCGCAGGTTCCGCATCATCAAGCGGATTCCATGGTGCTGATGTATTGGGAGGCAACCGACTACTTGACGCATTAGCTGTTGGCGAGGCTGCTGGAATGCATGCTTCCAACTGGATTGGGACTCGAAAATTCACCGCCGCATCTACTCTAGAAGAAGCCCATGGACTCGTGGAAGCAGAACTCAGTATGCTGGGAGGAGAATCCGAAGGACTCGTTCAACGATTGAATCCACTCATCACTCGTCTGAAAGAGATTCTTGTTTCGCTTCAATCTCCTGCTACGGTATCCACAGACTACGATAATGCGGCAGAAATGCTTGTTCAACTCTCTGTCAAGGGAGAGCAACTTTACTGTGATCAGACCTCATTGATTGCCAACCAAAATTTACTGGAGATTCTTCGTACTCAGGCAGCAATCCGTATGGCACAAGCATACGTTCAATCTGCATCGCTTCGAACCGAATCAAGAGGCTTGCACCGACGTGCTGACTTCACTGAAACCGATGCAGAACACCTTCACCATAACCTCGTGTTTGCAGATGGGACACAAGGGACTCTCGCCTTGCGAAAAGGCCCCTCAGGAAACTGGATTCTGTCTCCAACTGCAGCGGTTTGATTATTTGTTTAATCCATTTGGGATTAGCATGGCCGAAGAAACACTCTTCGAACGAATACTCTCAGGAGAAATCCCTTCCCATGCCATTGGTTCCGGAGAGGGATGGTTTGCGTTTCTGGATATCTTTCCTCGAAGAGAAGGTCACACACTTGTTGTCCCAACGACTCCAGTTCAACGGATGACGGAACTTTCTGAGATGGAGCGGAGCAATCTAATGAGTGGTGTCGTCCAAGTCCAAGCACTTCTCTCTCAACATTTCAATACCACGGACTTCACAATCGTTGTACACGACGGCCCACTTTCGGGTCAAGAAATACCTCATGTTCACGTCCATGTCCTCCCGAGGACAAATGATGATTCAGGATTAACCCTAGCGGCGATGTGGCCGAATTCATCAGCCACTGAACCCGATCATGGAGCCCTGAAGGTTTTGGCAGATTCGATCACAAAGGAGGCGTGAGCATGGCAAAAGGTGTCGCTCCATTCGATGGTGTTGTTGATCATCGAGGAGAAGCCCTTCCTGTGTTATCCAAGTCTTCAGCCAACATGAAGATGGAAAAATTACTCAATACGCCAATGCCTTCCTTTGACAAAAACACACCAGGAAGCCCGTTCTGGACGAAACTTGCGTTTTTCTTTTGTCGCCGTACGGCGGCAAACCAATTCCGTTCAATCGAATACTCTGGAATGGAAAAGATACCAGATGACAGAGGTTCTCTTTGTGCTTCTTGGCACACAAATGGTCTCATTGACCCACTTGGGATAATGCTCGCGCATCCCAAGGAATTTGTTATGGGTGGCCGACACGACTTGGTAACTAGGCCAGTACTGTCTTTTTGGACACGTAGACTTGCAGTCCAACCGGTTGTCCGAAAAGCTGAACTTTTGCGAGGAGGTTGCAGCGAAGAAGAAGCCACGAATCTGAACGGGCGCTCCCTTCTCACACTCGCAACAGGCATCTCGAGTGGATTTGGTTGTGTCTTGTTCCCTGAAGGTACAAGCCATGATCTGGCACACATGTTGCGGTTTAGGACCGGCCCAATGCGAACGGTTCTTGCTGCTGCAGCGATTTCAAAAGCGTCTGGGAAAAAATGCCCCGTGCTTCAACCGGTGGGCCTCCACTTTCGAACAAGGCACCATTATCGTACAGATATGTGGGTCGAATTTGCAGAACCCTACTATTTGCCAGAAGAAGAGATTCCAGAAGACCTCATCCAAGCGGTTCAAAAGAGAGAATGGGTTGAACCTCCGGGCGACCTTGTTCGCTCTCTTCGCGATGGTTTGCGACCTCATCTCCTTCCAATCACACCGAATGTCTCGAGTTGGGATGAACACGGAGCGTACCATCTTATCGCTCAACTTGAATCAAGGAGGGATAAGAAACCACTTTCAACGTGGAGAAAAGAGGTCCTTGCAGCGCGCAAAGTCAGGGATCGCTATCAGACCGAGCCCGAGGGAGAGGATGGAAAACCAACTGAAGTCACACACCCAACTGTGAACTCTGCAAAGGCGATTCACCTCCAGTTGGAAGAACGAAACCTCGATGGCAGAGACTTGAATTCGTCAGGACTCAGTTTACGAAAAGGCAACCCTGTTCATGCCGTAGGTTTCGGAATCAAGACTCTTCTCATGGCCGCATTGTTACCGGCATTTCTTCTCTCGTTATCTCCACAACTTATCCTAGGGCGATTTTTAGGAGATCGGACGGACGAAGGCGTTGATGCAAGAACAACATACCAATTTTTGGCGGCTATGTTTGGTTCCGTAATGATTTGGCCTTTCAGCGCAATCGTTGGTGTATGGCTTATTTGGCTCTATGAACATGATATATCGTCAATCCTCTCGGTTGACATACTGATGTTCGCAGGGAATGAAGTTGGTTCTTTAGCCGTCCTCTACTTCTCGATGTTTTTGCTTTTCTGGAGCTCCGGCAGAATGTTTGGATTTTGGTGGGACGGATATGTTGACGCTCGTAGGGCTATTTCACGCCTTACAGCAGGACGCGAGTACATTCAACGCCTCGAGAAACAACTTCATTCGCTAACATCGGATTTGATGACTCAATAAGCGCTGAGTTCAAATTACCCGAACGCTCCGCTAGAACATGGTCGATTCGGGTCAGATACAACAAATCCGGCAATGGCTGGCTAGTGAACGTCTTGAAATCCGAGACAAGAATGACCCTCGGGCCGATGCACACCTACTGGTTCGTTACCCCCCTGGTCCCCAAGGACACATGTTTGCTGTTGTTTTACCGAAAGGGCGAGATTTGGTCTTCGTTTCCAGCATGACGCGTGTTGATTCGGGTCAACAAGACCAGATGAAAGAACACATGAGCGAAGAACCGGAGGTTTGGTCAGAATGGGTTCACGAATGCCGGCTCTCACTAATGCGAGCAGAACTTGATTGGGGCATCCACATGGGCCATGATGGCAAGGAGAAACCTGGACCTCTTCAAGCCTTTAACGTCAGCCTTCCGATTTGGTTTGATGGGCTGAACAAGAACGCTCTCATGCACAGTCTTCGACGTCTATGGCTTGCGAAACTCAGCATGATTCATGAAATTAAATTCGCATATGGGCCTGGGAAAGGTGAGCCCGGTCCTGTCGATGATTGGGCCAACCAAAAGAAGAAGAATCAAACAGAAAAGAAAACCTCAGAACCTGCTCAAATCGAGTACAATGACACCATGCCTTTCGGTACGGGTTTAGATCCTGAAGAATGGGCTTGATGACGCCTTCCTGATGCGTTTGGAATCTGACGCGTAAGGGTCGCGATTAAGTAGTGGTGAATACACGTTCATGTTACACAGGTGGTACCATGCGTCAAACAACCAAATCGATAACTCTCGTCAGTCTATTTTTGCTATCCTTATTTTCAGGAATGGTTATTGGAACCGAGCAAGCAGAAGCATCTCAAGTTGTCATCACTGAAGCAGTGCGAGTTGTCGATGGCGGAACTGCCTCCGACAGTCAAGCAGCCGTAGCATCGGATAGTGAAGGAAACGTCCACATCGTATGGGCTAGAAACACACAACACCTGTACTACTCGATGGTTTCACCCCGCGGTGAAACCCTCATTGACGCCACTCAAATCACAAATCCCGGGCTCCACAAGGTCTGGCATCCAGACATGGTCGTTGACGACAACGACCGAATTCACTTGGTTTGGGCAGATAAATCCGGTCAACACAAGATCATGTATACGTCTCTCAATCCATACCTAGCACCACTTGACGGCATGGCTGCAGAAGACTCTGCAATTTCAGTCATTGACGATACCATCATTTCGATGCGAGCCCAAGACCGAGACTGGCCATCCATCGATGTCGACAGCCAAGGAAACCTTCACATTGCATGGCAGGATTCATACGACGAACTTCAAAGATTCTTCAATCAGCCTCAAATCTACTACACCATGCTTCAACCAGAATTCAGCGGAGGGTCTGTCCTCACATTGTTTGAAGACACACTTCTTACTCCGATTATTGGTCACAAGGGCCATCCAGACATCGTCGTTGACTCCAATGATTTAGTTCAAATCGCATGGGATGACACTCGCGGTGGAAAGGTAGAACTTGTCTTCCTTGTCGACACATCCGGTTCGATGTACTCCGAATGGGCTGATGTTTGTACAGTCATTTACGGTGGTAACTTTGCAGCTGGTGGTTACTTCCAAGGACTCAAACCAATGCTACAAGAAGGTAACATGACCGTTTACGAAACCATTTACGGTCTCGGAAATACTCTACCGGGCGCAGCTAGCAGTGGAAACTGCGCAACACACAACGAGAACGCAGGCCCTCGCCCAACGGCTCTTGGAATTGTTGATGGCGATGACTCTGGCGGTATTCGAAAACTCCCTGGTACAGTTTACAACGGAAACACATACTCTGGGTACTCAGGAGAGGACTGGGGCCCCGGAACCAACTGGGCCTGTCTCTCATGGAAGGATGCACAAGGAAACGTTCCTGGAAACCCTCCTACACAAGACGACCACAAGTGGAACCCCAACGCAACAAAGATTGCAATTCCTATCTCTGACGAGGGTCCAAAGGACGGAGACCCAGCACAGCAAGCCGACGATACGACTTCAATTGAAGAGGCACACGACAACTGTGTCAACGCCGGTGTCGTTCCAGTAGGAATGTACGGGCAAACCTACGGTGGTGCAACAAGCGTTCAATCCCACTTCAAAGATCTTGCACAATGCCCGAATGGGGTACAGAGCGTAGCAGCACGAAACTGCCCGGGCAACACCATCCGTTCAACCGATGCTGGTGGCCAAGTCTACGAGTTCCCATCCGGAAGTGGCGGTGCAAGCCAAATGTCTCTCCTTGTCGAAGCAATGGTTTACATCTCAACCAACAACTCTCGAGAAATCTACATGTCTGTTCTTGACCCATACGGTAAGATGAACAACGATCCTAGTTGGACACCAGGTGTCTCCGGAACAGTTGCTCAAAATGGCGGCTATGTTGAAGATACAGGAAAAGGATCAGAAGGCCACCTCGTCGTTGTCAACGACACACGTGTCACAATCGACGACGCATACTCCTTCCACCCATCAATCGGCGTTGACATGGAAGGAAACACTCACATCGCATGGATGGACGGCCGAGACTATGGATTTGAGAAGGACGTTAATTACGAAATCTACTACACAAAACTCCGCCTCCAAGGCGCTGGTGAGTTTGATGGTCGCGATGAAGGACTATCCACCTATGCAATCAAGAAGATTAACGACACTCCCATTTCGAATGTTGAAACAAACGCAGGATTACCACAGAATGCTCCATGGGGCGGAAACTCCGTCTTCCCATCACTTCTTACAGATGATCAAAATCAAATCCACATTGCTTGGGTTGATTCCGGAAACATTTCTGCAGGTGAAGAACTCCTCTACGTGCGTTTGAATCACACTTCTCTAGAAGGCGATGGACTAACAGCCCTTGACCCATGGGAATCGGTCGCAATCACTTCCTGGTCTTCAAACAAATTGGGACCAAATTCAGGTTACAAACCGAGTATCGGTATGCCCCCGGCTTTCTCAAATGATCTGGGGAGCGGAGCTCACGTAGCGTGGTCTGATACGAACAAGTGTAATGATGAGACCAACAACAATCGTTTCACAGTTTGTTACTCTCACGTGTTGACTGGACAAGTCGACGTTGAATTCGATGATGGAGAGACGTTCTACCATGTGATTGAACCAGGAGAGCAAACAATCTACAATCTCACAATGAACAACTCAACGCCTGGCCCGAAGGACTTGGTAGCAGATACCTATGGCCTCAACATTACAGGAGTTCCAACTAACTGGACAGCTACACTGTTCTTTGCAGATAACCACACGGCAATCTTCCCAGATACCGAGATATTCCTTGAGGGTGGAGAATCAATCCGATTCTACCTCCGAGTCCGAGCACCTTCGATTTATCAAGCGGGCGCTGATGAATTGGCCGAAATCAGAGTCGACGCAAAGTCCTACAAGGACCCTGCAATCCGCTCAGAAATTACAACACTCACTCTCATGGACGTTGTTCACGGAATCGATCTGGATGCATCACACAGTGTAGCAGACGTTGAACAGGGACAGACTGCGATCTTCTCGATTACAATCACAAATACTGGAAACGTTGCTGACACATTCCTGTTCTGGGATCCTCAGACTCTAGAAGGTCGTCAAGAATGGCTGCTACCGTTTGCTTGGGATGTTAACTTCCCTCTCAGCGTACAGCTCGACCCTCAACAAACTGTGACAAAGAATCTTGAGATTAATGTCCCAACTTCTGAAGATCCGGGGGCCTTCGTTATCTTGTTGAAGGGTTGGTCTGCGGGCGAGCCTGTCAAGTCTGTGGAAAAAGGAACATACGATATTCTAGAACTGGGAGTCTTCGTTTCAATCCGATCATCGAACAACATCGTGTTCAATATTACAGATCAAGAAGCAATGGTAACTCCTGCGCCATATGCTCCGAATGCACTGGACCCGAACTGTCACGTATTCGAGATTGAAGTAGAGAAATACTTTGACACCGGCGACCTTGTCTTTACAACTCCAGGTACAACTGAAAATGAAGACAATTGGACTACCGAAGTCATCTTCCCTAACGGGCTCAACTTGAACCCTGATGGCGTATCCTATCCTTGGGTCCTCATGTCTGGTGATGATTACCGAATGCACGTTGTGAAGGTTAAGATCTGTGCACCAGACGATGCACCTGCAGGTCTTGGAAAGGCAGTGACAATCAAGGCAAATCTCAAGGGCTATCCAAAGATTTCAGCCGCCAAGATTCTCCAAGTCGACGTTGATCACGTCTACCAACTCAAGACTGATGTAGCGCTAGTTGATGATGAACAACTCACCGCCAATCCCGGCGATGCAATCATTCTTCCTACTACAGTTAGCAACAACGGAAACGGACCGGATCGATTCGATTACACCCTTGCACGTGTAACTGATTCTTCTGGAGTCGATGTCATCTGGGACATAACCATCCCTCGAAACACCTTGGAAGAACTCGATTCGGGCTCGTCTCAAACCTTTGAGGTTCTAATGGACATCCCACAGCAGGTTCCTGCAGGTGACTACACTGTCGTCTTCCACACCAAGTCTGAGCAGAAGGATGAAGATGCATCAGGACGTATGACCCGTTTGCGAGATATAACAACACTAACAGTCACAGTCCGTGAATTCCATGACATGCAAATCGTCATGGATCCAACCGTAGAAAACGATGTCAAGACCTCTGCACCAGGCCGTGTTGTACGATTCATTGTCAACATCACGAACGCAGGAAACGTACCCGACGTCCCAACTCTCGACAACCACACATCCATACGCTCAGGTTCAGACATTACAGTCAACGAAGAACCTGGAATGGGCACTCTTGCTGGCTGGGATGTCGACTGGCGAATGATTCGACAAGTCGGATTGGATCTTGAAAGCGAGGAAGATTGTGTAACAACAATCTCGACAGCAGCATCTTACCCAGAAGACAGTTGTGTGTACTTGGAGGATATCGATGAGTGGAGACTACCAGAAATGGACCCTTACCAGACATACACCATGGTTGCAGTCGTATCCATTGACCCTGGAGCACAGTTGCTCACTCGAAGCCTTGGTCTCAAGGTTGTCTCGATGATGGGTAACGCAGAAGAAGGTGGCGACCATGATGACTCTGCTTCATGGGTTGGCGATTTGTTGGATTCCAACGAGAAGATTGTGACCATCAATCTCCGTGCACCGGATCTCGTTGTGAAGTCAGCTTCAACTGACGTTACCTCTGCAGATGTTGGTGAATCCATTCCAATCCGCATTGAGATTGCAAACACTGGAAACGTTCACGCCTCAGATATTGAAGTCATACTTTGTGAATACGATGATGACGACATGATGAAGGAAATTCGGAAGAACAACAACATGTGCGATGAGGATAGCATTGTCATGCGCCAAATCATTGGCGCATTGGACAAGCCAGACGACTCTCAAACTGAACGCGTAATTGAGTTGTACATGCTTTACCCAGTTACTGCAGGTAGCAAGAACGTCTACGTCGTTGTCGACCCAGGAAACACCATCGTTGAAGCAAATGAAGGCGACAACATCGTCCGAATATCAACTGAGCTCGGTTCCTCAAACCCATTCTTGGACGTTGCTGGTGAAGTTGCTGGTAAGGTTGCATTACCGACCATGATTGTTTTGTTGACCTTCTCACTGTTCGGTGTCTTGTACCTCGTTGGCCGAGGACGTCGTGCTGCAGTGAAGGATCGAATCGCTGAACAGTCGTCATTGATGTCTGTTCTAGGTGACGAAGCCGACGCTTGAGTGACTTAACCAAGCCACCATCGTAATTGCGGATTGTCGTCAATGGCGACAACCTCTCCAGACCGGTCTGTACGTTGACGTTCAACCAGTTCCCGTACACGGGACATGACTGCAGAAATATCATTCTCACTAAGATTGAGTTCTTGCGCCATCAGCCCAAGGTCTGGCTTCACCTGAGGAGTTTCAATCAATGCATGAACCATTGTCCGTTGGGAGTAATCTTCGAAGTCAGTATCCACTGCAGCTGAAACTCTGCCTCGGATTTGTTGGTGTAAAGCAATGAGTGCATCACGTTGCCGATCTAGCAATTCAAGTTGTTCGTTCAACTGTTCGAGATGAATAACACCTTCCGTAACGCTAATTTTTTTGCGACCGCTGACTAGTTCAGCAATTGGCTGAGCACGTTCGGGCAACCTTGAACTCAATCGAAGTGGACCTCCTGATGGCAGTTTCCTTCTTTCAATTTTGAAGAGATCAGGACCTAAATCAACGCGTAGTGAAAAAGCTTCACAGACCCTGAAAATAGTTCGGGGGGGCCCTCCTTTCTCACTCGGCACTTTCATTTTCTCAACAAGATTACCACGCTCCAATTCTTTGAGGTGCTTGACAATCGCTTGTTGACTTACGCCAATCAATTCAGCGAGTTGCATTGGATAGTGTGGTTCACGAACCAGCCGTTCAAGGATGGACCGACGGGTCTTATTTTGAAGCAACATCAATGAGCGTTCGAGTTCGTCCATACTACTCAACCTGTAGTTAGGTAGAGAAGGACTCATTTGAACTCGTCGGATGAAATAGACACTAAATGTCAATCCTCATCCCATGATTGCCAATCTTCGTCTTTGGCAACAGGAATCTTCCTCTCAGCAACAGGTTTGGGCGCGATCTCGAATGATGAGGCAGTCACAGGAGGCTTAGCCACGGGAGTTGGGAATGGGTCGGCGACTTGCTGTTCAGGTTGCTCTTGAGGTGTGGCCGATTCAACATCACCTCTCATGAGCGCATACACCTGTTCAGTGGTCAGCATACTGCCTGCTTGAACATCCATAGCACCGTCCATTTGTTGGTTAACACTCTTTTTTTGCTGATTCATGTATTCTCCAGTTCGTACATCGAAACCGATATCTTCAGTAGCACCATGATTCATTGCGTTGATTTGTTCTTGGACAACATCAGGCGTGAGGTCGGTTAATGGCATTACATTGCCATCAGGTCCAACTACCATCATAACCCCCTGTTTCCGATTTTGAGAGAATGCGAGAAGAACACCAGAAAGGGGTAAGAGGAAAATACCTAGGCAGCAAATAGCACCCCCGAACATGACCGAGGGCGCCTCGAAGATACCAGTCTCCATTTCATCGATTGAGGTTAACCAAATTGTCTCGTTCGCACACGTTCCAGCGCATTCTACTCTCAATAGATAGTCGCCATCTTGGAGCTCCCAAGAACCAAGAATAGTATAGTCAACACTACCATCGGCAGACATCGCATTCCAATCAAGCTTACATTTCGACTCTTTTTCAGGTTCCTTAACATCGGATCCATCGAGTTCTGAGAGAGTAATGTTTCCTTCGAAATCGACCCCATATGCACGATAGCATCCGCTATCATCGACTGTCATGAGTTTCTGACTCTCAGAGCCGGCATCAAGCGAGCCCACGTTGTTACGTTCAGGATCCAGCGCATCGCCAATGGAATCCATCTGCCCGAGCAAAAGGATACTTCCGAGGACGAAACACGCCATCGATGCAATGAGCATACGAAGCGGCCAAGGGCTCTTCTTTTCGCTCTCCATGTTCATTGGATGAACCACTCCTCAAAGAAGGCTCGCTTTTTCTTCTCATAACCCAAGCTGTTGGAGTTTTTCTGGAAGGTACGTTTCCGTAACGAAATCAAGACCATATTTTGCTAACGATTGTTGTTCAGCCTTCTTTCCAACTTCAAGCATCATGTTGATTTGTTCTTGCCACCAACCATCAGCAAACCGGGGGTCACTCAATTCAGCGTTAAGCGCCTCAATATCCTTCTTCGATAAATCATCACTTGGTAAATCGTACGCCAAAATATCATCAGCGGTGATGCCGAGATACGTTGATGTTGGTGTTGCCAAGTATTCTGAAATGTGTGCAGTCTTGATTGCACCGTATGCAATGGATGCAAAAATTCGGAAGGACCAGGGGTCGCCGTCGAGGAAGACAACAACAGGCAAATCCCATTCTTCGCTCATTCGTTTCATAATTCGACGAGTTGACCGAGCAGGCTGTCCTTTCAGGTGCAACAACGCGCAATTGAAATCTTCGTCAAAACCATTCTCAACAAGACGATCAAACATACCACCAGTCTCAATTGCCATGATGAAATTAATATCGTGCTCAAGGAACTCGATTTTCTCGGATTCGACATTGTAGGGTACTCCATAACCACTGTCACCAACATCATCGCGAGCATTGATTCGCATCCATTCGCCTCGTCGGTTGCGTTCTCGTAGCGTTAGATTCCCGATCATTCGAGCCCCGTCCTCTTCTGGCCTGAGTTTGAAATCTTCTCGAAGACAACGTGTTACAATTTCCAAATCTTCAGCAAGATTGTTGCTTTCGTTTTGAGACTGGAACTTACCTAGCCCCCATCCTTCAGAGATGTAGTACATTTCACGAAGAGTGGATGATTTTCCATCATCGATCATACTTTCAATAAACTCGATAACGTGCAACGCTCGAAGCAATTGCTTTGCTGAACCAAGACTCGTTGCATCACGAATGGTTTGTTTCTTGCCGTATTTGTAAACGCCCAATTTCGGGTCAAAGCCGATGTTGTTCTTTGTACGAACAGGGAGGGTCATCGTTGGCGGTTCGCCTTTGACAATACGATCATACATCTCTCGAACAACATCGTGCAATGCAGTTTTGGTTTCTTCAACCGATTTACGCTCAGCCATCAGTAATCACCTCCAAACAATGTTGTCTGCTTCGTATCGCTTGTTGATGCAGCAGAATCTGTTTGTGAGACTTCGTCTTCATGTTCTTCTTCAGAAATCGCTTCCTCTTCTAACTCAGAGTTTACCTCGGGAGGAGGTGCGTTGAGTGCTTCTTCCTGACGACGGATTTCTTCAAGCAATTTCTCATCCATCTTTGTCGCACCAATGACTTCTTGTGAACCACGATAGAATACATCAGTCTCATTCCAATCACCCTTCTCTAACCCATCTAGGCCGTATGTGATAATCGTCTGTGAACCAGGTTGAAGGGTTTCGAGCTTCCATGCCCAAACCCCCGCTGCTTCTTTACGTCCTCCGAGTTCATTACCGATCATCGTTGCACCTTGGCGTTCTGGCCAATTCACGAGGATGGTATATGAGCGCGCTCTTGACGTGTAGTTGTAGAGGATAATATGAACATCAGTTTGCTTGGTTTCTTTGTTCCATTTCGTTGTCGTTTCTGCAATGACAGCAGACATAATTCTGGTAATCGAAGCGGCAAGATCAGGAACAGGTAGTTCAAGCAAAGAAGCAGACTTCTCTGCGATTGCTGGGATGATGTCGTTGATAAGTTCGAATTTCTCCTTCGTCTTCCCCATTTTCTTCTGCTTTTCCAAATGTTTTCGCAATCCACGCCCCATCTCAAGCATTGCTTTGCGCGCTTCTTCCATGACAGTTTCATTATCGGAAAGCGCTTCCTTTGCCTCAGATGTAAATTGAACGTTTGTGCTTGCAAGATGGACCAGAATTGCAGCAGGACCCTTTGGAACACCTCTTCCGCCCGCTTGGTCAAGTCCATATTGCCTCCAATCCACGCTTTCAATTGCTTTCGTGAGCAAACAACCACCTTGTTGGTACATTAGTGGAACCCGATTTGCAAACCGCAGGATTTCTACAGGTTTGTCAGCAGCCATGCCTTCACCAAAAATCAATCCAACCTCTACTTGGAAGGGGTTTCCTTGCGATACGCTTGGGGCGCGTGTCATCGTTGCAACGAACTTTGAATCAATGGTTTTTGAAAGGCCTTTTTTGATGAGCAACTCTTCAATCGGTGACAAACATGATGTTGGTGGATTAAGCAGTTTGACAGGTTTGCCCTTGAGTGTTCGCTCGCCTTGAAATGCTTCCAAGAGAGAACGAATTTGTTGAGCAGACAATGATTTTGGCTTCAATTTCTCATCTAGTTCAGCAACTTCACACAGTTCCTTTGCAGCTCGCCCTGAGACACCAGAGAATGTTCTTCGAAGGAAAGTGGTCATTCTTGACTCTGAAGATTCTCCGCAAAGTCGTTGTAATTGACCCAATTCGATGCCATTGGGGTGGGGCTTGATGGCTTCAACACGTCCAGGTAGGCGTTCCGTAACGCGCTGCCAATGATGCCTTTCACCATCAGGATCGATGAAGAGAATATCTGCATGAGGATTGACAATACTCGTCATCCGGAGATATTGCCAGACCGACTGACGGCCTCGCTGATACTTCGCTTTCATGGTGGTCTTGACTTTCAAACCGTGAACCTTTTCTCCCCAATCAATTCGATCTTGATTGGACTTTATCGCTTTGTTTTTCCTTGTATCTAAGCCGATATCAACTGAAACTGCGGTTGCTTCCTTTGCAATCTTCGATTCAACGTGTGTTGGATCTCCAGTCGTTAACTGGGAATACATGACAACACCAGTAATTCCGATTCCTTGCTGGCCACGAGATTGGCGAATTGCATGAAAACGAGAACCAAACAGCAACTGGCCGAACACTTTCTCGATGCTTGCACGAGGGATACCAGGCCCGTTATCTTCAACTTCCAGTTGTAGAATATCTTTCTTGTTGTCCAACTTTGTGATTTTGACAACAATATCAGGTAATATCCTCGCTTCTTCACAAGCGTCCAAGGCATTGTCAACCGCTTCTTTGACTGCTGTTATCAAGGCTCTATTCAGTGTGTCAAACCCAAGGAAATGCTTGTTCTTTTCAAAAAATTCTGAAATCGCAACTTGTTTCTGGTTTGCTGCCATTTTTTCTGCAATGCTCATAGTAATACATCCACCCCAGGTCCTCCTCCGTCAATGACTTCGGGCCAGCAGGTAACAGCAGTCGGTTGGCGAGGCTACTTGATATTTCGGCCACATCTCGACAAAAAGAAACCAATTCTCGGCCAGAAGTGTCGAGCGTTTCTGGAATCAATTTCCAATAGTTTCAACCTTCCACGAACGAATGATTCCAGAAAATGCACTCATCGCAACGGTCAACGGGCTTGCAAGGTAAAGTTTGCCAGGACCCGAACGTCCTTGGAAATTCCTGTTAATTGCAGATACAGTGACTTGATCAGGCGTCATAGATACGCCCGGGCCTGCTCCAATACAAGCACCACAGCCAGGGTCGATGAGCTTCACACCAACATCAAGGAACAATTGATGCCAACCTTTGGACACAGCCATGTCTTTGACGATTCCTGAACCGTATTGGATGTAGAAATCAACACCATCTTTCACAGAAAGTCCCTGTTCTTTTGCGGCCTGGCAGACTTGAGCATAGTAAGCAATGTCGTCGATTTTACCTGCAGTACAAGAGCCCCCGTAAGCGATGTCGATTTTTACATCCCCAATATCGTCAATATACGCCCCGTTTGTAGGGTCGCTTGGAATCCCTTCGTCTGGATTGCCAGGGTGTGCGACCATAGGACGAATCGAGGAAAGGTCGATGTGGTGGACGCCACCATGGTAGTTGGCACCTTCATCTGGTGATATCGCACGATTTCGTTGTTCTTCCATATTGAGATGAGGCATTTGTGCTTCCATCCAATTGAAGAGGATATCATCTGCTTCACAGATTCCCGTTCGCGCTGAACACTCTGTAGCCATGTTGCACAAGGTCGCTCGCTCATCTGCAGAGAGTGACTTCAAACCAGGTCCGCCAAATTCCATTGAACGGTTGAGTGTGAGTTCCTTGCGCGCATGATCAGCAAGGATGTGAAGGATCACATCTTTGGCAGTACATCCATCAGTGAGTGCTCCTGTGAGTTCGAATCGAATCGATTCTGGAACCTTTACGAATGTGAACCCTGCAGACACGAGGTTTGCGTATTCGGTTGCTCCAACGCCCCATGTCAATGCATTCGATGCACCGCCCATGCATGTGTGAGAGTCGGTTGCCTGGATGAAGTCTGACACCTCAATGAATTCTTCCCGGGCAACTTGATGACAAATCCCGGGAGATACGCCGTCGACTGCAGAATAGTCACGAACACCTGTGTGTACTTGGAACTCTTTTTGCAAGGACCTGAGAGTCTCTACTTTGTGCATAAACGGAACGAACTTCGGGTTGTGGTGCGCATAGAGCAAGTGGTCCTCAAAAACTCCGAATTTTTGTGGGTTAGTAAGTTGGTAGGATTCGCCGTACGTTTCCTGAAGGAACGTATGAACTTGAGCGGTAGTGAATTCATGAGAATATCCTCCTTGGACTTGAGCGATTACGGGATCATCGGGTTTGACACAAACACCCTCAGGTTGCCCAACGAGATTCCGAGCAATGATTTTCTCAGCCATCGTCATTGGGCGTGGGTCCATGGAGAGCTCAGGCAATTCAATTTCACCGTTTTTGAGTCGCTTTGAAAATTCAAACAAACTCCCAGATTCAAGAATAAGGGCAGTTACTTCATCATATTGAGACGTGAATTCTTCAAGTTTCAAAGATTCACCATTCTGCAACCGCTTGAGCATTTCGTGGTTGCCCATGAGTTGACCAAGGTTGATGTTGTTTCGTTCATGGATAGGAGCAAAGGATGCTGCAATAACGATACGGATACCAGCCCACCGCTCACACTGTGCTGCTGTTTCACGACTCGAACCAGTACCTTTCCTTTGACCTGAAACAATCACTTCGAAGTTACCGTTGATGAGTGCGTTTTCATTGAACACGCGGATTCCATTTTGCATGAGCCCAGCATATGCATTTTTCGCAATCATTGCTGGCTCATGATCAAAACAGACCCAAGCAGGTGTCATAACATCAGTATTGATATCGTCTAGCAAATCTTCGACACGCAAATCTCCCATTTGCAAATCGAGCCCTTCATACAATTGTTGTCGAATCAGATCAAGGTCTTTTGTCAGGAACAAAACGCGCTTCCCCGGCGTAAGCGAAATTGAATCCGGCATGCCCTGCATTCTCATCCCTGTTCTTGTCAGAAGCCATTGATGTTTAACCGATTCGCTGCTTAAGCCTCAAGTTGATGACTTGAATATCAGGGGATAAGGTTTAAAAACACCATGCCAATCGTTGATATATCTATTTCTCAATATTCATGAGGTGAGATGTTATGGATGATCAACAAGTTGAAGATATTGTAAAGTGCCCAGAATGTGGCGGACGTAGCCTAACGAGAGACGAAACCCGTGGAGAAGTCACATGCGACGACTGTGGACTTGTCTTGGAAGACAATGTTATCGATCAAGGTGCAGAATGGCGTGTTTTCTCCCCTGAACAGGGCGACCAACGAGCTCGAACAGGGGCGCCAATGACCGTTATGCTTCACGACAAAGGGTTGTCAACAGATATCGACTGGCAAAACAAAGATTACTCGGGAAAAACAATCAATTCCCGCTACCGCTCTCAGTTCTACCGAATGAGAAAGTGGCAGAAGCGAAGTCGAGTGAGCAATGCAACCGAGCGAAACCTCGCTATGGCTCTTGCTGAACTTGACCGAATGGCGAGTCGCCTCGAACTTCCAAAGACTGTTCGTGAAGCAGCCGCTGTCAATTACAAGAAAGCAGTCGATAAGCGCCTTATTCGCGGTCGTTCAATCGAAGGTGTCGCAGCTGCATCGCTGTATGCTGCTTGCCGACAATGTGGCGTACCTCGTACACTCGATGAAATCGGACAAGCATCACGAACCGGTCGAAAAGAAATTGGCCGTACATATCGTTTCATGGTACGTGAATTGAAGATGAAAATCATGCCAACAGGCCCTGAAGACTACATCTCTCGATTCTGTTCTGGACTCGGATTGGATTCAGAAGTTGAAGCTAAGGCATACGAACTGATCAAAGCCGCTCAAGAGAAAGAATTGACCAGCCGACGTGGTACAACGGGAATCGCTGCATCGATTATTTACATCGCTTCGGTACTTTGCGGTAAGCGACGAACTCAGCGAGAAGTCGCTGAAGTTGCAGGTGTTACTGAAGTCACAATCCGAAATCGATACAAGGAATTGATTCAGAACCTCAACATCGAATTGGATATTTGAGGAAAGAGTGTTCTTCATGAGTAAGAGCCGTGATGCGATTGCGAAAGCAACGTTTGAGGTCGTTGCAACTCAACTGGTGCACGCTCTGGAAGAAGGTACCAAGGTTTGGCCACTACCTGCGCCCCCAATGACGGATCCAGACTTCCCTCCTCGAAGCCCAGAGCGAGATCAAGATTTGATTTCTCAAGGCTTATCCATGCTCCATGCAGATGTTGGAATGTTCGATCGTCATTTATCGACGATTGTCGATTTGATTGTCCCTCATCGAATGAATCTCAGTGATGACCCATTCGAAGTGCATCAAAAGTGGCTTGCTCGCCGAACGAATGATGTTGCTCAACGCATGCTGTTCTGTATTGCTACGGACTGGCTTGCTCAAGCATTTGATCCAAGTGCTCCAAATACAGATCGATGGTGGCTTGCCGTTGCTCTGATTAACGGATTAGCCTCTACCCCTTACGGCCAACCGGTTCACCAAGGATATCACCTGGTTGAATCAATCGCTCTAGCAGAACGACCCGGAACATGGCATACACAACCTGAAGATGGTCCTCAAAACTTAGGTTGGAACCCAAACGCAGTTGTTCCGAGGACAACCTCGGTGATTGCACATGACGCTGGAGTTGCTGCAGCAACGTGGTTGCTGAACTGCCTTGAAAACGATGAACTTGACCGCAGACTACTGCTGATGGAATGGGTAAAACTTCTTCTTGAACGGCCAGCACTTATCGAACCCCTTGGCTTGGTTGACATTCTAATTCGACGTTCAGAAGATGAACATGAAGAGGTTGCATCAAAGGTCATTCTTTGCCTTGCTCGCCTTTTAGAATACGATCAGTCCCAAGGCCTCAGTGTTGCAAAGCGATTGCATCAGCGAAAGGAATTGCTTCTTCGAAGGGGGATGGCAGACGTCCTTACCCGTATTTTCCGTCGAGCAGGTTGGGAAGCTGTGCCTTATCTTGATGCAATGCTCATGGATGACGATGAAAGCGTTCTTGCAGCAGCCTCTGCCACGGTTGGAGATTTGAAATTCCTCGATGAGGATGCATGGGCTGACCGTCTCGCCTCCTTGCTTGATCACGATGTGGCTATTGTCCGTCGAAATGTTGTTCTGGGCCTGCGAGATTATGTTGAAACGTACCCCGACGATACACGAGAAATTATTCCCACACTTTGGAACGATGGTGATGAAGTGGTTCAAATTCGCCTTCGAGAATTGTTGATGAGAATGGACGAAATACATCCAGATCGCTTTTCGAAGCATCTGCCGTTGCTAAAACCGGAACGTCTTGAGGCACTATGGATGACAATGGATGCTCGCAGAGAGGGACGTAGTCAAGCATGGAAAAACTGGCTATCAGACAATGGCTCCTTGCCCGAACCAATAGCTCCAATTCAAGACGTGCATCACAGCACTGGAGAAGCACCCGATGAGTTACCTAACCTCGATGATGCTCTTGACATGTTGGATGATACCCTTGGGTTCATTGATTGAATTGTATTGACAACAAAACGACATACTGATAACCAGTGAAAAGTAGTACATTGCAATGAGAGGTAGAGTCGCGTTCATGTTTCTTCTTTTCGTGATGGCTTTTCCTATTCAGTCTGTTTCTGCAGATGAGGACGATTCAACATTACAAGCACGTGAAACTCAAGCAGAGTTCCTGCCAGATATTGAAACAACTATGTTGCATTGGAGGAACATAGAAACGTCAGATGGACTGCTTCTGGATCAACTTAAGATGGCAACTTACGAAGTTCATCGCAAAGAAAATGGACGCTTCTTTTCAAATTCCATCACTCCTGAGACATTGATTGCAGAAGATATACCAGCGTGCTACATGAATGACCTGAATGAGGTCTGTTCTGGAAAAGCACATTCGATATTGTACGAGCCGAGCCCTGGAACTCAAAGCAATGTCTACTACGCGATTGTTACAGTACTGCGCGACGGAACACGGACAGAAGACGTGAACATTGGTTACTCTCAAATTCATGATGGGCATCTAGAAATCGTTGCCGCTTCCGTAGCACCAGAGGAATTTACTGCGGTCTATGATGTAGTAAATCAAACAACTCACTTTTCATGGCGCCCATCTTGCCCGGAACAAGGGTTCACTCATGCGCTTTACGAGCACAGCACCCCAGCGACAAAATCAACTTGGGACTCAATGGATAAAATGCTTGTAACCAATTTCATTCCGAACGATGCATCGGAATTCTCTTTTGAATGGACAAACGAGTCGGTAGATCGTTCGGTGTATTACTCTTTGACGTGTTTTTACCCTCCATATTGCGACGATGAGGGATGCTATCCTGCTCGTGAAGATACAAGATTCCATAGTGGCAATACGTTGCAAAATCCAATTGTTGAGGACAATCAAGCACCGAGGTTTGCCGGAGCCCTTACCGCTCAATACAATACAAACGAAGCACAGACTGTTTTACAATGGAGCCAAGTTTTGCAGGATGATATAGCAAAACTCAGAATTTATCATGCTTCGAAAGAAATCGTTTCTGTCGAACAGGGAGGCGTCCAAGTACTCGCGGAATTGGATTCAAAGAGCATTGAATTCATCCACCATCTTCCAGCGGACTGGATGCAATCATCATACTACGCAATCGGCTTGATCGACAACCAAGGCAACATACAAGTTGATGAGTTCGACGTTTCAGGAAAAGTAGGGCCGATTGTAGAACGTAACATCCCAATTTCAATTACATCTCTGAATGTTGAACAACAGAATTCAACTCTTCTCTTCCAGTGGGAACTACGTCCAGAATTCATTAGCGGAGATGCAGTGTTGTGGGCCTCCTCTTCTCCAAATCCAGACATGTCGCCTGCTTGGGAAGAAATCACACGATTGAATCCAGCAACACTTGAACATCATCTCAATCTTGAATCGATGCAAGAGGCTTGGTATGCACTGACTCTTGACGGCACTTGGGGGTCTTCTCCTGGTGTACACACTGACAATCGAATTATCATTGGAATGAACGCTGTTTTCTTCGTTCCAACCATCGAACAAGAAATTGAGGATTTCAACGATGACGAAACCGTACCAACGCTAATCGAACTTCCAGAATTCTTCCTTTCCCTTGGCGTCGAAAATCAGACCCTGAAAAACGGTGATTGGCTGACCATTGAATCTCAAACCAATCAAACCTACACACTTCTCTTTACACACTCTCAGGTCAATTCCAGTATTCGATGGACCGATGCACTCGCGTCGAATCC
>VMHT01220709.1_pt1 | contig 23369 bp, 20 predicted proteins | sample 4693611 | NCBI WGS metagenome assembly VMHT01 (sample SAMN12280063, study PRJNA550983) | marine metagenome | isolation source: seawater sampled from same location over 5 years 0.02-0.2 micron viral filtrate | place: USA: collected off the coast of southern California halfway between the port... ...
TAAATTAAGGTAATAACAAGGTGGAATATAACAAAATGAATAATATATATAATTTAAGGCATATAACAAGAGATAAATTAACTACTTTTATAGTATTCTTTTAATTGGTGTTTCTGTTTCTGACTTAATTTTTTACCATCTAGTAAGTTTCTTGTTAAAACTTCTTTATAAGTTGGTAAATCATCTATAACTTTATTGAATTTATCTTTATTCTTTTCTATATCTTCCTTTATCTCTTTTTCTGATAAGATATTATATTCTTTTTCAATATCTGGCATAAAGTATTTATATAATTTGTAGAATACGGACATTTTTTTCTATACTATATTATATATAAAAATATGAAAGATATTTTAAGAAAATGTATGAATTGTGAAAAAGATTATAAACATAATAATAAATGTAAATATTCAATTGATATAAAAGAATATTGTAAATATCTAGGTTGTTGTTGTTTATCTTGTTTTACAATTATCCCAAGACCTAAAAGAAATAGATTAGTGTTAGGGGCATATATTGAAAACAATAAAAATTAAAATCTCTATTATATATATATGAAACGAACAAAAAAGAAGGTTTTAAAAAAAGAACTTAAAAAGGTTTCAAAACCAATTGCTAAAAAATATCCCGTGACTAAAGGGGGACTTAGAAAAGCATTAGAAGATTTTGACTTTCCTCTAGTCAGTAGACCAAATGTATTAGATAAAAAATATAATGGTTTTGTACTTGGTAAAGTAAATTTAAGACCATTAAATAGACCTAGTCCCAATGTTAAAACCGCACTAAGTAAAAAAACACAATCCTCTAAATATCTACCTCTATTTAAACTAGCATCGGCAGTGTTAAAAAAATCTAAACCATCCGCTAAATTTACATCAATACAGTTCAATAAAAATGCCAAAATGAAAAAACATAAAGATACATATAATAAAACAGCATCTTATATTATAGGACTAGGCGACTATACGGGAGGCGATTTAATTTTATATGATGAACAAGGTAAGAACCCTAAAAGGATTAATATAAAAAATAAATTTATTAATTTTAATGGAGCAGTAAGACCGCACGAGGTAGCTTCTTTTAAAGGTAATAGATATACATTAGTTTATTATTCTATTTAATAGAATAAAAACATTTAGTTATATTATTTTTTTTCTTTGTTATATTATATATGGATAATATAAGAAAGCAGATAAAAGAAAAAAGAACTATCAAAGATAACACCCTAAACGCATATATGAGAAATTTAAAAATTATGTCTAAGGGTATTACTGGAAACGATTTTAAAGATTTAAAATTCTTGAATAATTTTAATAAAGTTAAGGAGTATTTAGAAGACCCCAAGAAAACAAAAACAGAAGCAACTAGAAAAAATAGACTGGCGACTATATTAGTTTTATTAAGATTAGATGAGGATAAAAATGAAAAATTGATAGAAAAATATAGCGAATACCTCTCAGATATGTCTGATAAATACTATAAAAAGATAGCAGAAAATAAAAAAACAGCAAAGCAATCCGAAAACTGGGTAGATTATAAAAAATTAGTTAAAGTATTCAATAGTTATAGTAATGAAGTTAAAAAAAAGAACTTACATAAATCAGATAAAAAAATATTATCAAAAAAAGAAAATGAATTATTACAAAAGTTTTTAACTAGTGGATTATATATTTTAAACGCACCAAGAAGAAACCAAGATTATATTATGAAAGTTATATCTAGTAGTGATTACGATAAACTAAAAGATAATGAAAGATTAAATAATAATTATTTAGTAATATATGGTAGAAATAAAAAAATGTTCTCATTTGGTGATTTTAAAACTAAAAAAAAATATGGTGTCCAAAAATACGCTGTTCCTTCTAAATTAAACAGTGTTATAAATATATGGTTGAAATACAATAAAAATAAAGAATGGTTACTATATAATAATAGGGGTCAAAAAATGAGTTCTAACAGTTTAACAAAATACCTACAGAAAATATTTAATCCAACTGGTAAAAGTAATATAGGGGCAACGATGATAAGGCACATATTCGCTAGTTATAATGATGACATCAAAGAATATAGAGAGGCAAAACAAAAAGCGGAAAAAATTGCTCATAAAATGGGGCATTCTTTAAAAGAACAACAGAATTACGTAAAAAAATAAATATATAGTGTTAAAAAATAAAATATATAGTATATATATAATGAAGGCAAAAGTTGGAAAAGGAAAAGTTTCAAAATCTAAAGCAAAAGGTTCAAAAATGAACCCTTGGATGTCACACCTTAAAAAGGTCAGAGCAAAAAATAAAGGATTATCTTTAAAAGAAGCAATGAAAAAGGCAAAAGCATCATATAAAAAATAAAGTAATTATACCTCCTCCCATTTTTTAATTATTTTATATATATAATCTATATTATATATATAATATGTCAAACAATCCAAAATATTATAAAGGTTTATCTGAAAAACAAAAAAAAGAAAAAAAAAAGAATTTAAAAAAGTCTAATAAACTTTATACATCTGGAAAAAAGAAACAAGCATTTAAACTAGCAAAGAAACGACCAACAACTAAACAAAATAAAAAAAGTCCATTTACAGAACAATTTAAAAAAAAATTCCCTGATACAAAACCATTAACAAAGAAATTTGAAGAAAAAACGGGTATACCAATGAAAGCACAGAAGAAAATATATACACGTGGAAAAGGTGCGTGGGTCAGTGCTGGAAGTCGTCCAAGTGTAGGAAATCCTTCACAGTGGGGTTATGCTAGGTTATACGCTTTTTATATAAAATTAAAAAATAAAAAATTGAATTTTGATAAAGATATAGTTAAAGAATATAATATAAAAGTTAAATAAAATATATAATATATATATATAGTAATATGGATATTTCAAAATTATCAGAAGAAGAAGTAAGACAGAAACTTCAATCATATATAAATAAAGAACAAATTTTATATATGAAGAAAAAGGAAGCAACTAAAAGATATTATAAAACGGATAAAGGTAAAGAGAAATTAAAACAATCACAAAAAAAATATTATCAAAAAAATAAAGAAAAAATTTTAGCAAGATATAAAGAAAAAAAAGAGTTATTGAAAAAACAAAATAAAGACGGAAAAAATATTTTAGAATTAATGGAAAAAAAAAATATATAGTATATATATATATAGGAATGGAAAATCATAGTTTTAAAAGATTATGTAAATACTGCCATAAACCACTCAGGAAAAGACCAACTAACTGGTATAAAGACTTTAAACAGCGAGACAGTCATATTAAATGTTGGAAAGAAGAAAAAAAGACAAAAGCACTTTTATCTTATATGAAATCCATTTTAACAAATATGGAATAAATCTTTAGTAATTTAGTTTTTTATAAAATATTATAGAAAATTAAAAATATATAGTAAATTCATTTTTTGAAAAAACGGGTAAATTAGAACTTTTTTATAAATCTTATAGAAAATACAAAAAGTTCTAAAAATCCCGAAAAATAAAAAATTAAAATATTAGTAATTTAATTTTTTATGCGTTTAAATCCCGAAAATTATTTTCTATATATATTATATAAAAAATGACTTCAACAAAATCCGAGAATTTTAGCGATTACGTGTTTGAATGCCGAAACGGTCAAAAAATGACATATGAAACCTCAAAAACTTTTAGATTATCAGATATTAAAGAGTTTGTTAGAGAGGAAAAGTGTTTAAGAAAAGATTTTTACGATACTCTTAAATATTCTAAACTCAAAAAAAGTGAATTAATTAATATGATTATAGAATTTGAAAATAGTAGATTTGAAGAAGAACAACCAAAAGAACAACCAAAAGAACAACCAAAAGAACAACCTAAAAAGGTTAAAAGTGACGTTAAACACTCAAAAACATCAGGAGATAAAAAGAAAAAATTATCTAAATCAGATATTAATAAAAATATAATTATAAATAATAATATGAATTTTTTAAAGAAACATTTAGGAAATGAAAATATTAAATTTATAGAAGTTAAAGATTTTAAAAAATTATCTGAAAAAAATAAATCATTAGGTGATAAAGTAGTTTATAAATATCAAAAATCAACTAATTTATTATGGATTAAAACCCAAAACTGGGTAAGTGGTAAAAATCCAAAAGGTAAACCAATTATAGGAAAAAATACAAGAACAGCACCATTGAACACAGTAAAAAATTTAAGAAAAAAATTAAATAAAGATATGATTATAAAATCAATTGGTTTAAAAGATGATAATACACATTATTACACATATATAAATTATGATGAATATATTAAGGTATTAAATGAAAAAAATTATTGTTTATTTGAAATTATTGAAGGCGATAGACCATTTAAACCATATTTTGATATAGACGGAACTAGTAAAAAAGGGTTAAATGTTTTATTAGATGCTTTAAAAAAATTAATACCCGATGCTAAATTTAGTATATCTGGAAGTGAAGCAATGAAAAATAAAAAAATGAAATATTCATATCACATAACTATTAATAATTATAAATTTTCTGATATGTTCAAAACTAGTGGTATAAAAGAGTTTCTTAATAAATTAACAGAAGAACATAATTTAGACCCTAAAGATTTGGACGCTGGTATATATAATAATCACCGAGTTATGAAATCAATAAACCAAACTAAAGAAAAAAAAGACAATCGTATTCAAAAAATTATTAAAGATGAAAATCCTTATAATCATCTTATAACTTATACAAAAGGTATTGATAAATTAGCGGACAATATTTTTGAAAGTTATTATAAATTAGACGTACCTAGTATTGTAGAGTTAGCAGATAAAAGAAAATATAAAAAACCAACTGAAATATTACTAAATAATAAAGAAGAAAGTAAAATTACGAAAGTAGAAAGACAACAACCATATATTAATATTAATAAAATGAAAGCGAGGGATTTATTAAAATGTATATGCCCTAGTAATATAAAATATGATGTAGCGATAAAAATAGCGTTATGGTGTATAAAAGAAGGTTTAACTTTTCAAGATTTTTACAACTGGGGTGCTAGTTATTGGGGTCATAATGAAGAATGGCGTAATAAATGGTTGACTAGTTGGAGTAATTTAGAAACTTATAAAACTAATAATATTAGAAGAAATTATATAAAATATGTATTAGAGAAACAATATGGGACTTTAGTAGATAAACATAGAGATAAGTTTTTCAATGCTTTTTATACCTTAAAAAATCATAAATATCCAAGATATGTGATAAATAAAGAAAATCCAACTCAGTATATACAAACGGAATATTTTGAGAAAAGATTAGAAAAATACTTATTATTTTGTGTAGGAATGGGAGCAGGAAAAACATATTCAACAATCCAATTTTTGAAAAAAAATAAAAATCTTAGGTTTTTATGGATTACTAATAGAATTAGTTTGAAAGATGATGTTAAAGGAATATTACAAGAAAATAATATATGTTTTGATGACTATAAAACTCATAACGGAAAAATGAAAGATAAATCGGGAAAAGTTATAGGTAGGAGACTAGGCGAATATTTACAAAATCCTAATTCTTTAATTTGTGAAATTGAGAGTATATATAAATACGAAGGTGTTGAATACGATGTTATTATTATGGACGAAATAGAAAGTTTATTTAATTCTTTTCTTACTAAAACTACGCACGGTGATAAAAAGAAAGGAATTGATAATTATAAACATAATTTTAATAATTTTTGTAATGTAATTAAAAAAAGTAAAAAAGTTTTTATGATGGACGCATTTTTAAGTAAAAGAACAACGGATTTTATAAAAGATATTGAAGGCGATAATATCAAAGATAATATTTTTATGATACAGAGAGAGGACAATAATCCTCAGAAAAGAAATATAAGATATTATTTAGACCAAAAACGTAAGGGTTGTATGGGTTTTTATAAATGGTATGATGATTTAATTACAACTATAAAAGAAAATAAGGTCGTATATGTATTTTATCCACATAAGGGAAAAGGTGGAAATATTTTAAATCTTGGTATTGATGATTTAGCATTTAAAATTATGAAAGAATGCGGATTAAAAAGGGAAGATATAGCGATACATTTTAGCGGGTCTGAAGATAATAAAAATTTAGTAAATGTTCGTGAATATTGGAGTAGTAAAAAAGTTATTATTACTAATACAACTATTAGCGTAGGTGTATCTTATGATGTAAAAGATTACGTAGATGAGATTTTTATGTGTTATGATGTTTTTATAAATCCAAGGGATTTGATACAATCTAGTAATAGAATAAGACATCCAAAAAATAAAACTATTAAGTTTGTTTCTATGTTATCACTTGGTTTTATTTTAAATGAATTTTCACCGTGCGAACAGGATGCGATTGAAAAACCAGATGAGTTATATAATGATGATGAATTTACATACAAAAACGTTCTTAAAAATCTTTGGAATAATTATTTAATATTAGAATATGATACAAAAGACGAAGGTACTTTATATAAATTTTTTGAAATGGCAGAGATGGGTAATGAAGGCACTAGATTTGGAGATAAACAATATAGGGAGAGATGGATTGAAATGAATGAAAAATTAGACGAAAAACCTACTAATATTTTTGATTACGATACTATTGAAGTTATTAACGAAATGGAAGCGGATAATATCAGAGATAAAATGAATTACAACCGAGCGACTATAGAAGAACAACAACAATTAAGAAGATTTTACAACGACCATTCTTTTATTAAAAAAGCAGATGAAAAAGTTAAAAAATCATTTTGGATGAAACAAACATTATTAAACGGATTTATTGAAATGAGAGAACAAAATAGTTTAATTGATTATGTTTTCAATATTGATAATAAACTATGGAATAATGTACGAACAAAAAATTATGCTTGTGATGATGATGATTTAATAATAAAATTTAATAAAGATGTATTGACGAAACAAGATAAAGATTATATAAGTAGTAAATTACATTTAGATATTACGCATACCGATAAATTAATTAAAAAAAATATATTAACTTATTATTTTGGTAAAGGGTGTATCGTTGGAGGTAAAGAAGGTAAACAACATATGAAAAATTATAATGAACCACTATTAAAAGGATGGTTCAAAAAATTATTAGAGTATTTTGTTAAATATAGTCGTAAAAATATATATCATATATCAAGAATAGAGACACTTTTAAAAAAGAAAATATACGAAATGAATACATTCCACGGTTTAGAAATATTAGATGAAGAATAAATATTTAAAAATTTTTATATATATATAATTATATATGGATAATATACAATTATATAAACCGTTCAAAAATACTGGAAAAGGAAATCATAAATACAAAGTATATGTTAAAAGAGATGGTAAAAAAAAATTAATCGGTTTTGGTCATAAAAAATATAAACATTTTAAAGATAAATTAAAAATGTATTCTAATTTAGACCATAACGATAAAGAAAGACGAAAAAAATATAAAGCAAGAGCGTCCAAGATAAAAAACAAAAAAGGAGAATTAACATATAAAAATAAAAATTATTCTAATTATTGGGCGTATAATTTTCTGTGGTAGGTGTAGGGTTTGGTTTTTGGTTGATAATATCGTCTTGAGTTTCTGGAAATTTGTTGGTGATGTCCTCATTAAATTTTTTATATATTTTTATCGGGTTACTATCTAAATCTAAATGTATAAAACTATATTTTTCATTAGTTGCGTATTTATATAATTTATTCCATCTCTTTTGAGATGATACCAAACTACCCCATTCTTCATATATATCTTGTAATTCTTTTGATGAATTAACTTTAAATATTATTAAATTACTTAGATTGCTTCTAATTAATTTATTTAAACTCTTACTTTGTTGAACCATATAAACTAAATTAATTGAATGATGTCTTGACATTGTTGATAATGTCGCTAATTTATTCCTATTGTTTGAAAAATCGGCACAGTCATCCGCTACAAAAATAATACGTGGTTTTTCTTTTTTACTGCTATATGTTTCTTGATGTTTAATTAAATCTGTAACTAAATTATCGCTATATTTGTTATAAATTGATGACGGAAAGGCGTCTCTGATATGAGACCCCGTGACATCTGAATATATGGTCGGTGAGCAATACATACAATAATCATAATTCTCTCTATTCCAAAAATTATTATTTAATAATAAGTTTGATATTAAAACACCTTTACCACTTTTTTTGGGTGCTATTATACCAAGGACAAAAGGAAACTGAGGAAGATGTGGATGAATAGGAAATTTTAAAGGTTTTTCATCATCTATATTAGTTCTAACGGGTAAAATAGTTAAATCATTATTCATTATATATAATATATAGAGAAAAAAATAAAAATTTCATTTAACTAATAAATTATAAAATAAATTATATTTTTTATTTTATAGTTTTTTCGGGAAAAAAAGAACTTTTTATATTTTATAATAGAATTACTAAAAAGTTCTAAAAATCCCGATTTGTTCTATTTTCTATTTAAATTTCTTTCTTGTTATATTTTTTAAAATATTTATTAAATGTATCTTTATTTTTAAAATTTAACATGATACTATCAATATCTTTTGATAAAACAACTTTAGATTTATCTTTAGTAATAAATAAATCATTCATTTTCTTAGTTCTTTTGGTGCTTGTTATTTTCTTGTTATTAAAAAAATTGTTAATTACATCGTTATTATTTGAAAAATTCATTATATATTATTATATAAGAAAAAAAAAATATATAGTATATATATAAATGAAAATAATTGTATGTTCTAATAGTAATGATGTATCACCTTCAGATTTTGAAGGTGGTTCACAATTTAGATGTCATTTTAATGAGGTTTTAATGCTTCCTGAAGACTGCGAAATAGCAGTCGGAGGTTTTGAAGTAGCAACAACAGACCAAGAAAGAGTTTTTTTAGTTAATCTTTTAAATTTACCAATATCTACCCAGATTGGAAATTTAAGAAAAGGAAAAAAAACCTCTACAGTTGGAATTATGTCCGTAGATAATCCATTAGAAACAACGGACGCACAAGGAAATAGTTTTAACCCCCAGAGATTTAGAACTGTAAAAGCGTCAGAAGCACCTGAATATTATAGTTTAGAAAATACCACACCTATGAGTTTATCATTTTTAGATATACAATTAACTAACCAAGATGGAGAACCTGCTGTAACTTTTGATAATGCTAGAGCGGGTGACAGTGCTAACGGAACTATACCAGAACAAACGATAATATTTTATTACAGAAAAAGAAATCAGAGAAATTAAAATCATTTAACAATTAAAATATATAGAAAATAAAATTATTTAATTATTATAATTTTATTTTTTTCTTTGTTATATTATATGGAAGATACAAACAACCATTTTAATACGAGTGCTAAACCTAGTATATTGGATATTAAACCAATTGAAGAACAACCTAAGGAAGTTATAGCAGAAGCACCAAAAGAGGAAGATTTAGAAGTTCCTGAAATAAAAGAAGAGGATGCTATATTCGTGAAACCTGTTAAGAAACCAAAAAAAAAGGTTATAAGTGAAAGACAAAAAAAACACCTAGAAAATATGAGAAGAAAAAGACAAGAAAAAGCAGAACTAAAAAGACAAGAACAAGCAAAACAACAAATAAATAAAAAAAAGTCTAAACCTATACCTATCCCACAAAAAGACCATTTTAAAGATTTAAGGACTACACAAAAACAACCTCAAACAATTCAACGACCTAAACAAGGTCTTAGTAATGAAGAATATTTAAAGCAGTTTTTAGGAAATGTAAATCTATTAATGGACACAGTCGGAAAAATGAAGCAGTTAACCCCATCAATACCCCATAACTTAAAAAATACAAGTTCAAAAAAAATACAAAAAACTAAAAACGTTGTTCCCGTCTATGATAAACCACAATCTATAGATTGGACTAAATCGGAAGTATTATATAAAAACTATAAAAATCCTTTTGGACTTTAAATTTTTTTAAATAATATATATAATATAAAAAAAAATATATTTATATTATATAATATGTCAAGTTACGTAGGTGATGCTATCGCTCAAATTAGACAAGCAAGAAACACACGAGTAGACACTAATTTTAGTGAAAAATTAGCACAAATTCAACAGACCGCCCAAGCACAAGAAACAGAGGGCGGAGATACTGAAAAAGCAAGTGGAGTTGGTTTTGGTGCTTTAGCGGGTATTAAAGGTGCGTATGAAGGATTTAAAAAAATTAAATCTAAATATCAAGCGTATAAAGATAAATTACAAGAAGCAAAAGATAAACTACAAAATAAAGAAAAAAATCAAAAAGAAGGAGAAGATGAAGATGCGGATGATGAAGATATAGCAGACGGTGACCCGCCTGAATTATCAGTAGATGATGCTAATAGTGCTTTAGATGAAGTTTTCGGAACAAGTAACGAAACACCAACCCCTGAATTAAGTCCTGATGAGGCACAGAATGCTTTAGACGAACTTTTCGGAACGGGTGAAGAAGAAACACAAGATTTAGGAAGTTTAATAAAAAACGGAATAACAGACGGAAGACAGTTTTTAAATAAAATTTTTAATAGAGGTCAGGAAGTTATTGATAATTATGCGAATGAACCTAATATAACATCAACAGAACTAGCACCAAAAGAGATGGATATACCTGATACAGAATTAGGAGGTGGACGAGTTCCAACTAATGAACCATACGGAACTGGTGAGGGTGATATTGAAATGACGGGAAATGTAACAGAGACACCTAACTGGAATTTAGAAACAAGAGGAGGGCGTCAAGGTTCTCAGTTAGACGATATAAAGGAAAGTTATGACGTTGGTAAAATGGAAACAATACCTGAAGAAGATGAAGAAGATGAAAATGCTTATGATGAAGCAGACCCTATGGAAACTATTGAAAATGCTGATGATGTCGGTGATGCTATTGAAAACGCAGTTTCAAAAGGAACAAGTGCTATAAGTGATGCGGTAGGAGATGGAACAACGACCGTTGCTTCTACAATAGGAAAAGGTGTTGCTGTTGCTGATGATATAGGAGATGGTGTTGCTGGTGCTGTTGCTGATGGAGCAGAAGAAGCGGTCGGAACGGCACTTGACGCAACAGGGGTTCTTGCTCCCCTTGGAATTTTTTTAAACGTCCTTGGTATCGTTGGTGCTGGTGCTGGTGTTGTTGCTGGGGTAGTTCAAACAGATAACGCCGAGAGTAAAGAGAATACAGATGAAAATCAAGCAGAAGAAGATAAAGATAACCAAAAAGCACAACCCGCAGATTATGCGGGGGCGTTTGCTGGTAAGGCGTCTAGTGCTTTAAGTAGATTTATGTAAAATAAAATATATAGTAATTTCATTTTTTTTTTATATTAATTATATTTATGATATAAAAAAAAAATCTTTGTATATTATATAAAATGAATAACTCTAGTGTTAAAGTTTTTGAAACACGTAATACAACATACGGACTTGGTGAGACCTTAAGATTTGAATTTTCACCACAATCAATTAGAATGATTAATCCTTCTCAGACTTATTTAAGGTTTTTCGTTACAGTAAACGCCGAAGGTTTACAAAACCCCGCCTTACAAGCTGGTGCTTATGCCGATATTAATTATATGTTTCCTTGGTTATTGAACAGTAAAATTGGAGGTGCTTCGTTAATCCGTAACCTTACAATACGAACAAATGGAACAGTATGCGAACAAATTACCGATTACAATAAATTAGATAGAATAATTTGTAATTATGTAGAAAATGAAAGTATAGAAAATAAAAAACGATTATATGAAGGATGCGATAATAGAGAAGTTAGAGCAGTCAATACATTAACTAAACGCTCACAAAATGCTGGAACTACTACCGCAGGACAAGAAAATAGAAAAATTGAAGTATTACTGCCTCTTAATTTATCTGGAATTCTCGGTAAATATCAAAGTCAACCATTTCCTAATATGGTAGCACCGCTTACTGTGGAAATCCTACTAGAGGAAGACCCTTTTAAGGTTCTTATGATTGGAGGGCAAAAAAAAGGTTTAGGTTCTGATATGAGTTCTCAAAGTAATCTTAACACAAAAGATAACCAACAATATGTTATGGGTTATTCTACTTCTAGACCTTACCAAGTTCATACTATGACCACCCCCGCTGGTCCGACCACCGCACTAGCAATAACTAACTCAGACGGTGCGGGACATATTAACCCCGATATAGCAGATAATTCTGAAGTTGTAAATTATCCATTTTTAAATGGTAGTAAAATTGTTATTTCTGGATTAGAACAGAACGGGGTTGCTCTGGCAAATGTTGAAGTAGCAGTCAATTCAGTTCAGTTTACAAATGGTAGATTACAATTAAATATTAACTCCACTAATTTTCCAAATAACACAAATGCTACGCCTTTTGTTAGTGTTGTTTATGAAACTTCTTTAGGAAAACCTAAAATTATTCTGAGTGATGTTGAATTCGTAGTAGGAACAATAAACCCTAATGATGCTCAACTAGCAAACGTTGAAAAATTAGTATCTGGTGGTGGTTATGGTTATAATTATCGTTCATACATGGATTTTCCAACAAATATTAATAGTGGTGTAACTCGTTCATCAAATTATATACAATGTAATTACCAACGTTGTAAGGCAATTTTATCATTCTGGGAAGATTTAGGAGCGTCAGAAATTGATAGAGATAATTTAGCACCATTGTTAAACTCTCAACTCGCTCCTTCATCCTATCAGTTCAATATAGCAAATTTGTTAGTTCCTAACAGAGAAGTATCATTAAATAGATATAATAGAACCCGTCTTCAGTCTGGCGGATGGAGTGCTATCCATATAAAGGAGTTAGAAAACGCACTTCAAGTATGTGGGTATGATTGTAAAGATTTATCAGATATTGACGGTGCTTTAATATGTGCTTCTAGGGCATTAGTTCCTTCTGGTAATTATTCTTATAATATGGCACAACAAGATGGTGAAACAAGATTAAATTTAAATTTTACAACCAATTCAAGACCAAACGGATTACTTCTTCATAATTTCGTCTGTCATACTCGTCAGTTGGTAATTAAGGGAAATGAAAAAACTGTAATAGTTTAAAAAACATCTAATTTTTTTAATTAAAATATTATATAAAAAAAAATATATTTATATAATATATATAATATGAGCAAAAAAAACGGTATAGTTGGTATTCAAAAAAATAAAATATATCCTACAAATTCACGAGGTGGAAGTGGATACACATTTAAATTTGGTAACCCTCAGATACAATTCCAAATAGCACCTAATCCAAATTCTTTGGTAGATGTCAAGAGTTTAAGATTAAATTTTAAATTTAATGTCCTCCAATCAACTGGTGTCAGGGTAGATAATCAGAAAGTTAACGGTGCTGGTGCGGAAGTAAAAGGTTTATTAAATTCAAGGGTTGGAGTTCACTCGGTTATAGAAACTTTAAGAATTCAAAATTATGGTAACGAAACCATAGAAGAAGTAAAAAGTTATTCACGATTATTAGCAACAACAGAACCCGTGTTAACATCATTCGCACAATATAAAAATTGGAATTCAATTAAATCTCAAGCGTATGCTAGAGATGATACTGAAGGTATAGCAAACTCTGGAGAAAGTGCTGTTTCATTACAGTTAAGAGGTGGTATTTTTAACGATGGTCAACCTATCAATACCGCTGACACAAACGGGTTAAAAATCACCATTCAATTAAGTCCTGATAATTTTGTTTTAAATTCAGTAGCAAACGCCTATTATAGATTGGATGATGTTACATTAACATACAATAGTTTAGTATTAGCAAGTCCTGATTTACCTAGTTCTTCGGTTCTCGCTTTTCCTACATATAACACATTCCTTAATATTGTTCAGTCATCAGACGACCAAACTAGTTTACTTATGAATTTATCTTCCGTTCGTTCTGTGTTCTCCAACGCAATTAGGAGCAGTCAAATTAACAACAGTGCTGTTGATAGTTTAAGAACAGACAGATTTAAACAAACTAATGGCGATGACGCTGATATTATTAGCACTGTTCATATGAGGAACAATGTAAAACAACCTAGACAGTATGACGTTAATGAAGGTATAGCAGTTAATGCTAATTCTTATGGTGCTATGCTTCAACGGGATTTTATTGATAGTGTAAGACCATATAAAAATATCTCAAACACACTACAGTCACCAATAACACAAGGTGAAAAAACACCATCTTACAATGCTTTTGATATTCCTAATACTCATTTTGTTGGTGGTGTCGCTTCCGCAAATTATGATATGTTAAACACTGGTGCTGGTGTTGAATTCATGAATTCTATGTATAGTATGAGAATTAAAAGTAAATTAGAAGACGAACCTCAAAGTGTTTTTACTTTCGCACTAGCAAATAGCGGGTTGAAAGTCGCTAGGCAAAATGTTGAACCCGTTCAGTAAATCTTTTTAGGGAAAAAAAGAACTTTTAGAAATTTATATATAATAATATAAAAAGTTCTAAAAATCCCGAAAAATAATATATATATATTAAAAATTAATTTATTTAATTTAAAAAAAAATATATATATATTATATATATAATATGGAACAATCTGACCAAATACAAAATTTATTAAGATTAAAAGGAGAAGACCAAAACACAAAAGTTGAAAGTGATGTTCTTGAAGCACAGACAATAAACGAAAATTATGCTACATTTAATTTACAAAAAAAAGGGTTGTTATCACCATCATCTAGGTTGATAATACCACTTTATGCTAGTGGATTAAATAAAGCAAATTGTAGATTACCTATGTATTCTGGTGCTTACATCATCAAGAACGCTACCATAAGGACTGGTTCGGGAGTAGTTTTAGCACAGAGTTCTAGGATTAATATGCTTTGTTCTATGCGTAATGCTTGGAAAGACCAATCAAGTAGACAACGACGAGGACAGTTTGTAAATGGATGTTGGAATGTATGGGAATATACAACAGATAATAACGGGACGGGTAATGTTGTTTATACTGGAAAATATGGTATAGGAGGACTTGAAGGAGCAGACCAAAAACCCCGTTTTAAACTTGGTGAAACAGACGGTAACGGAGCAATAAATGATGATGATTGTGTGGAATATTCTATAGCACTTTCTGAATTATTTCCTGAAATGATGCCAATCACACTTCCACTGTTCGCTTTATCGGAAAGTGTCCAATTATTTTTAGAATTCGCACCACAACAAGAACGTAAAGTTTCGGGTGTTGGTGTAGAAGCAACTCAAGGGGATGTATTAATTAATACTAATCAAGTTAAATTCGTATCTGACCATATTTATTATTCTGGTGATAGTATGAGTAAATTACAAGCAGTTACAACAACTAGCACGGGTTTACCAATCGCTTATGGTGATTATAATACTATTGATTTAACTTATACCAAACCAACAACCCCCGCAGCGGGGTCTGTCGCTAAAAAGACTTTCGTTAACTCTATTGGTATGGCGGGACTTAGAGTTAAACATTTACTAATGAATGTTCATAATAATGATGCTTCGCAACAGTTAGCACAAAAAATAGGTGGTAATTTCGCAACAGTTGGAGACCGTGGAGGTTCTGGTTCGTGTGAGTTACAGTTACAAGTAAATAATATAAATTATTATAATGAACCATTGACTAATGATGAATTTTGGCGTGAATTGACTGATTGTTATGGTGTTGATGCTTCTATTCCATATCCTGTATACACGGCGGTGGGTGCGGTATCTGATGGTAAATTCGGAGATACTGCTAACGTTATCGGAACTGTAAAAGACAGATGTTTAATAACAACGGACGGGGTATTTACTGGCACACCTGTAGAACAGAGACATTTATTGGCGTCTCAGCAATATATGGGTGTTAATTTTACACATGATAGAACTAATAACGGAATGAATGGTATAGAAGTTGGACAGTCGCCCGTCCAAATTACATTTTCTAAAAATTTTACTGATTTAGATGCTTATAATTTAGAAAACACCATTTTTGCTTGTGTTCAGCGGGTAATGGTTATTAAAAATGGTGACGTTATTGTTAATTTTAGTTAAATTAAATTATCTTTTTTTTTTTCGGGATTTTTAGAACTTTTACATTTTTCTATTAATAATATATAAATGTTCTATTTTTCCCGTTTTTTAAAGTGTGTTAAAATTTTATATATAATATTATATATATTATATATATGAAACATCTACAACAAATTAATGACATAATATTAGGACGTATCGGAGAAAATGAAAGTAAAAAAGATATAGAAAAATATTTAAAAATGGATTTAAATAAAACCGTTCCAAACCACAATTTTGATTTAGTAAATGAAAATGAAAAAATATATGTTGAAATTAAAACTAGAAGGTGTAACAGTAAAAAATATAAAACTTTATATATATCAAATTCAAAATATAAGTTTATAAAAACTCATCAGGAATATACTTATTATATAGTATATAATTTATATGACGGTTTATTTATTTATAAGTTCAATGAGGATGAAATATTTATAACATTTGGAGGAAGAACAGACAGAGGTAAAAAGGAAATAAGTAAAGTTGTTAATATACCAACAAATAAATTACAAAAAATAATATAAAATATATATATATATATATTATAATATGGAAGGACAACAGAATATAATACTTGAATGTAATAGAATAAATAGTATAAGGGTTCAAAGTTCGGGTGAAGATGTTAATAATAAAGCAAGTTGGTATAATAAAACAGCACCAACTATTTTAAGACGAGGGGATAATATAAATTTAGAAAATGTTTTAATAAATGTAGCGGGGGCAGATACTAATAGTATTCAGTTTAATGGTGATGATGCTACTAATACAAATACGATACAAGATAATTTTATGTTAATGAATGTAGGTTTTTATGTAAATGATAATAGAACAAATAACGCAGTTCTACCAGTTTTATTTAATGTAGAAGAACATACATACAACGGTTTAAAAATAGACCAGAATAGAGTAGAAGGAGGGGGAACACCAGCAACGATGACAGTAAATAATAATTATGGTATGTATTACGATTATCAATATTTTAAAAGTGAAGGTAATGATAACCCTAATCCAACGGGTAGAACTATTTTAAGAATACCTTCAATTCATAGTTTAAATCGTTTTCATACTTTTAAAGGTCAGAAGATGGCAAAAGTAGCATTAGATTATAAAGGTTTTATGAGAAGTAATAATCCAACTAGGGAGGGTATAGATGGAACAATAACAAGGGGGGAAAATGATTATCCTGAGTTATTTTTGGAAGATATACCATTAACTGTTGGAAGTGGTTTTATATCGCCCGATAGTCTCGCAGATGAATTAACGATAGCATTAAACCAACTTAAACCAACTTATGAAGATAAAGGAAAAGATTTATATGTTCCAACAGCGTATAATAAAAAAATTGGTGTTCCTGATAGAAAATTATTAAAAATGTATCATTTTAATGGTTATTCTTATAAGACAATACCTTCAAATTTACAAAAAGTAGAAGATGATAACCATAGAATTTATGGGTCGTTCTTAGTAACTGACCCCTACCGTTGGAAATATGGAACATCATTAATAAAAAACACTGATACATATAATTTAAAAGGTAGTTATTGGGTAGACCCATCATTAGATAATTATTTAAATTATTGTTTAGATTATCCTGTTATTTTATGGTCAAGGTTTGTAGGTGATAATCCACAACCCGCCGATAGATTTGATTTTCAAAATTATTCAATATATTCGCCTTCTCTATCAGAAATTATAACGGGACAACAATATGATAATTATGTGGCAGAAAGCACTGATTTAAGCGGTAACTTCTCAGATATGAATGACGTATTTAGAAGTATTTTTCCACAATCTACAAACGGGGTATATTTATGTTTACAAAATAATACGTGGATTTTTGTAAGAAATTCTGGGGTGAATAGTATGTTAATAAATGACGGTGGTAGTAATAAACCCGCAACATTATTGTTAGATAATGATTTAGACGGAGTTACTGACGCCATAGGATGGAATAGATTTAATGGGTTAGGTTTAAATGGTGGTTCTTGGAATTCTGATGAACATCAAGAAGTTAAAAACGTCGCTTATGCTGATTTTTTTACATCTTATTTAAGTTCACCATCTGATGCTATAGATAGTGGTTTTTTTGAAAAAATACAACCTGAAGCAAACTATACACCTAGGAGTTTTGTAGCGGTTAATCCAAGTGGCGGAACAAGTGGATTAAAATATATTTATAATTGGTTACAAAGTAACGAAATTGTAGCGGGGGCGGAATATGTATTAAGTTTTACTACTAAGTATGTAGGACAAAATCCTGATGATGGGGCAAGTTCTTCTCAATATGCTCACGCTATAGGTGTCGCTGATAGGTCACAATATGGAATGAGTAGTATGAATGTAACGGCAGACGGTAATTATTCTCAAACTTGGACGGCAACACAGTCATATAGTGGTAATAATTTTTTAATGTTTTCATTAAATCATGGAACACCATATGAGCAACAAGTGGCAGTAACAAATATATCGTTACTTAGAAAGAACTTAAACCAAGACGAAACATTTTTAGTAGAAGATTATTGGACGGGAGACCAATTAGCGGGTTCTGGTGTAGAAGATAATAAAATTTATAGAATAAAACAAAATGTAAGTTTACAATCACAAGAGGTAATAATTACAAATAACACCGCACCTAGTCAAGGTGCTTTTACGGGCGTAAATTTTAATAGAACTTTTAAAATATTAAATAATGGTTTTATGTTTAATTTTGATAATAATGCTAATGTATGGAAATTTTCAAGTGGTTTAACTGGTAATAATTCACCTAATGCGTCTGTATTATATAATAATGATGACCCTGATTATACATATTGGATTTATCAAAAATACGGTTCTACAAATTGGTTTATGAATAGATTTTCAAAATTTAACGGGGATACTAATATAGTAAATGATGAAGTTATAGGTGTTAATCAAGGAGTAGAGGTAAATTTAAAAAATAAATATCGTATTGACCAACAATATTACCAACTACATAATACAACTTGGAACGACACAACTAAACCGATTTATGATTATTCAAGTGGTAACGATTTTGTAAATGTCACACCTGGCGGTTATTCTTCATTAAGGTTTTTTAATACACCTGGAACTAGCACCAACCCAAGTATAGGTTATTATGATGGATACTGGGCAAATCCAAATAATCTACCTCAACGTGTTTATTATAGATATAATCCACAAGGAGATAATACAAAAATAAGCGGGACGGCGTATTACACTAATGACCCCGTTCCATATCAACGACAGTGGTCTTTTGATATAAATACTGGAACAAATGGAACATTCACACAAGTATTTACAGATGGTTCAACTGCTACATATGAACCAAGCAATGCGTTATCTGTAACATATCCAAGTGTTACATTTACCAATAATATTACTAATCCTTTACCTAATCTTCCACCACCATTAGATACAACAAAAACATATTTCAGCACTTTTGATTTAAACGGTGTAACTTATTATATGAGTAATAACCCTACTAATCCGACAGATAATGAATTAAACGGTTTTGGTGGTATTGTTTATTATGTAAATGGTGGAAATCAACAAGAAACTTGGACATTATCAAATAATGTTATAAATATGCCTACATCTGGGTTTTCATTTTCTGGGGGTTCTGTTACTCTTTCAACGGTTTTAACTGGTCAAACATCTCAAACTATTTCTTTTGGTGGTCAAAATTATGATATACCTAAAGATGGTAAGGGTTATGGTTACGATTATGCTACTTTTGGAACTTCTAATTTTTCTCAACGTGTTCATGATTATCTATATTTAGGTTTTAAAAATAGCACTGGGACAGATAATTCTCCATTATCTAAAAATATTCTTCAAGGTAATTGTTACAATCAACTTAACGATTTTTTTACAAATCCAAATGGTAAAACGTGGGAATTAATAACTAATGACAATGATATAGCAAAATTATTAATAAAAGAAGCGGGACAAACCTTATTCACTCTGACGACTGACGCATATAATATATTAAGTTATGGGTGGTTATTATATAGAGCGGATAGAATAATACCGTCGGATGTTGTTACTGGAAGTTTTAACACAAATATACAATTTAATAAAACGGCACATTTATCAACTGATATAACACAAACGACGGGAGATAATACAAACGTATTATATACTTTAGCAACAAGTAACGACGCAGGAATATCTTATACATTAAAAAGCACTGTAGACGGTTCAACTGTTACAACTGGAACATTTAAATCTTTTTCTAACGCTTATGTAGATAAATCTAAGGCGAACATTGTAAAACATACACTTTTATACACAAATATTTTAATCAATGATAAAAATTTAAAAATACTTAAAGATTTTTTCCAATATAACGAAATAGCACAAGATGATAGCGAAATAAGAGACGATATTATAAATTCTAATAACTGGATTGTAGGGTTAGATTTAGGGAGAGCAGATGACGGGGATATTGATACAGATAACGGACATACAGATTGGACGACCAACACCTCTGGTAGAAAACCTTTGATACCTCAATACATGTATGATAAAGGTATTATGGGCGAAGATGATAATACAGTTCCAAATGATACAATAAATAGAGGATGTATTTTTCCAACATTAAGAAAACAATACTCTAATGGTGCTAATCCACCCGTTTTAAGTTATGATGATACAAAAGACGAAGCGAGACAAGTTATAAATGTTTTTACAAGATACCAAGGCGACGACTATGAAAGTAGATGTGTAGAAACAAATCGGACTAGGAGAGACTTTGAAACGGGGATTTATTTATATAATCAAGGTATTTCATTAGAAAAATTTAAAAATCAATATTCTGATTTTTATGATTATATAACAACAAATAATTTAGGTATTGTTCCAATAATGGTAGATAATAATTTATGTATGGCGTTTGAAGTATCTGAAGATTATAATGACGGTAGATTATACACAATTCAAAATTTCACGTATATAGGTTATTCACCATCATCTTTTGATAATCCTAAAGGATTTACTCTAAATAATGATAGTCCAAGTGTTGACCAAGACCATTATCAATGGTCTGGTAAATTGGAAGAGAATACAAATTGGATAAACATTGGTGCGACATCACCAAATATAGATTATAACAACCAACTTGGAAAATTCTCAATATCTTCGTTTCATACAAATTATTTTTACAATTCTGTTACTGCTACCGATGACACAAGCGAAATAGGCGACCCTGTTGCTTTATTTTATACTAATAAAGTTAATTATTATAATGAATATATACACCCCGAACAAGACCAAAGAGAGAGAAATTTAGGTATTATGGATAGTCAGAGCGGTATATTTATAAATAATGTATATTTTCAAACGAAGGGAACTAAAAATATTACTAGTAGAGATGACCCTAGGGCGGTTTTAATGACAACAAATAATTATTTTAATTCAATGCCGTTTCGGATGGGATTTTCTATATACGATTTATTACCGTTAAATATGACAGAAAATTCATTTAATAACAGATTTAAAGGATTATATTATAATACATTGATAAACGATTATAGACCATTTACATTAAGACCATTTACAACAAATAGTTTAATAGAGACTGGTATAGCGTTACAAGGTAACGTATATACTGATAATAGCGGAACAGAAGCGACAATAAACCCTAATTCTGGATTACCTAAGTATTATTTAGGTTATAATTCGTTTCAACCATTTACGGCGGAATTGGATAATAGCACTATGTCGGGTCAGTTATTTAGTAAGAGTAAACCCGTTAATATATCTTCGGGTTATTATCGTATTTTTTGCGATATTCCATTAGATAGTCTAGAATATCAAGATGGTAAAGGTAATAATTTAAGTTGTATAGGTTATGCGTTGTTAAACTATGCTAGTTCACAACAATATTTTTATTCCTATGCTCAATCATTTGGTTCAACAGTAACAAAAGATTTATTATTAAATCAGATAAAGATAGAGATTAGAGACGATATAGGTAGAATTGTTAGGGGATTAGGGACAAAATGTTCGGTTATAGTTAAAGTTTCTAGAAATTTTAATTTTGGTATACCTCCAAAATCAGAAGAAGAAGAAGCAGATGAAGATAGAAATAAAACAAATAAATTACTTGAAGATATGGTAGAAGAATTACAAACTGATAATTTAGAGACAAATATAGAAGCAGAAAAAGACGGGAAAATTCCAAGCAATGTTAATGATGAAAATAAAATAAATGATTTTTTAGAACAATTAGAGAGTTCAATGATACAAACGATTACAAATAATATATTACTACCCCCTGAATTATTAAGACAATTAACAGCGAAAAAAAGTGGCGGTAATAAACCACAAGCAGACAAAATAAATAGAAACATAATAAAAAGTCTAGCGACGGGTATTTCGTCTTACATGATTGAAAATAGACCAATTCTTCAGAAAATTAAACAAATAGCGATGACTAAAGGAATAAATAGAATAGGCAACAATCCTGATTTTTTGAAATTAGTAGATGAATTGAAAAATTTTGTAATAAATTCTAGGGGTGAATTAGTCAAAGGTTTAAATAATACCACAAGTAACGGTATATTAAGTATAACACCCGAAGCGTCCAAATATTTATCTGACGAAATAAATAAACAAATAATAACGGGTGGAGCAGATAGAGACAAATTGAATATTGTATTAAATGGTATAATAGGCGATATGTTAAATAAAACTAACGATATACAATTTAACATAAATACTAATTTACCTACAAAATTAACTAAATTACAGAAAGACCAAATAGAACAACAAATTATTAATAGACCATTCAACACTTTTAAAGAACAAACTTTAGGGTTATCTCCTAAAATGGCGTTTGATGGTAAAACAGCAAGACAGTTAAACCAAGCATATAAATACGCTCAACAAGCATACGAAAATGATGATGTTGTGGCGGGTAATGTTTATATGAGGTCTATAATAAATGAATTAAGGGATAGAGGTGTAAAAATACCTGATAAAGGTTTTTTCAAGTCATTTGGACGTGCGGGTGTTCCTTTTGTAGAAAAATTAAAACGTCAAGCGATACAACGAGAGGGTAGAGAGCAAAGAAAAGAAACTTTAAAAGAAAAATTAAAAAGAGATACTCAAAAAATGAAGGAAGACATTGAACAGAAAGAAAGCGGGGTGAAACCTTTTGACCCTCAAGGTAGTTCTAGTAAATTTTCATCTTTAGATGAATAAATTATTTATTTTATTATTTTTTATTTTTTGGGAAAAATAGAACTTTTATATTTTTCTATTAATATATATAAAAAGTTCTAAAAAACCCGAAAAA